>Ga0190265_10000790_pt1 | contig 21051 bp, 20 predicted proteins | sample Popmic124T_FD_133135 | JGI IMG/M metagenome (GOLD analysis project Ga0190265, IMG submission 133135) | Populus adjacent soil microbial communities from riparian zone of Indian Creek, Utah, USA - 124 T | ecosystem: Environmental > Terrestrial > Soil > Riparian zone | place: USA: Utah | collected...
CGGCTCGAGGGCATCCATCTGCGCGGCGGGCCGATCGCGCGCGGCGGCCTCAGATGGTCGGACCGGCGCGACGATTTCCGCACCGAGATATTGGGCCTGATGAAGGCGCAGCTGGTCAAGAATGCGGTGATCGTACCGACCGGCGCCAAGGGCGGCTTCTATCCCAAGCAATTGCCGCCCTCGTCGAGCCGCGACGCCTGGCTCGCGGAAGGGACCGAGAGCTACCGGATCTTCATCCGGTCGCTGCTCTCGGTCACCGACAATATCGTCGAGGACAGGATCGTCCACCCCGATCGGGTGACGATCCTCGACAGCGAGGATCCCTATTTCGTCGTCGCCGCGGACAAGGGCACTGCGACCTTCTCCGACATCGCCAACGCGATCGCGGTCGAGCGCGGCTTCTGGCTCGGCGACGCCTTCGCCAGCGGCGGTTCCAACGGCTACGATCACAAGGCGATGGGGATCACCGCCAAGGGCGCCTGGGTTTCGGTCCAGCGCCACTTCAAGGAATGGGGGATCGACGTCCAGAAGGAGCCGATCCGGGTCGCGGGCGTGGGCGACATGAGCGGCGACGTGTTCGGCAACGGCATGCTGCTGTCCAAGGCGCTGAAGCTGGTCGCCGCCTTCGACCACCGCCACATCTTCCTGGATCCCGATCCCGATCCGGCGAAGAGCTGGAAGGAGCGCAAGCGGATGTTCAATGTGCCGCGTTCGTCCTGGGCCGATTACGACAAGGCGCTGATCTCGCCCGGCGGCGGCGTCTTTTCGCGCCAGCAGAAGTCGATCCCGCTGAGCCCGGAGGTGCGCGCGATGCTCGGCCTCGACGTCGAGGAGATCGAGCCGGCGGCCCTGATCAGCGCGATCCTGCTGGCCGAGGTCGACCTGCTCTGGTTCGGCGGAATCGGCACCTACGTCAAGGCGCGGGGCGAGAGCCAGCAGGAGGTCGGCGATCCGGGCAATGACGCGATCCGAGTCAACGCCGCCGACCTGCGCGTGAAGGCGATCGGCGAGGGCGCCAATCTCGGCATCACCCAGGCCGCGCGAATCGAATTCGCCCATCAGGGCGGGCGGATCAATACCGACTTCATCGACAATAGCGCCGGCGTCGATTGCTCGGACAATGAGGTCAACATCAAGATTCCGCTCAATCGCGAGATGGCGGAAGGCCGGCTCGGCATGGTGGAGCGCAATCTGCTGCTCGCCGAGATGACCGACGACGTCGCCGAGCTCGTGCTCGAGGACAATCGCCTGCAGACGCTTGCGCTGTCGATCGCCGAGCGCGGCGGCGCGACAACGCTGCCGCAGCTGGTTCGCGCGATCGAGATTCTCGAGGAGAGCGGCCGGCTCAACCGCGCGGTCGAGGGCCTCGACAGCAACGAGGATCTGCTGCGCCGCGCCCAGGCCAATGTCGGCCTGACCCGGCCAGAGCTCGCGGTCCTGCTGTCGACGTCGAAGATGCGGCTTCAGGCGGCGATCGAGGCGGCGGCGTTCACCGACGATCCGACCCTGACGCCCGAATTGTGCAACGCCTTCCCCAAGGCGATGCGCGAACGGCACGGCGACGCCATCCTCTCCCACCGGCTGAAGCGGGAGATCATCGCCACCAAGGTCGCCAATCGCTTCGTCAACCGGCTCGGAATCGTCGCGCCCTTCGCTCTGACCGAGGAGGAAGGCGCCGCCTTCGGCCAGGCCGCCGCCGCGTTCCTCGCCGCCGAGCGCCTGTTCCACATGGCCGAATTGTGGGCCGAGATTGACACCGCCGACGTGCCCGAACAGGTGCGCCTCGCTTTGTTCGATCAGGCCGCGACCGGGCTGCAGTTGCACATCGCCGATCTCCTGCGCTGCACCGCGCAGGATATGGCGCCGGGCGAGCTGGTCGCGTTGCTCCAGCCGGGCCTCGCCAAGCTCGAGGCGATGGTCGACGATCTGCTGCGTCCCGAGGCGCGGGCGGAGGCGGGCAGCCTGCGCGCCGAGCTCGAAGAGATGCACGCGCCCACTGCCATTGCCGACAAGATCATCCGGCTGTTCGAGCTGAACGGGGCGGTCGGGCTGGCCGTGCTCGGCCAGAAGCTTCGCATCGACGAAGTCCAGCTGACCCGCGCCTATACCAAGCTCGGCGAGGCGCTCGGCCTGGATTGGGCGCAGAACGCGGCCAACCACTTCCAGGCGCGCGACCAGTGGGAGCGATTGCTGACCGCCGGCCTCGCCCGCGATTTCGAGCAATTGCGCCTCGAATTCCTGGAGCGGCGCAAGAGCGACGATCCCAAGGCGACGGTCGACAAATGGGTCGCCGGCCATGGGCCGCGGATCGAGCAGTTCCGCCGCACCGTCGACCGCGCCCGCACCGCGTCCGTGACCACCGCCCCGATGCTCGCCCAGATCGCCACCCAGGCAAGGGTGCTGCTGGCGCGCTAGTCTAAAATCCTCCCTGCATTTGCAGGGGAGGGGGACCATGCGCAGCATGGTGGAGGGGCTTCTTGCGGCCGAAGAAGCCCCTCCACCGCACTTCGTGCGGTCCCCCTCCCCTCGAAAGCGAGGGGAGGATTATGACGGCCTGCTCCGCTCGAACAGCCAGACCCTGATCGCGCTGGCGAGATTGGGAGGATCGGGCGCGGCGACGCGCTCGGCGTCGATCCGGGCGACGAGCGCGTTCAGCGGCAGCGCTTCCGCCGCCGCCGCATCGCGCAGCGCCTCCCAGAAGATCGGCTCGAGGCTGATCGAAGTCGCGTGGCCCGCGATCATGATCGAGCGCTTCACCGGTCCCATCGCCTCCTCCGCCATGCAGCGCCGACTCCGTCATGCCAGCGAAGGCTGGCATCCACGCTGATTCCGTAGGGACCCAGCCTTCGCTGGGATGACGCGTCTCAGGGCGCGTCAATACATATGCTGGCCGCCGTTGATGGAGAGCGTACTCCCGGTGATGAAGCCGCCATCCTCCGAGCACAGGAAGGTGACGCCGCGCGCGATCTCGCTGGCTTGGCCCAGACGCCCGACCGGAATCTTGGCGACGATCTTTTCGAGCACGTCGGGCGGCACCGCGGCGACCATGTCGGTGTCGATATAGCCCGGCGCGATCGCATTGACGGTGATTCCGGCGCGGGCGCCTTCCTGCGCGAGCGCCTTGGTGAAGCCGTGAATGCCCGATTTGGCGGCGGCGTAATTGACCTGGCCATATTGGCCGGCCTGGCCGTTGATCGAGCCGATATTGACGATGCGGCCATATTTGCGCTCGTTCATTCCGCCCCACACCGCCTTGGCCATGTTGAAGCAGCCCCCCAGATTGACGTCGATCACGTCTTCCCACGCCTGGCGGTCCATCCGCTTCATCGTGCCGTCGCGGGTGATGCCGGCATTGTTGACGAGAATGTCGACCGGCCCCAATTCGCTTTCGACCTCGGCGACGCCGGCGATGCAGGCGTCGAGATCGGCGACATCCCATTTATAGGCCTTGATTCCGGCACGGTCGCTGAACTCGCGGGCACGCTCGTCATTGCCGGCATAATTGGCGGCGACGGTGACGCCTTGCTCCTGAAGCGCGACGCTGATCGCCTCGCCAATGCCTCTCGATCCGCCGGTGACGATTGCAACCCGAGCCATATGCCTCTCCTCCATTCTGGTGATGGAGAGGGCCTTATTGCGGTGGCAGCCAACCTTCAAGCTCGCGGCCGATTATGCTGCGCAGCATGGCCACGCCGGGCGCGCCGTCGTTGAGGCAGGGCAGGCAGGCGAAGTCCGTTCCGCCGGCGCCCAGAAAGGTGTCGCGGCCGCGGATCGCCAGCTCCTCGAGCGTCTCCAGGCAATCGGCGGAGAAGCCCGGCGCGACGAGCGCCACTTTGGCTACGCCCTTGCCCGGAAGGCCGGCAAGTATCTGGTCGGTGGCGGGCCCCAGCCATTCGGCGCGGCCGAAGCGCGACTGGAAGGTGACGATCAGCTCGCGCCCCAGCGCCTCGGACAAAAGCCGCGCCGTCTTTTGACAATGGCAGTGATAGGGATCGCCGCGCTCGAGCGTCCTCTTGGGCATGCCGTGGAAGCACGCGAGGATCGACTGCGGCTCGAAATCGAGCGCCGCGAGCGACGCTTCGACGCTCTTCTTCAGCGCGCCGATATAGGCCGGATCGTCATGATAAGGCGGCAAGCTGCGCAGCGCCGGCTGCCAGCGCAGGCGCGCGAGATGGGCGAAGACGGCGTCGTTGGCGGTGGCCGTCGTCGCCGCGCAATATTGCGGATAAAGCGGTGCGATCAGGATTCGCACGCAGCCCCGCGCCTTGAGCGCGTCGAGCCGGTCGGAAATGGCGGGGCGGCCGTAACGCATGGCATGATCGACCACGACCTGCGGTCCGAAGGCGCCGGCCAGCGCCCGGGCCTGGCGCGCGGTGATCGCGGCCAGCGGCGATCCCTCTTGAGTCCACACCTGGCGATAGGCGTGGGCGGATTTCTTCGGCCGCGTCTTGAGGATGATGCCGCGCAGGATCGGCTGCCAGATCAGGCGCGGGATCTCGATCACCCGGGGGTCGGAAAGGAATTGCTTGAGGTAACGCTTCACCGCGCGCGGCTCGGCGGCCTCGGGCGTGCCGAGATTGATCAGCAGCACGCCGATTTTCGGCGCCGGAGTATCTGGATGGGCGGACGGCCGAATCATCCGCGCCGCCCGATCGCGATCGGCAGGGTCCGCGCGCGTTGGCCGGAGAGCGAGAAGAAGGCGTTGGCGACGGCGGGGGCTGCGACCGGGACGGCGAGTTCGGTGACCCCTCCCGGATGCTCCTCGCTGTCGAGCAGCTCGACGCTGACCTCGGGCGCGTCGCGCAGGGTCGGCAGCCCGTAATCGGCGATCGAGCGGGCGGTCGTCGTGCCCTTGACGATCTCGATCGGCCGGCCGGTCGCCGCCGAGATGCCGTGGACCAGACCGCCCTCGATCTGCTGCTTGACGATCTCGGGATTGACCACCCGGCCGCAATCGACCGCGCAGACCGCGCGCAACACCCGGAGCCGCTGGTCGCCGGTCACCTCGACCTCGACCAGCGCGGCGATGTAGGAGCCGAACGCCGCGTGGCAGGCCAGCCCCATGCCGCTGCCCGGCGTGCCGCCGTCCCAGCCGCCGATCGAGGCGGCGGTGGCGAGGCAGCGGGCGAGCCTCGGATTGCCGGCGAGCAAGGTGGTGCGAAAGGCGAGCACCTCCAGCCCGGCGGTGCGCGCCAGCTCGTCGATGAAGCTTTCGGTGAAGAAGCAGGTGTAGCTGTGCGCGGCGCCACGCCAATAGCCGGTCGGCAGGCCGAGCTCGACCGGGGCGTGATCGATGGCGATGGCGGGGATGTCGTAGGGCGGCACCGCGCCGGCGACGGCGGCGGCGTCGGGGCGAATCAGTCGGCTGCCGACGCCGATCCGGACGGCGACCTCGGCGCCGGTCGCGGGCGCGGCGATCAAGGCGCGCCACCCCATCAGCCTGCCCTGCTGGAGCCAGCCGGTCAGCTTCGCCGCCGCGGCCGGGCGGAAGGTGTCGCGCTCGATCTCCTGCACGCGCGGCCAGGTCAGCTGGACCGGCCGGTCGATCATCGTCGCAAGCACCGCCGCCTGCTCGATCGCGTCCATTTCCAGCTTGCGGCCATAGCCGCCGCCGGCGAGCATCGGATAGAGCGTCACCTGGCTCTCGGCGAAGCCGACTGCTCTGGCGGCAGCGGCGCGGGCGAGGCCCGGCGCCTGGGTCGGCGCCCAGATTTCGAGCCGGTCGCCAGTGAGGTGGGCGGTCGCGGTCAGCGGCTCGATCGCCGCCGAAGGCGCCAGGCCGACCTCGTAGCGGCCCTCGATCGGGCTTGCGCCCGGAAAACCCGACTCCATGTCGCCCGAGGTGAAGGCCCGGTCGGATTCCCCCGATTCGAGCGCCGATTCGAGGGCGCGCGCGATGCCTCGGCTGTCGGGCAGGCCGTCGGGCAGATGGAAACGCGGCCGGATCGCGTCGAGCGCCTTCGCCGCCGCCCACCAATTGGTCGCGATCACGCCCGCCCAGCGCGGGTTGCGGACGATCCTGAGCGTTCCGGGGATTTGGCGCGCGGCTTCGGCGTCGACGCCGGCCAGGCGGCTGCCGGGCGGGCCGCTGCGAATCGCGGCATAGGCCATGTCCCGGAGCCGCACGTCGCCGGCGAAGCGCGCCGAGCCGTCGAGCTTCGCCGGCACGTCGAGCCGGGGCAGCGACTGGCCGGTCAGCCGGTTTTCGAGGCCACCGCGGACGGGAAGATTTTCGGGCAGTTCCAGCGCCGCCGCCTCCTCGGCCAGCTCGGCGAAAGGGATCCGCCCCGCCGGCCCCCAGACGAAGCCGCCGCGCGTGTCGAGATCCTCCCAGGGCACGGCCCAACGTGCTGCCGCCGCCTTCGACAGCAATGCGCGGGCGCCGGCGCCGGCCTCGCGCATCAGCGGCTCGAAGGCGCGCACCGAGGTCGAGCCGCCGGTCAGCATCAATGCGTTTCGGGTCGCGAAATCGCCCGCGACCCAGCGGCCGAAGCCCTGCAGGAATCCGGGCAGGCCGCTGTCGCCGGCAGCCTCTTCGGCGAGCAGCCGGTTGGCATAAAGCGGGTTCAGCGGCGCCGGCTCGACCGAGACGGCGCGCCAGTCGGCGCCGAGCTCGTCGGCGAGAATCTGGGGCAGGGCGGTCCACACCCCCTGGCCGAGTTCTGCCTGCGGCACGACCACAATCACCCGGCCGTCGCGGCCGATCTTGAGGAAGGCGTTGAACAAGGTTTCGCCCTCGGCCGTGCGAACGTTGGGCTGGTAGGTGCGCGGCCAGAATTTCCAGGCGACGACGAGGCCGATGCCGGCACCGCCGCCGATCAGCAGCGTGCGGCGGCTGATGCCCTTCGTTTCGCCAGCGCTCGCCATGGTTTCGCCTGATAGAGGGGGAGCGGGCGGCGGGCTAGGGTCCCCGGCGACTTGATTTGGCGCAGGTTATTCGCCACTGGCTGGAGGCATGAAGGCGCGGATATTCCAGCGAGTGAGGAATGCCATGCAATCGGGCCGCGCGCGCGCGGGCGAATGGGTGCTCGAGTTCGAATCGGCGCGCGCCAAGCGCGCCGATCCGCTGACCGGCTGGGCCGGCGGCGCCGAGACGCAGGAGCAGGTGCGGCTCACCTTCCCTTCGATCGAGGCCGGCCTGGCCTATGCGGCGCGCGAGGGCATCGACGTCCACGTCGTCGCCCCCGCCGAAGCCACGCTCAAGATCCAGGCCTACGCCGACAATTTCCGGTAGGACCGGTTCCCCGGCACGATGTCGCGCGATACGCGCGGCGAGATCGGCAGTGATGCCGATATGGAGGACGCCGCGAACGTGGTTTATCATGATGTAGGTCCAGCCGCCGCGCATCCGCCTAGGCTGGAGTCGAATCCGGTCAGGTAGAATCGTTCCCCGGAGAAGGCGGGGCCCAAGCCCGGCGCGAGCCGGGTTTGACGCGCGCGAGCGAGGACTCCCGCGCAAATCCGCTTGGTCAACGCGCCGCCGGCCATTCGAAAAGCCTTCGGCTCCTGGACCCCGGCCTTCGCCGGGGAACAGTGTCGCAAACCCGGTCGAGTTCGAGACTGGTACGGGCTAAGTGAATCCAAGCTGCGGTTGGGACACGAAGACAGCATGGCCCCCAGCTTTTCGCTGGGGGGCGGGATCAGCCGAGCATTTGCGACCCAAGCAACAGCAGCAGCTTGACGTCGATCGCCACGTCCTCGGCGCGCTTCCTCGCCACGAAGCCCGCCACATCCTCCAGTTTCACGCGGTGGACGGCGATCTCCTCGCCGTCGATGCCGCCGCCGTCGCCGGCGCGCTCGAGCCCCTCGGCGCGAAGCAGGGTGAACCCTTCCGACACCATTCCCGGAGAGGAATGGAAGCGGCCGAGTTCGACCATGTGCCCGGCGCGGTAGCCGGTCTCCTCCTCAAGCTCGCGGATCGCCGCGATTTCGGCCGCTTCGCCCACGACATCGTCGCCGACCAGGCCGGCCGGAAGCTCCAGGCAGTTGCGCCCGAGCGGGACCCGATATTGCTCGATCAGGACGACATGGCCGTCATCGATCGCCAGGATCACGGCGGCGTGGATGCCTCGGGTGCGCGAGACATATTCCCATTTGCCGCGCGTCTTGGCGGCGATGAAGCGGCCCTCCCAGACGGTGACTTCGGGCTCCGCCTCGTCGGCCCTCATAGCTCGATGAGCCGGTCCGGGAGCTCGTTGGGATTGTCGTGGGTCGGCGGCAGGATCGGCGTCAGCACCGCGCCCACCTTCTCGACCGCGAGCGCGATGCCCCGGCCCGGCCGGCCCGCTCTGGTTTCGTCGACCAGCAGCGCCATCGCCTCGCCCCAGATTTCGGGCTCGACCTGGTCGGCGATCGCCTTGTCGGCGACCAGCTCGGCGCGATGCTCGGCGAGGCTCACGTAGAGGAGCACCCCGGTCCGCCCCCGAGTCTTCAGCTCGCAGCCGGTGCGGAACAATTCGATCGCGCGCCGGCGGACTCGCCGGCTCTTGGTCCGGCCCGGTGTCAGCGCCATTCGGAGCGGCTGATAGGCGAGGATGAGGCGGACGAACAGGAACGTGCCGGCGAGCTTGGCGAATAGATAGAGCATGACCAGCTCGCGGGTCGGCTCGGCATTCCAGCCGAGCGCCAGGGTCGCCGCCCAATCGATCCAGCTTTGGGGCGCGAACGCCCAGAAGGCCGGGACGAAAAGCATCAGCAGAACCGCATAATGGAGCGCGACGTCGTGATAGGCGTCCGAGCGCTGGGCGACGATGGTCACGATCTCGCCGTCGCTCTCGCGCTCGGCCCTGGCGACCGCTTCGGTGACGAGGGCGTGGTCCTGCTCGGTCAGCCGCATCACCATCCTCCCGACGCCCCGCCGCCGCCGAACGAGCCGCCTCCGCCGGAGAAGCCGCCGCCGCCGCCCCAGGAACCGCCGCCGCTGCCCCAGGAGGAGGAGCCCCACGAGCTTCCGCCCGAGCCGCCGCCGCTGCCGAGCCCCGGTCCCCAGATCACCACCGGACCGCTGCGGCCGCGGCGACCGCGATATTTCTTGCCGCGCATGCCGCGGATGAACAGGGGCACGAGGATGAAGCCGAGCACAGCGATCCAGAACAGCAGCGGCCAGATCGAGCCGCCGCTGCCGCTGCCCGTTCCCTCGCGCGCGGCGGCGAGCACCCGTTGTTCGGCCGCCTCGGGCGGCGCCTGCAATTGTTCGATGATCGCGTCGGCGCCGGCGACGATGCCGCCGGGATAGTCGTTGTCGCGGAAGCGGGGAAGGATCTGGTCTTCGATGATCTGGTGAGAAAGGGCGTCGGTCATGATCGGCTCGAGCCCGTTGCCGACTTCGATGCGCACCTTGCGTTCGTTCGGCGCGACCAGCAGGATGATGCCGTTATTGGCCTCGCTTTGGCCGATCCCCCAATGACGGCCGAGCCGGTAGCCGTAATCCTCGATTGGGTGCCCTTCCAGGCTGGCAACGGTGACGACGACCAATTGCCGCGAGGACGCCTGCTCGAGCGCCTCCAGCCGTTGCGTCAGCGCCGCCTCCTCATCCGCCGACAGCAGATCCGCCTGATCGACGACGCGCCCGCTCAGCTCGGGAAAGGTCTGCGCCGCCGCCGGCGCGGCGATCACGAGGAGGAAAAGAAGGAAGAGCCGCTTCACGAAGGCGTCTCTCGCCAAGGTTGTGGCCGCCGACGGTTGGAGCGCAATATTGCTCCGATTGCCGCCACGCCGGCCTGCACGCCCTGTTCGAAGCGGCCCCCTGCGAAATGGGGAATCAAGACGGTGTCCATGATTTCCTGGGCACGCTCGTCGGCCAGCAACCCGTCAAGGCCGCATGCCACCTCGATGCGGGCCTCGCGCTCGCGCGGCGCGACGATGAGCAGCACCCCATTGTCGAGGTCGGCTTTGCCTACGCCCCAGCCATTGCCGAGGCGCAGCCCAAGCGATTCGATCGCCTCGCCGTCCAGCGAGGGCACGGTCACGACGACGAGCTCGTCGGTCGTGGCCGCCTCGAGTGCTTCGAGCTCACGAACCAGCCGCCGCTCCATCTGCGCCGAAAGCAGGCCGGCCCGGTCGACCACGTGCCCGGTGAGCGGCGGCAGGGGCCGGGCGGCAGCGTCAGCGGAAAGGACGGCGTCATGCCTACCGCAGCGCTCCGCAGCCTGCGCCTGCCCGCAACCGGCCAGCGCCAGCGCGCCTGCGACAAGAGCGAGGAGCAGCCGCACCGGCTTTTCGCTACTGGCCGTTGCCGAAATCGACGGTGGGGGCCTGGTCGGCGTTCGGCGTGCTCGCCTGGAACGGCACGATGGCTTCGGCGCCGTAGATGATCCGCGCGGCCATCACTCCCGGGAAGGTCCGGATCGTCGTGTTGTAGGCGCGGACCGCTTCATTATAGTCCTGCACGGTGACGTTGATCCGGTTCTCCGTTCCTTCGAGCTGCGACATCAAGGTGGTGAAGTTGCGCTGGCTCTGGAGCTGCGGATAGGCCTCCTGCAGGCGCTGCAGCGGAATGATCGCCGCGCTGAGGCGGCTCTGCGCCTCGGAGAAACGCTGCATCGCGGCGGGATCGCTGAGCTGTTCGGGCGAGACGGTGATCCGGGTCGCATCGGCGCGCGCCTGGGTGACGCCGGTCAAGATCCGTTCTTCGGACCCGGCCGAGGCGCGCACGGTGGCGACGAGGTTGGGGATGAGATTTGCGCGCCGCTGGTAGGACGCCTGCACGTCCGCCCATTTCGCCTTGGCCTCTTCCTCGGCGGTGGGGATCGAATTGATCCCGCAGGTGGTGAGGCCGATCAAGAGGATCGCGAACAGCCCGACGACGGCGAGGATGCGATTGCGGCTCATGGGTTTCAACCCCTCCCTTCAAATCCGATACCGAAGGACGTAAGCATTCCATGTCGGCTCCGCAACGGGGAGGAAGAAGATGCTCAGGGAATTCCGGGATTTCGTGGCGCGGGGCAACGTGCTCGATCTGGCCGTGGCGGTCATCATCGGCGCCGCCTTCGCGACCATCACCACCTCGCTGACCGAGGATGTGATCATGCCGGTGGTCGCAGCGATCTTCGGCGGGCTCGATTTCTCGAACTATTTCATCGTCCTCAAGGCGCCCGAATCCTATACTGGGCCGGCGACCGATTATGCGGCGATGAAGGCCGCCGGCGCGGCGCTGCTCGGCTGGGGCCAGTTCTTCACCGTCCTGATCAACTTCCTGATCCTCGCCTTCATCATCTTCATGATCGTGCGCTGGGCGAATCGGCTCAAGGCGAAGCAGGAGGAAGCACCGGCCGCCGAAGCGGCCGAGGTGGCCCTGCTGCGCGAGATCCGGGACGAGCTCAGGAAGAAGGCCTGAGGACGGCGTCGGGCCGCGGCGCCCGGTCCCTTCACATTAATCCCGAGGGCCCTATATAGGGATCGCCGGCTTCGGCCGGCTATGGCGATAAACTGCGGCGTGTCATAGGCGCAGCGGACCCGGGGGCAGTACCCGGCGGCTCCACCATTTGAGCCGGTCGGCCAGCGCGCATCGGGCGTGCCGGCCGGGCGGCTCAGCTAGAGGGGCCGAACCAGGATCGACGTGTGTTGAAAAGCGCTGTTTTTGCCCGGCAGGAGACCACCGTGACGGCTCAAAACCACAAGTGCCAACGATAACGAGGCGCTCGCGATTGCCGCGTAACCTGGTCCTCACGGACTGAGTTACCAAGGACAAAAGCGCGGTTCGGGCCGCACCGGGCAACAGAAGCGGATTCCAGCGGTACGGGGAGCACCGGGCAACAGAAGCTCCCCACTTCTCCGGCATCCCCGCCCTCTCCTCTCGTCATCCCGGAGAAATGAATCGGCGTCCCGTCCCCGGACGGGACTTTGGGTTCCATTCATGGGATCTCATTGCCTTTGCAGCGGAAGGAAGGGAAGCGAGATTCCGGCTTTCGCTGGAATGACGGAACCAGCTAGAGGCGCGGCGATTGATACTCGGAAACGAACGGGAGAGTCTCGCATGAACCGCGCCTTCGCCATCCTCGCCCTCGCCGGCCTCGCCGCTCTGTCCGCCTGTGCCGAGGAAAAATCGGTGGTCAATCAGTTCGAGGAAACCGGCAACGAGATCCGCGACACCGCCAATGCGATCGAATCGGACACGGCCAACGCGGTCCGTTCGGCCGAAGACGCGCTCGATGCCGACGCGATCGAAAACCGCATCGACGCGATCGACATCGTCCGCAACGATTCGGCGACCAACGCGGCCGGCAACAGCCAATAGACACCAAATGCCGAGCGCGGCGCCGCCGACGCGAAGCATCGCCGAAGCGGCGTGAAGAGACATTTCGTGTTCGGCCGGCGGGTCGTCCCCAGCTTGTCGAAGGGCGAGCCCGACTGACGTCACGAATTCAGTTCGCGTCGGCTTTTTGCGCCTCTCCGACTTATTCCGCGGGGCCGGACCGCTTTGCTCGCGTCCCGTCTTCTCGTTCTTCCACGCCGCCGACTCCGCTTCCAGCGGCCGCTGAATCCGGCCCGCACCTTCGGCGGACAATCAAACGGCACCGCGCGCTGTGACGTTTTTCGCCCCCGCGCGAACCATGCGGTAACGAGGACGGAAAAGGGGGCGGCCGCTCATCATGGCGACGCAGCACGATCAGGAGCGGTTTTCGGCGTTGATCCGCCAGCATGCGGGCATCGTGCGCAAGGTCGCGACGACCTATTGCCGCGACGCCGACGACCGCGCCGATCTCGCTCAGGAGATCCTGGCGCAGCTCTGGGCCGCCTGGCCGCGCTACGATGAAGCGCGCTTGTTCACGACCTGGATGTACCGGGTCGCGCTCAACGTCGCCATCTCGCACGTCCGCGCCGTCTATCGCGGCGCCAGGCATTTCGTGCCGCTGGCCGACGAGCATCGCGAGATCGCCGCCGCGCCGGTCGATCATGAGGGGCGCGACGAACTGGCCCAGTTGGAAGGCGTGATCGCCGGGCTCGACGAGCTCAACCGCGCCCTCCTGCTGCTCTATCTGGACGACCGCGGCCACCAGGAGATCGCCGAGATCCTCGGCATCGGCGAATCCAATGTCGGCACCAAGATTTCCCGGCTGAAGCAGCGCATCCGCGCCCGCTTCGCCTGACCCAGTCACAGGAGGAACGAACGATGGAACTCGACGATCTCAAGCAGACTCTGGTCCGGCTCGACCGGCGGCTCGAGGAGCAGGCGGCGGTCGACGTCGCCCTGGTCCGCCGCGAGGGGCGCCACCGGCTGGAGGGCAGGCTGCGGCCTCTGGCGCGGGCGCAGACCTGGCTCATCGTCATGGGGGCGCTGACCGCCTTCCTCGGCGTCGGCGCCTGGCATGGCGATCTGGAGAGCCCGGGCGGTCCGTTCGTCGCCGGGCTCGTCCTCCATGGCTACGGCATCGCGATGATCCTGTTCGGCGCGCTCACCAAGGCGCTGATCGCCCGGATCGACTGGGCCGGGCCGGTGCTCGGCATCCAGTGGCGGCTGGCGTGGGTGCGCAAGGCACATGTCTTGGCGGGGCACACGATCGGCCTCTCTTGGTGCGTGCTGTGGATCCCGGCGATGATCGTGCTCTTCTACCTTCTGTTCGGGGTCGACATCGTCGCGCCCTCGCCGTCGACCTGGCTGTGGATGACCGCCGGCGGCGTGGCGATGATGGCCGCAATCTGGCTGTTCCAGGGCTGGGCCCGTGCCACCGGTCGGACGGCGATCGTCGGGGCATTCGACAGGGCTTTTGCCGGCGCGCACCTGTCCCGCGCCCAGGCCGAGCTCGACGCCATCCACCGCTTCGAGCGCGACTGAGGGCCACCATGCCAGTCCGATGGCCGAGCGCCGCCGCGATGCCGGCGGCGCTCAGTCGTCATGGTCCCACCGCCGCCGCGCCTCGCGCGCCCGGCGCTCGTGCAGGCGGACGAGGCGGATCGCGTCGTCGACGCTGACCGGCGCGATGATCGCCTCGGCCGGATGTTCGGGCGGATCGAACAGGCCGGCCGCCGCCCGCGCCATCGCCAGGTCGATCCGCTCATAGCCCATCGCGATCGCCGCATCCCACCGCGCCGCGAAACGCGGCCAGCGCTTGCGATGAAGGTAGGCCGATTGCGCCGTCATCCCCACCTCGGCGCAGGCGAGCTTCACGTTGCACGTCGCCGCCAGCATCTCGAGAAACCGGTCCTCGAGCCGAGGCGTCCACTGCTTCAGCCGAGCCCGCGCGATTTGGACACGCTTCCCCCCGCCCGAGCCGCCCGTGCCCTTCACGACGAGCTCCTCGCCGCCGATGGAGCCCCAACCGGACGGCGGCGCGCGCGTCCCCTCCCCGCTGGCGCCAAGCCCCTCGAAATGTGCCTTCGCCTCCGCGACGGCGGCGGCGATCTCGGCCTTGAAGGCGGGATCGGTGGAGCAGTGAAGAGTCACCCAGGACCGCGACACCTTGGCGCGTTCGCAGGCGATGGCCTGGTTGCCGGTGGCGCGCAGCGCGGCGAAGAAGGCGGCAATGCGCGCGGGGCTGGTCTTGGCGCTCATCCCGCCCCCCGCTCACCCTGAGGAGAGGCTGAGCCCGGCGAAGACCCGTCTCGAAGGACGGGCGGTCTGGTTTTGTGGGACATGTGAGTCGCCTCCTGTCTGCGGGAGGCAATCCAGATATGCCATCGCGGTGGCTGTAGGAAAGCGCGAAATGCCGAGCGCAGCGCCGACGCTTGCGAAGCAGGCGTTAACCTGCGCGATGGATTGCCGACCAGCGGTCGGGCAGCCAAACCGACTGACATCACGAATTCAGTTCGTGACGGAATCTTCCCTCACAGCCTTGTTGACCTTCGGCCGTATGGCCGCGGCTTACGCGTCCCGGCTAAGGCTTTGACCGTCTCATTCAACTGATCGACCGAATCCGCAATCAAGGTAGATTGGCGGCGCGCCGCCCTTCGTCCGTGGAAGGTGGAAATAAATGCGCCGACGAGCGCGATCAGACCTCCAAGAAAACCGGCGAGAACTGTTACCGCCCAGTCCCACCAACGAAGACGAGCTTCTTCCCTATGCGCCTGTGCAGCGGCTTCACGCGCCTGCGCCGCGTTTTGCCTCTCAATGGCGCCCTTGATGATCTCACGCCCGAGCTCCATCGCATAAGGGCATGGAGAATTGGCAACGCACCAGCTGGCCACCGCCGCCTGAAGGTGAACTAATTCATCCGTGCTCATCCGTCCCATCTGTGGATCAAGCCAACCCCTTATGTCCTCGGGATCTCTGGTCCACGACAAAAGCTGGCGAATAACTGCATTGCGAAATTGTGGCCCCGCAGTGGATCGGACCGGTGTCGGGCGCCCTGGCGAAGTAGGAATTGAGCGGCCGGCCGAAGGGCGCGAAACGGAGCCTCCGGCCTCTCCGCAGCAGGGCTCCCCGTGAGAGTCGAGGTCCGTGTCAGGTCCTTGTCGCCTCACCCGCAACTCACTTTGGAGATGCGCATGAGCGAGCCGGAAATTTGCTGGGCAGCCAGTCGCGCAGGCACCTTCAAGTGACGTCAGTTCCAAGCTGATCTCCGCTTCAGTCTTTCCTCGAGATCGCTGGGAAAGCCATCCACGCAGTTGCTGATCCGTTTCCCCGGCGGGGCGGACTCCTAAATCTTCCACTATAGCTGGAGTGGTACAACAGGGCGGAATAGTTTGGGACAGGGCGGGTGTAGTCCAGCCGACCGCAAGTGAAAGGAGGCAGATGAGACTCTGGAGCTTCACGGAAGCCGGGAATCTGTCGCCTGATCTTTGATCTTCGGGCATCCAACCCATTTCATTACATCTCCCAGATAGGCTCAACTCTATCCCGACGCGCCCAACGTTGGAAGCGCTACCGCGAGACCAGATTTTCGGGGGCGAGATTCCTACTGTCGTCCAGTTTCGCTGTTGCTGTCGGCCCCGTGTCGCTATGCTGTCGTGACACGGTCGCCCTTGCGGATGGCAGATGTTGCGGCAACAAAAGGGACGCACGTGAAGCACGACGCAGCAAAATTGAAACTGCTCCGCGAGAGCATGGGAATGACGCAGGAGAAGCTTGCGATCCTGAGTAGTGTGTCTGAGCGGACGGTGCAGCGCGCGGAAGCTGGCGCGACAATGAGCCTCGAAACGCTCAATGACTTTGCTGCCGCGTTAGAAGTTCCTCTTGGCGAACTCGTTTATGATCCGGACGAAGCCGGGACGGACCAAGCAACCGGCCTCCGTCGCGTCACCGTTGCGCGGACGCTATTGGACGACCTTGCTAGGGCCGGCGTCGCCTCCTTCGACTGTGAGGTTGACCCCGCTCCGGCCGAAATGGAAACAGTGCTGGCGCTCGTCGGGCAAATTGAGGCTCGCTTGCCTGCGCCTTGGATTTGGGAGGACCGTCCCACTGCCCTGAGCCTGCGCGAGAAGATCGAAATGTCGTCCACTATCTCCAACTACCTGGCGACCCTGAGCGCGAGTGGAATTGGGCTCTATAGCGCAATGTCGTGGATAATGGCGCAGTACCCCACTTTTGACATGGATGAAGGCATGTGCAGCACTCGTATGGGCCAGCCCTATGAGCGGGTGATGACCCTCCAGTTGCTGGTCAGCCGTAGTGGCGAGGACAAAATTTACCGGCGAGCCCCGCCCGGGTGGGGGCTTGATGAGGAACCGCCGCAGCAATCGCGGCCGCAACCCACCGCATTCGGTACTGACTTGGACGATGACGTTCCCTTCTAACGCCGCCGTGGGTCGCCTAGTCCCTAGGCGCGCTTACGACGCCTGGACCCCGAACCCGCTTTCGTTCTCGCGAGAGTCTCCAGCGTTATCTTGGAGGCTTTGGGCTTCGGTTCTTCCTCTTCCTCGTCTTCGATGATCAACTCACCGTTGTCATCAATGTCGTCAAGGTCGAAAGCGCTGATCTCATTGGCCCGAATGACCAACGATTGCCATTTCTTCTCCTGCACCAATCCCTTGAGATAGGCTCGCTTGATCACATGGTAGGGGTTGAAGAAGATGGCATAGGAAAGGTCGCCCAGCGGCCCGGGCTTTAGGCCTATGAATCCCAAATCTGCTAGTCGATTTACGCGATCCTTCCAAGTGCGGAGCGCCCGTTGGCCATCGAAACCAGCATGAAACGCCATTTCCTCGGGCCGGTTGAGCGTAAGAAACAGCTCATCCATGAGCCGGGACCACATCTCAAAGTATGTGCGCCCGACTGGAAAGCCCTTCCCGGATAGGTCATCCATGACGCTCATAATCAGTGGCATTAGGCGAGGAATAGCGACGAAGCCGTCTCGCTCTTGCCGATCCCAGAGCATCTGATTGGTGACCTCAGGCCAAAGCTTGGCCCGGGCCTCCAGTTGCCGTTGAAGAATGGTCCTCGTTTTGTGCCGTGCCATCTGCCTGCTTTCCAAAGGGGGGCGGGCCCGGCTTGGACGCCGGGCCCTTCGCTACTCAATCTCGCACCGGTCACCGGTAAACCTGCGCTTTAGTGATTCGGCTGGGTTTGGACCCTCAGCTAGACACTCGACCTTCACGATGGCGCATTTATGCCACGCGTCGATTTCAATGTCGAATGCCAAGTTCCGCCGTTTCATTCTGAGTATGACATGTATAAGGCCAACTAAGAGTTTGAGATTATCTTTATATTCCGTTTCAGATATCGAGTTGGCATATATGTACCACCCTGATGGCATAAGTGACTATATGAAAGGGATAAGTTCGCGATTCTAGGGTGATCCCGGTGATGATGGTGATGCTGTGATCGATGTGATCGATGGTGATCGCGGTGATGGGGGAGCCACGAGGGGGGAGGGTAGAATCGGACGATACCCAAATGAATTGGTCGCACGAGCAAGGGCAGCAAGCATGCGTGCTGCGCAAAAAAGGCCCCGTATCGCTGCGGGGCCTTCCTTGTTTCAGCGGCCCCTAAACGGGGCACCCGTCAAAGTACCACTTCGATGGGATCAATCGTCATCCCGCGTCAAAAACGCCGGCGCGAACTCGGGGGCGGGCCCGTCGTCGTCGCTGCGCTCAGGCCTCGGCCCGCGCTCGCCGCTGGGGCGATCGCCGCCGCCTTCGCGACGCGGGCCACGGTCGCGGTCGCGTCCGCCACCGCCGCCGTCACGACGGGGGCCTCGGCCCCTGTCGCCACCGCCGCCGTCGCGCCTCGGTCCGCGATCGCCGCGGTCGCCTCTCGGGCCACGGTCACGGTCGCCGCCTTCGCGCGGCGGCCTCGTGTCCTCCAGCTCGGCGCCGGTTTCTTGGTCGACGACGCGCATCGACAGGCGGACCTTGCCGCGCGGATCGATCTCGAGGACCTTGACCTTGACTTCCTGGCCCTCGGACAGCGCGTCGCGGACGTTCTCGACCCGCTCGGCCTTGATCTCCGAGACGTGGACGAGGCCGTCCTTGCCGCCCATGAAGTTCACGAAGGCGCCGAAATCGACGATGTTGACGACCTTGCCGTCGTAGATCTTGCCGACTTCGGCCTCCTCGACGATCCCGGCGATCCACTTGCGGGCCGCCTCGATCTGCGCGGGGTCCGACGAGGAGATCTTGATTACGCCCTCGTCGTCGATGTCGACCTTGGCGCCGGTTTCGGCGACGATCTCGCGGATCACCTTGCCGCCGGTGCCGATGACGTCGCGGATCTTCGCCTTGTCGATCTGCATCGTCTCGATCCGCGGCGCGTGGGCCGAAAGCTCCTCGCGCGTATGGTCGAGCGCCTTGGCCATCTCGCCCAAGATATGGGTGCGGCCTTCCCTGGCCTGGTCCAGGGCGATCTTCATGATCTCCTCGGTGATTCCGGCGATCTTGATGTCCATCTGCATCGTCGTGATGCCCTCGGACGTGCCGGCGACCTTGAAGTCCATGTCGCCGAGATGATCCTCGTCGCCGAGGATGTCGCTGATCACGGCGAAGTCCCGATTCCCCTTGGCGTCTATCTCCAGGATCAGGCCCATGGCGATTCCGCCGACCGGACGCTTGAGGGGCACGCCCGCGTCCATCATGCTGAGCGAGCCGCCGCAGACCGTCGCCATGCTTGACGAACCGTTGGACTCGGTGATGTCGGAGAGAATGCGGATCGTATAGGGGAACTCGTCATGGGTCGGCAGGACGCCCTTGAGCGCCCGCCAGGCCAGCTTGCCATGGCCCACTTCGCGGCGCCCCGGGGCGCCGAAGCGGCCCACTTCCCCGACCGAATAAGGCGGGAAGTTGTAGTGGAGCATGAAGCGCTCGTAGGAGAGGCCGGTCAGGCCGTCGATCATCTGCTCGGATTCCTTGGTGCCGAGCGTGGTCGTGCAGATCGACTGGGTTTCACCGCGCGTGAACAGCGCCGAGCCGTGGGTGCGCGGAAGGAAGCCGACGATCGCCTCGATCGGGCGGACGGTCTTCGTGTCTCGGCCGTCGATCCGGCGGCCGTCCTTGAGGATCGCGGTGCGGACGATGTCGGCCTCGAGCTTCTTCACCAGCTTCAGGCTGGCGATATACTCTTCCGGATTGTCGTGCTTGACGTCCTCGAACGCCTCGCGCGCCTTGGTCCGGGCCTCGTTGATCGCATTCTGGCGCTGCGACTTGTTGGTCAGCTTGTAGGCCGCCTCGAGGTCCTTGCCGATGATCGACTTGAGCTTGGCCTTGACCGCGCTGGTGTCGGCGGCGGCGGGCAGGTCCCAGGGGTCCTTGGCCGCCTTCTCGGCGAGGCGGATGATCGCCTGGATCACCTTCTGAAGCTCGCGATGGGCGAACATGACGGCGCCGAGCATGACGTCCTCGGAAAGCTCCTTGGCCTCCGATTCGACCATCATCACCGCGTCGTGGGTGCCGGCGACGACGAGGTCGAGCTCGCCTTCCTTCACTTGGTCCATGCTGGGGTTCAGCTGATAGTCGCCGTCCTGGTAGCCGATGCGCGCGGCCGCGATCGGGCCCATGAAGGGCACGCCGGAGATAGTCAGCGCCGCGGAAGCCGCGATCATCGCCAAAATGTCGCTCTCGGTTTCGCCGTCATAGCTGAGAACCTGACAGATGACATTGATCTCGTTCGCGAACCCCTCCGGAAACAACGGCCGGATCGGCCGGTCGATCAGGCGGCTCGTGAGAGTCTCCTTCTCGGTGGCGCCGCGCTCGCGCTTGAAGAAGCCGCCCGGGATGCGCCCGGCGGCCGAGAATTTTTCCCGATAATGGACGGTCAGCGGGAAGAAGTCCTGCCCTTCCTTGACGCTCTTGGCGGCGGTCACCGCGCAGAGGACGACGGTCTCGCCATAGGTCGCGAGCACCGCGCCGTCGGCCTGGCGGGCGACGCGGCCCGTTTCGAGGGTCAGCGTCTTGCCGCCCCACTCGATTTCAACTTTCTTCATGTCGAACATTGGTTTTCCTTCAAACTCCCGCGGCCATATGCGGCGGGCGCCTCATGTGTTCGGACCGATATTGGTCCGTGGCGGCCGGCCGGATTGCCTTTCGCCCTTTTCTGTTCCCCGGCGAAGGCCGGGGTCCAGGTCCCAATCAAGAAGCGCTCTCGCGCTTGTCGTTTGACTGGATCCCGGCCTGCGCCGGGATGCCAAAAGGGCGCCCCGCGGGCGCCCTTTCGTCATTTGCGCAAACCGAGCTTCGCGATCAGCGCGGCGTAGCGCGCATTGTCCTCGCGCTTCAGATAGTCGAGCAGCGAGCGGCGCTTGTTGACCAGCATCAGCAGGCCGCGCCGCGAGTGGTTGTCCTTGGCGTGGGTCTTGAAATGCTCGGTCAGGTTGACGATCCGCTCGGTGAGGATCGCGACCTGCACCTCGGGCGAACCGGTGTCGCCACTGGTCTGGGCGTTGCCCTTGATAATCTCTTGCTTGCGCTCGGCTGTCACCGACATCGTCAATTCCTTTCAAATCACAGGTTGAAGCCGCGCAGCACCCGTAATTCCGGGCGAAGCCCACCTTCGCTAAGCTCCACGAGCGCGACCGGAACGTCTTGGTCGGTCGCAAGATAGAGGCCCGGCTGTGCGGCGATCCCGATCACTATACGCCCCTGGCGGAGCGCCCCTGCCTGATCGGGGGAGACGGGTAGAGCCGGGATGTCGTCCAGCCCCGCCGTCAGCGGCAGGAGGTGTTGTTCAAGGGTGCGGCCCTTAGC
>Ga0190265_10000791_pt1 | contig 21038 bp, 15 predicted proteins | sample Popmic124T_FD_133135 | JGI IMG/M metagenome (GOLD analysis project Ga0190265, IMG submission 133135) | Populus adjacent soil microbial communities from riparian zone of Indian Creek, Utah, USA - 124 T | ecosystem: Environmental > Terrestrial > Soil > Riparian zone | place: USA: Utah | collected...
AACCACCGATCAAACGGCTCGCAACGTGGCGCTGGCGCTGGGAGGTGCCGCGGTGTTGGGCGGTGTCGCGCTGGTGTTGACGGCTCCGTTGAGCTCACCGCGCACGGCGACGGGGCTCAACGTCGTCCCATGGGCCGGGCTGAATTCGGCGGGCGCCAGCGTAGGAGGGCGCTGGTGAGATAGCGTGCCTCTTCACCTGCCGCCCTTCGCGAGACGCCATAGGCGGGGCGCCGCGGACTGCGAGCGGCCGTAGCCACCGCTCGCAATCCGCGTCCTCGTCATCAGCCGCGGGCGCCCTGCCTAACGCTCACAATATCGTCTTACCTTGTCAGCCGGTGCCCCCGCCCGCGTCGGCGCCGCCCGTGCAGTTGCCCTGATTGTTACAGGTTTGAGGGGCCGTGCAGTCGGCGCTGGTCCGGCACTGGACGCATTCGTCGTCGTCGCAGTATGGCTGGGCGGGGGTCGTGCAATGAGCGTCGGTGATGCACTCTTCGCATTGCCCGCCCGGCGAACAATGGGGCTGATTGGTTTGCCCCGCGCACTGCATGTCGTTCGTGCACTCGGTGCAGATGCGGATCGTGGGATGGCAATAGGGTGAGCCCCCGCCGCCGTCGGCAGAGCAGTTCGCGTCCGTCGTGCAGGACGGCTCGCATTCCTCGCTGACGCAGGTCTGTCCCATGGGGCAGTGACTGCTCTCGATGCACTCTTCGCAGTTGCCTGTGGGAAGGCCCGCCGTATTCAGCCGCAGATCACAGCGCGGGTTGCCGGTATTACCGGCGCAGTCGGTGTCGCTCAAGCAATCGACACAGCGGCTGTTGGGCAGATCGCAGATCTCGCCGGTCTGACAAAACGCCGTCCCGCATGCCGTCGCGCACTCACCGTCGTCGCATACCATACCCGTCGGGCAGTGACTGTTGTCGGTGCATTCCTCGCAACTGTTCGTGGGAAGACCCGCCGAGTTCAGACTGGTATCGCAATGAGTATTGGGAGGCTCGACGGCACAATCCGCGTCGGTCAGGCAATCGACGCAGCGATTGTTCGGCGCGTCGCAGATGTTGTTGCCGCTGGGCGTGGCCGTGCACATCGCTGAGGTCCCACATGCCGTGACGCAGTTGTTTTGGGCGTTGCACGTGGCGCCCATCGGACAATGCGTGCTGTCGACGCAGACCACGCACACGCCTCGCGGGAGCATCATGGCCCCCATCGGGCGCAGGTCGCAGGTCTTTTGCGTCGCCTCGTCGGCGCAATCGGTGTTGCTCAGGCATTCGACGCAGCGATTGTTCGGCGCGTCGCAGACGTTGGTGCCGGTGGGGTTCCCCGTACACCCGTTCGGAACCGTACCGCACGGCGTACGGCCATCAGGCACGCTGCCGCTATCGGCCACACTGCCGCCTGTGCCGGCCGTTCCCGATCCTCCCGTGCCACCTGCTCCGCCACTTCCCGAGGTGCCCGTACTCGACCCGCCGGTGGCCCCCGCACCAGCCGTCGTGCCGGTCGTCGAATCGTCTCCACCACATGCCTGTGCCACGAGGGGCGTCACGGCAAGCGCGACCACCAGCCAATAAAGGTCTTTCCTGGTCATTGCCACTATCTCTTTCTGCGCCTCGAGCGTGGTGACTTTAGACACCCCATGTTCCCGTTGCAAGAGTGACACGCTCGAGTGCGCACGGAATCAGCAGCAGGCGATCCATTGCCGACAGCGCAACGCGTTGAAAGCGGTGCGCGCGTCACCGCCAATGGGCGCCCGGAGATGGGAGCGTGCCCCGCGGCCGTCCGGCCGGCGCAAGACTCTACCATGCCTCGTCTCGAAGTGGGGCCGGGTACGAGGTCGATCGTTTCAGGAACGCGGCGTTCGCCGCTCGTTCACTTGGGGGTTGCCGGGCGTGTCTTGCATCCGAACAAGACGTCGACCTTGGCGTCGATACCTCCGGCTTGAATTTCCGTGCACGTTTGGGGGCAGGCGAGGATCTTGGTGGGGCTATTGAGATTGTCGTAGTACCAGCCGTGCGTGAACATCGGGCAGGCTGCTGCCGAAGGAACGCCGCCGATGTTCGTGGCGAATCCTTTGGCGCTCGTATAGCGGACATTGACGCTCGTGAAATCGAGCATTTGACCGGGGGGCGGCATCGGCATCGCCCAGTCGCAGGCAGCGGTGCTGACCGTCGACGATCCGGTCGCCACGCAGCTGCCGACGGATTCACATCCGTAGGTGACGTCGATCTGACCGCCGCTCTGGCTCTGCATCTGCGTGCAGGTGCTGGGGCAGGCGAGGATCTTGGTCGGATTGAAGTTGTTGTCGAAGTGCCAGCCTCCCTGGGCGCAATCCATCGCCGAATTGACCTTGGGGATGACGTTCGTGCCCGCGTCGGTCGACCGCCGAACCTCGACCAGGTCGCCGGCAAACGTCTTGCCTGCGGCGGCAGGAGGAAGCGCCCAATCGCAGGTGATTTTCGTGCCGGAGGTGGTGATGATTTTCTTGGCCAGTGCGTCGAAGACCGGCTTGAAATCCTGAAGACAGAGGTCGCCACCGACGCCAGCGGTGGCGGCAACGAGATCGATGTAGACGCGCCCTATCTCGGCGGCGTCCGGACATTCCGTGAAACAATAGACGCCGTTGAATGTCCATTTGGCGAGCATCGTCGGATCGAGCGCCGTGAAATTGGCTCTGAACGCGGCGGCAGAGTTGTTGGGTCCGTCGGTAGCGTCGTCGTCGGTGACGACGAATATCGACTTGCTGGCGTCCTGCCGGAGGTGTTGTCTCCACTGCGGGTAGGTCTCAATGAGGATGTTGAGAGCGTCGTTGCTGCCCACTTCGGTCGGGATATGGACGTATCCGGGCAACTTGGTGTCGTTCGGGCAGGTTCCCGATCCCAGCGGCGCTCCGATGCAAATGGCCTGGGGATCGCCAATGAGAATGACGCGCGCATCGATACCCGCCGCGGAGATTTGTTGGGAAAACGCGTTCATCTGTGTCTGGACGAAGATGATCTCCTCATCCATGCTGCCCGAGCTGTCGATGGCGACGATGATGTCGGCGGGCACGACGATCGTGACGTCGTCCGCCGTCGCGCGCGTGGCCGCGCACCCTTGCGTCACGCTGCGTCCATCGCCCGCGTCGGCGTCGGGGCCGTCGGCCCCGCTGTCCATCGGGCGCCCGCCTCCACCGGTTGGATCGATCGACGTGCCGCCGCCGCCCGTTGTCGTGCTGCCACCCGTAGTCCCGCCGCTTCCCCCGGTCCCGCCGCCGGTCCCTCCCTTGCCTCCGCTGCTGCTTCCGCCGGAGCCGGTCGCTGAGCGATTGCCGGATGCGCCCTTGGTTCCGCCTTCATCGGCGGAACATCCGATGGACGACAAAATGAGGATACTACTGGCCATTTTAGCGATGGCCGCTCTTCGAAGCTGCATGGCAAAACCTCGCCAGAAGGCGCTTTCGCTAATCCCTCACTAATGGGTCGTGGGTAACGCGCCTCGACGTACTTCGAACAGGTATGTGCCCCGAGCGCGGTCGCTTCAGCAGACCGTCGAAACAAATCTTTTTGATCCCACCGCACGATCGTTCCGCCTTGAACGAAGTTGGCCCTTCATGTGGCCCACGTTCGCGAATGACGACAGGGTGACGCCATCCGGCTCAAGGTGAGAGCGCGAAACAGTAAAACCCGCCGTAACCGCCGCCGGAGCCGACAGTGTCGTGCGCAGGATTGGGAGGTCCTGTTTCGATGAGATTCACGCCGGGGGCACATCCCGACTCGTCGAGCGCCGACATCCAGTTCGCGAGATCCCCAGCGGGGCCGCCGTCCAGCCAGGGGGGCCGCATGCCTCCGTCGAAGCCAAATCCGCCGTCGCGGATGATGATGCCTCCCTCGGGTCTCCCCGGCCCGCCGTCGCGAATCATGGGTCCGCCGCCGCCTGCGCCCGTCGGCCACGTGTGCCCGCAATGCGGTCTGCCGTCGGCGCCGACGCTGCTCGTCCAGTCGTGGCACGTCGCGCCCCAGTCCGTGCTGAACAGGGTGCCGCTCGCGTTGGTGCCCGTGAGCATGTCGTGGTTGTCGACGTTCCCAGTCCCGTCGGGATTGTGGTTGGGGACGCCGTCCTCGTTGGGAAGATCGTTGATGATCGCCGGATCGGCCCCGCGCGGCCGACGCTGCACGAGGTCGTCTTTGTTCATGGCGACGACCCTTCCCAACCGGTCGTACCACGGTCCTTCACCGATGCGATCGATGGCGTGCACCGGTTCGCCGGTCGGCCCCCGGGTGACGCTCAAGAAGGCGCGCCACGTTTTGACATTGCCCGCCATCGATCGAAGCGAGATTTGGCGACAAATTTCGTCGGCTCCCGAAAGACCGTCGGGCTGGCCAAACCGCAGGTCACCCCCGAAGCCCTCGGGGTTGCCGGAAAGCGCCTGCAGGGCCGCGAGGCTCGTGACGAAGAAGCTGAAGCGCGGGGCCTGATCAGGCGAGGTATCGGCGGCGCCGTCGAGCGAAGCGTCGGCACCGCTGTCTTTGGACTCGCCGCCGCAGCTTGCCAAGAAGGGCGCGATGCAGATGCGTATGGCGTAAGCGAAAAGAACACGTTCCGAAATGCAAAAACGGTGTTGCATGCGATCTCCCCTTGCGAGTGAGGTTGGCGTGCCTGGGCGGGCGAGCGGAGCTTCGTCCGATGGCACGCGCCCTTCGAACCATTTTCCGGCGATCCCTGCAATCGATGAACGGGGTTCGGGCAGCGCGTACGCTTCTCGCGCCGTAGCGAAAACGCCTGCCATTTGCCGAGGATCCGCCTCACCCTGGCTCGAATGTTTCGAAATGTTTTGCCGGCCCTTCATCCGCTCCGCCCCTGTCGGGCCAAGGAGTGGCGCGAGAGCGACGCAACGCCGATGTTATCGTTTGTTAAGCGCGGAAGCGGAGTGAAACGGGCGCGCTAAGATGCTCTCGCGCCATGCCAGATTCTCGAGGAGCCGAGCGGATTCGCGTCGTTTATATCGAAGACGACGAGCGATTGGCCGGCCTCACCGCCCGCTATCTCGAGTCGCACGGCGTTGCGGTCGCGGTCGCGATGGACGCGCGCGACGGGATAGCGACGGTGCTGCGTGATCGTCCCGACGTCGTACTGCTCGACCTCATGCTTCCCGGCCAGAGCGGTTTCGAAGTTTGCCGCGAGCTGCGGTCGCATGTCGATACGCCGATCGTGATGGTCACCGCTCGCGGCGACGAAGGGGATCGTGTCGTGGGTCTCGAAGGGGGCGCAGACGACTACATCGCCAAGCCATTTTCGTCGCGCGAGCTGCTCGCGCGCATCCGGGCGCATGCGCGGCGTGCGCGGGGACGGTGCGGTCCATCGCCCGAGGTTCTGCGTGTCGGAGCCTTGACCATCGACCCCGCATCGCGAAGCGCGGTCCTGCGCGGCCATGACCTCGCATTGACGACTTACGAGTTCGCGCTGCTGCGTGCCTTGGTCGAACGGGCGGGACTCGTCCTTTCGCGTGAACGAATCATGGAAATCGTGCGCGGTGCCGCCGACGAGGCGTTCGATCGTTCGATCGACGTTCACATCTCACACCTTCGCCAGAAGCTGGGGGACGATCCGCGCAATCCCAAGCTATTGAAGACAGTGCGTGGAATCGGGTACATGCTCGCCGGCAAGCGAAGCTGAACATGGCGCTCTTGCGACCGCGCTTGGTGCTGCGCATCTACCTCGTCGGATTGGTCCAATTCGGCCTTGTCCTGTTGGGGTTTGCGTTGCTGATGTGGACCACTCGAGCGACGGCCCGAAACCTGGAGGCCGATGCGCGCGCCGCCGTACAGCGCATCGTCGCGAGCTTGGCAGATGCCGACGCGCTCGCGCGCGAGCTCGAACGAGTCGACGAAGTACTCGACGCCTCGATCATCGTCTACGACGGCAGCGGGAAGGTACTGGCGACGAATCGGCGGGGCGACGACATCGAACCACCGGCCTTCACCGGAGGACCGCGGCTCTTGCGAGCGCGGGGCCAAGGGTTGATGCGAGCGCCCTTCGCCGGCGCGCCCGCTGCGATCGGTTTCGGCGGCCCACCCGTTCTGCCGCCGGTTGGCCCGCCGATGCTCGCCTTCATGATGCCCATCGAGCTGCCCGATGGGCCTGGTCGGGTCTTCTTTGCCGCGCGAAATCCGCGCGCTCCCTTCAACGGCTACCTGGTAGTCGGCTTCGTGCTCGTCGTCGTCGGCCTGGCCTCGTTCATCACCGCGCGTTCGCTCGCCAAGCCGTTGACGCGTTTATCAGCCGCCGCCCAACGTTTCGGCGCGGGTGAGCTGGAGACGCGCGTTCGCCTCGAGCGGGCCGACGAGATCGGCGAGGTGGCGCGCGCTTTCGACGAAATGGCGGAGCGAATCGCGCACCTCGTCCGTGCCGAGAAGGAGCTCATGGCCAACGTCTCGCACGAACTACGGACGCCACTTGCCCGCATCCGTGTGGCCTTGGATCTGGCGGCGGAGGGCGACGCCAGCGTCGCGCGCCAGTCGCTCCGGGAGATCGCAGCAGATCTCGGTGAGCTCGAACAACTGATCAGCGATGTGCTGGTGGCGTCGCGTCTCGACCTCGCGCGCCTCGGTAGCTCGCCGGCCAGCGGGGGGTTTCCGCTTCATAAGGAGCACGTTGCGGTCTCCGATCTCGTGGAGAAAGCCGTCGTCCGCTTTCGCGCGGCTCACCCCGGGCGGCCCCTGGTCGTCGAGACTGTGCAAGATGCAACGAGCGTCGAGGGAGACCCCGTCCTGCTCCGCCGCGCTCTCGAGAACCTTTTGGAGAACGCGCACAAATACACCATCGACCCGAACGCATCGATCCGTTTGGGGTCCGGCGTCGATTCGAGCTTCGTTTGGGTCGAGGTGCGCGACCCAGGCATCGGCATCGCGACCGATGACCTTCGCCGCGTATTTCTACCGTTCTTTCGTTCCGACAAGAGCCGCACCCGCGCGACGGGCGGGTTTGGCCTCGGGTTGTCCATCGTGAAGCAGATCGCCGAAGCGCATCAGGGCAGCGTCGAGTTAGAGAGCCAGATCGGCGCGGGAACACGTGTTCGCATTCGACTGCCCCTGGCGACGTAGAGGCGCGCGCAACCACCAACTGCGCTAGGCCGCCTCGTCGACGATGGCCCGGACGTCGCTTCGTGATTCCGCCTTGGGACCGATGCGGCGCGGCGCGTTCGCGTCCGTGTTCCGCTCGTTCCACCAGCGCGTGGCCTGGTCCTGGGTCCACGCGGCCGCGAGCGGAAGGAGCGCGCGTTGAAGCGAGGCCGCATCTTGCGGGCGCCGCGCAGGCGACTTCGCGAGGCAGCTCAGGATCAGTTGCTCGAGCTCGACGGGAATGGATCCGACGGCGCGTCGCGACGGCGGCACGGGCTCGGCATGCAGGTGCTGGCAGCACACGTCGAGTACGGTCTTGCCGGCGAAAGGCGGAGCTCCCGTCAGCAGGAAGTAACCGAGGGCGCCGACGGCGTACAAATCGCTGCGTCCATCCATCTCGTCGGGAGCGGTCACGGCTTCGGGGGGGAGATACGTGGGCGTGCCCACGATCGCGTTGACTTCGGTGCGAGGCGTTTCGCCGCTCCGCGAGCCAAACTCCTTGATGAGCCCGAAGTCGAGCACTTTGACGACGTCGCGGATCCCGCCGCGCTCGCTGAGAAAGACATTGGCGGGTTTGACGTCGCGGTGGAGCAGCCCGACGCCGTGCGCTTCCACCAGCGCGCCGCAAACCTGCGCCAGCAAATGAGCGACGCGGGCCGGGGGTTGCGGACCGGTCTCGTCCACCAGAGCCTGCAGATCGAGCCCTTCGAGGTACTCCATCGCGTAATAGAAGCTGCCTTCGGGTGTACGCCCGAAGTCATACACCGAGATGGTGTTGGGATGCGTGAGCATGCTGGTGAGCTGCACCTCGCGCTCGAAACGCTCGAGATCGCGACCTGCCGCTCTTTCGGAAGGCAAGAGCTTGATCGCCGTGGGCCTCTTCAACATCTCGTGTTGCGCCTTGTAGACGACGCCCATACCGCCCTCGCCGATCTTCTCCTCGAGCGTGTAGGGCCCGAGTCGATGGGCGGAGCCGTTCGAACGCGCCGGCCGCTGCGCGCCATAAAAGCCCATCGCGAATTTCACCAGCAGGGCAGAGAGAATGGCGAACTCGAGCGCCAGCGCCGTGACCCAAACGAGGGGCGGCATCGCTTCCCGCTCGTGGCAAACGAGGTAAACCGTGGCTCTCGCCGCCAGCGCTGCCACCGTGATGGCGCGGATGGTCGCGACCACGCTCGGTCGCGCAAGCGCGCCCGCCCGATCCCCGCTTTCCTTCCGGGCGTCCACTTCGGTCGTTTTCTCTACTCCGATTGCGTGGGCCATTTTCGCTCTCCCAAACCAACAATCACACCCTAGGGCGAACGAGTGTCACCCTTATGTCAGGAATTATCGACCACCCCCGACACGCGTTTTTGTGCGCCCGCGCCCCGACTTACGTCGGAGCGGGATCCTGGATTGCCAGCGTCGTTCCCCAGCCCACCGAGCTCCGCTCGATTCGGGCCGGGCGCTCTACCCTGGCTCCTATCGAGACGTCGAACGACCGCCGTCGATTTCGACAGGTCGAAGGACGTTTTTTTGGAGGGGCCGAGAGGGCGGTCCTGCGGACGGCCTCAGGTCGCACCGGCCGCCGCCCGACCTCGCGCCTCGCCTGGCTTCGGTCGCGCTCGCGCTCGCGGGTCAGTTCGTTGCAGCGTGCCCTGGACGCGCGTATGACGGGGCCATGTCCTTCGAGCTCTTGCGCCCCCCGGCACCGAGAAGCTCCCGCCGGAGATGACAGCCGCCGGCCAATGACCACAGCGCGCAGACCCTACACATGTCCTCGATGGAGCTTAGGGAGTCGGCCTGAGCGATTGTGCCTTCAGCCATGTTCCTAGCAGAGCGATTATCCCGCTGGATGCTGCGACATTCCAACGACATGCGGTATGTGTCTTGTTCGCCCGAGGCCGAAGATGGTGCCGCGCGTCACTGAGTTACCCCGACGAACTGACGTTCTCGTCGTTGGCGCGGGCCCAACCGGGTTGAGTCTCGCTTGTCGTCTTGCCAAGAGGGGCATCGATCACATCGTGGTCGATCACGCTCCTCCGGGCTCCAACATTTCGCACGGCGCCGTCGTGCACGCGCGCACGCTGGAAGTTCTGGAAAGCATCGATGTCAGCGCTCCTCTCATCCGCCGCGGGATCACCGTGCCGCATTTCGCGCTCCGCGATCGGGACGACAAGCTACTCGGCGTCGACTTTTCCGAGCTGCCCACCAGGTATCCCTTCGCGTTGATGGTGCCGCAGAGCACCGCTGAAGACGTCTTCCTGGAGCAGCTCACCCATTACGGGTCGTCCGTCTTCCGCCCGGTGACGGCGGTCGGGCTCCAGCAAGACGGCGAAGGCGTTACGGTCGAGCTGTGGGACGGAAGCACGCGCTCGGGCAGCCCATCCCGCCGTTCGGTGTTGGCGACTTACGTCGTCGGCTGCGACGGGATGCACAGCCAAATTCGCAGCGCGCTCGACATGCCCTTCATCGGTTCGTCCCGCGCCGTCTCTTTCGTGGCGGCGGATGTCCACATGCAGTGGTCGTTGCCGCGTTCGGAGATCCAACTCTTTTTTTCCGAGAACGGGCTTCTGGTCGTTGCCCCACTGCCGGACGACCAATATCGCATCGTGGCCCTGGTCGAGCACGGCGACGAGAAGCCGGAACTCGACGATGTGCAAGAGCTCCTGGCGACGCGGGGGCCGCGAGCATCGGCGGCGGTCGTGCGCGACGTCGCCTGGAGCGCGAGATTCCTCATCCACGATCGCGTGGTCACGCACTACCGTTCGGGCCGAGTTTTTTTGGCGGGGGACGCGGCACACGTCCACAGTCCGGCGGCGGGCCAGGGGATGAACGCCGGGATTCAAGACGCGCTCCATCTCGCCGACAAATTGTGCGATGTCATTTCGGGGCGCGCCGATGTCTCGGTGCTGGATCGCTACGAAGACGAGCGCCGACCCGTCGCCGAGACCATCCTCGGGACGACGCAGGTGATGACTCGCGTGGCGACCTTGCGAGGCCGGATCGCGCCGCCGATTCGCAATCGGTCGCTTCGATTCGTGAGTAAGCTCCCCGCGTTCCGCCGCCGTCTCGCGCATCGGCTTTCGGGGTTGGAGGGAGCCGTCACGCTCGCGCATGGCCGAGCAGTCGAAAACAAGTTCTCGTACGTCGCTACGCTCCTTCTGGTGGCGCTGCTGCTCGGCACGTCCTTTGCGCACGTTCTGGAGCTGCCCCAGAAGATGCGAGCCGACGGCGCGCTGTGGCTTACGTTTCAGCGTTCACTTTATCCGTTCTTTGCCTATGTCGGCGGGCCCATCGAAGGTGCGGCCCTCGTCTCGATCAGCCTTTTGGCGGTAAGGAGGCGGCGCGCGCAGCGGAGCTACGCCGTCTCGGCGCTGGCGGCCGCCTCCCTTCTCTTGGCTTTTGCGATCTGGGTCTTCCTGATCCAGCCGGTCAATGCCGAGATTGGGGCGCTCGGCGCAGGCGTGGTGCCCTTTCGATGGACGGCGTTGAGGAGCCAATGGGAGTTTTCGCATCTGACCCGCTTCGTGTTGCACCTCTCGGGGTTCGTGCTGCTCGCCTCGGCCAGGCCGTGACACCGTCGTCCGTGCCGTCTCCAAAACCGCCGCGCGCCACTGATCGCGGCCGGATTCGATTCGTCGGGTCACTAAAGCAAGAGCAACGTGCCAACGAAAATGGCCATGATGACGACAGCGTTGAGAGCCGAGCATACGACGAGGATCAGTGTGCCGGCCAGCAGCGTCTTGACCCACGAAGCATGGAGCACCCTACGTAACGCGACGTAGAAATAGGCTGGATCGTCCAGCTCAGGCGCGCGGACCGGCCGAGACGGAGGATTGCGTACGCATCCTCGGCGGCGGTTCACCCGTCATCGCGACGCCGATCGGATCTGTACGAAAAGGGCGTCATTGGGATCGGGGGGACAGAGGCCATAGCCGCCTTGTACGGTACAGATGCGACGGCAGGTGACTGTCGACGGCGACCAATTGACTTGTGGAAAATCGTCGTAGGTGTGCCGATAACAGACGCACCCGTAAGGCGACAGCACGCGCAAAGTGCGACCGGGCTCCACCCAGCCATGGAAAAGTCGCGCGTTGTAAGCGGAGTCACAGGGACCGACGCGGCCGGCGGCCACCTCGACCTGCACGGCCTTGGGCCCCACTTGCTGCACATAGACTGGCATGAGCGCGATCGACTGGGCATCGGCGCCGGTGGCGGCGCACACGAAAGCCGCGGCAATCACGAGCAGTTCGCGAAAGTGGCGAAGCGTTCGTAAGCCGTACCGCATTGTCTTCAGCCTAGCTCGTTTGGCCTCGACAGGCATCCGGCCGCGCCCCGGTTTCGTGGTCATTCACCGCTGCTCGTGCACCCACGACGAGAAGGTCCGAGCTTGGTCGGTCCACCCGAGCTGGGCCGCGGCCGTTGCATGCGCACGCAGCGCGGCTTCGTAAAGGCGTGCCAGCTGAAGGTCGGCAGGGCTCTTGGGGGCGATGCGGCCCACCAGAGAGCAGCCTCGACAGCGACGTCGCTCGGCGATTGCATCGAGCTCGGCGCGCAAGCGTGGCAAGTCGGCGCGCAGTGCCGGCTCGCTCGCGTAAACGCGAAAAAGAAGGAGGGAAGGAAAGGTCGCCATTTCCCCGTGAACGACATCGTCGACGAGCTCGGGATGTAGGAAGACGGGAAGGCTCGCCGAGTTTTGCTCCACGAGCCAGCGGGTCGCGGAGGGTACATCCCTCGGCGGAAGCGCCAATGCGGGATGACGGCGCGCGACCTCGCGCTGCTTCCAGGGCATCCAGAGCTGCCCCGGAGTCAGCACCATGCGATCGCCACAGCGCTGCTCGACGGCGCAGGCGTAGAGCGCCGCTTGGCTGGCCATGTCGCTCTTCAAAAGAACGAGCGCGCCGTCGGGAGCCCCGTCGACGAGGTCCCGCGCGTAGTCGAGCCCACCGTGCTCGGAGCTCATGTCGAGCGAGATGGCATTGCCGAGCAGCGGCGCAAGCGCTAGCGCGACGACGAGCCCCATCGCCGCGCGAACGCCGTGCGGTAAGAGGCGCCGTCGAGTACCAAGCCACGCTTCCAAGTGCGCCGCGCCGAGGCCGATCACGAGGGCGAAGGGAACGTGGCACATGGTGGCGAAGCGTTCGAAGAAAGCGACGCGGTATTGCGAATGGATGTCGAGCGCATTGAGACCCGCGAAAAGTGGTCCCGCGCAGACGATACCGACCAGGAGCGCAAGACGTATCCGTCGCTGGTGGCGAAGACCGGTGACCGTGCCCCCGAGAAAAAGAAGTACGCCCACGACGCCGAAGCTCTGCGCCGTTCCCGCGGCGAGCGCGTCGAGCCGTTCCAACAGCTGCCCCTCGACGATCTTTCGTGAAGCGCTGGCGATGCCGCCGTAGTCCTGCCGTGTCACCAGATGCAAGAGAGAGCGAAGGTCGTGCACGTCGCCCCACGACGGCATCGGATGCCGCGCCGCCGCCAGCGGGATGAGCGCGTAAAACGCGACAGGCGGCGCGAGGAAAAAGATGACGATGCGCAGCGACGAAACCGGGCGATCGCGCAAGTGACGCCAAAGCGCGGGGCCAACCAGGATGGCCAAGGCGGGAAACGCGAGGACGATCATGTGGTGATGGGCGAGAGAGAGCCCCAGTAAGGCAGCGGGCGGTTCCCACCGTGCAGAGGTCGCAGCGTCTTCCTTGTCGGCGCGCGCGATCCGGATGGCGAACCAGAGCAAGCCGGCCACGAAGAGGTCGTTCAGCGGAAAAACCTCGGCGTAGAGCGACCCCGAAAAGAAGATTCGACCGAGCGCCAGCGTGCCCGCGCCGATGAACGCCGCCGCGAGCGAGCCGGTAAGCGCGACGGCGATGGCGCCCACGATGCCGACCGTGACCGCGTGAAAAACGGCGCTCGTGAAGTGCACGCGGAGGGGGAGCTCGAAAATGGGAATGCGCGTCATGATGTGCGCAATCAATGTGTAGAGCGGGTATCCGGGCGGGTGCGGCACGCCCCACTGCGCGGCGGCCGACACGAGCTCGGCCGAGTCACCCATGACCGTCAGGGTGCGGTAGGTTCGCGGCACGTAGACGACGAGGGCGGCCGCCGACAGCGCCCCAAACACGAGTCGTTCGCGACGGCGTGAGGCGCGCACGCGGATGATGGTATCCAGGGTGGCGCCGAACGACTAGGATGCGCGCATGCGAAAGAGCCTCTTGCCTGTCCTCTGGTTGGCCGCGTCGTGCGGCGCCGACCCCGCGCGCCCCGCGGTGCCCGCCGAGCCTGCGCCCGCCTCGACGTTGGCCAGTGCGCGTGGGCCGACGCCGGTAGAAGCCAAGACGTTCAAGCGCGTCGCCGTCACCTTGTCGCGAAAATCGGGGACGAGCGTCACCACCGTCGCGCCCGACGGCACCGTGACCGTCGCCCTCGACATCTTGGAAAATGGACGCGGTCCGCACACGGATGCCACGGTGCGACTCGCCCCCGACGGCACGATCGCTTCGCTCGAAGCGCGCGGCCACCACGAGATGGGCACCCCGGTGGCGGAGAAATTCACACGCGAGGGCAGCCGCGCCCAATGGAAGAGCCATGAAGAGGATGGTTCGCGCGAGGTCAAGGGGAGCGCATTTTTCGTCCCCGTCTGCGACTTGCCCGATGCGCTGGGGTGGCTTGCCAAGGCGTTGATCGACGCCGGGGGGTCGATGTCTCTATTGCCGGGCGGCACGGCCCGCATCGAAAAGACGGTGGAGACGACGGTCAAAGCCGGCAGCGAAGAGCGCCGTCTGGTGGGCTATGTCATCACCGGCATCGATCTCACGCCGACGCACGTCTGGTTGAATGAAGACAAAAGCTGGTTCGGCGCCGTCACTTCCTGGCGCTCGTTCGTCCCGGAAGGCTGGGAAAGCGTCATCGATCCGCTCTTGGCCAAACAGACGGAAATCGACCGCGAGCGTGACCAAAAGTTCGCGCAGCGCCACGCGCACAAGCCGCCCGCGGCCGGGCTCGCGCTCACCAATGCGCGGATTCTCGACGTCGAGAAGGGCCGCTACGTGCCGGATCAAACGGTGATTGTCGTCGGAGATACGATCCAGTCGATCGGGCCGGCCAAAGGGGCCAAGGTGCCGAAGGACGCCGAGGTGGTCGACCTCGCCGGAAAAACGCTCGTTCCCGGGCTATGGGACATGCACGCCCATCTCGGCGACGTCGACGGGATTCTCAACATCGCATCGGGCGTGACGACCGCGCGCGATGTCGGCAACGATCCCGACAAGCTCGACGATTTCAAGAAGCGCTACGACGACGGCAGCGCCGTCGGCCCGCGCGTGATCCGCTTCGGCTTCATCGAAGGGCGTAACGAGAAGGCGGCGTCGAGCAAAGTGACGGCTGAGAGTGAAGCCGAAGCCAAAGCCGCCGTCGAAGGTTACGCCAAGCGCGGCTACGAGGGGATCAAGATCTACAACTCGATGAAGCCCGAGCTCGTTCCGATCCTCGCCAAGGAAGCCCACGCGCGCAACATGATGGTGACCGGGCACATTCCCGTTCACATGCTCGCCCACGAGGCGGTGCGCGCGGGTTACGACGGGATCGAGCACGCTAACATGCTGTTTCTGAACTTCTTCGCCGATCACGAGACCGACACCCGCACCACCAAGCGATTCACACTGGTCGGCGACAAGGCGGCGAGCTTCGACCTCGGTGCCAAGCCGGTCCAAGACTTCATCGCGCTGCTGAAGGAAAAGCGCATCGTGATCGATCCGACGCTCGGCGCGTTCGAGGGTCTCTTGGTCGGCGAGCAAGGAAAGATCATTCCGGGCCTCGAGAACGTGGTGAAACGTTTGCCCGTCCAAACGCAACGCGGGTTCCTCCTCGGGGGGCTTCCCATCGACGGCGACAAGGTCAAGACGTACCGCGCCTCGTTCGAAAAGATGCTCGAGATGATCAAGCGCCTGCACGATGCCAAGGTGCCCGTCGTGGCCGGCACCGACCATCTGGCCGGTCTCATGCTTCATCATGAGCTGGCGCTTCTGGTCCGAGCCGGCCTTTCGCCCGCCGATGTGCTCCGCATGGGCACCATCGACGCGGCTCGTGCCATGAAGCTCGACAAGAAGAGCGGCTCCATCGCCAAAGCTAAGGCCGCCGACCTCGTCATCGTGGACGGCGACCCCCTCGCGCGCATCGACGACATCGCGCAGGTGGTCACCACCATCCGTGGCGGCGTGGTCTTCCCCTCCGCGCCGCTCTACGAGGCGGCCGGCGTACGGCCATTTTCGAAGTAGCGGCGGGCTCGGCGAAAGACGAGAGCGGGGTGGTGCTCGCGGTCATGGATTCCTTGGCCGGAAGGGGCTTCTGGACGCGGCTCGATTGACGGATTGGTTCGCTCCATATCGCCCGCGCGGCGTTGCCGGTGGGCGACCCGCGCGATAAGAAGACAGTCTCGTCTTGGAAGCTCCGCCATCGCCGTCCGCGCGCCGAGGTTTTGCGTTTGCGCTCGCGGCCTACCTGTTTTGGGGAGTTTTCCCGCTTTACTTCAAGGCGCTTCGCGCGGTCGATGCGCCGGAGATCCTCGCGCATCGTGTGGTGTGGTCGGCCGCCTTCCTCGCGGTGCTGGTGACGCTGCAGCGTCGCTGGAAGGAATACGCGCGCGCGTTCGGGTCGCGGCGCAGCGTCGGAATCTACGCCCTGTCGACGACGCTCGTCACCATCAACTGGCTTCTGTATATCTGGGCGGTCGTCAGCGGGCATGTTCTCGACGCGAGCCTCGGGTATTTCATCAACCCGCTGGTGAATGTGCTTCTCGGCGCGGTCTTCTTGCGCGAAACGCTGCGACCTCGGCAGGTGATGGCGGTGGGATTGGCCGCCGCCGGCGTGGTGCTGCTGGTGCTCAGGGTGGGCCGCTTTCCATGGCTTGCTGTGGCCCTCGCGCTCTCCTTCGGCGGCTATGGTCTGGTCCGGAAAAAGGCGCGCATCGATCCCGTGGTGGGTCTACTCGTCGAGACGACGCTCATTGCACCGCTCGCGGCGGCGCTCATCGGCCTGCGCGCCTGGGACGGTACGGGGGCCCTCGGTCGAGACTTTGTCACGACCGCTCTTTTGCTTCTCGCGGGTGTGCTCACGGCGGTGCCGCTCATCTGGTTTGCGCATGGCGTGCGGAATTTGCGGCTGGCGACGATGGGTATCATCCAGTATCTCGCACCCACGTTGCAGTTTCTCATCGCCGTCGCGGTCTTTCACGAGCCGTTCACCTCCGCGCACACGGTCGCCTTTTCGTTCATCTGGTCGTCGCTCGCCATCTATACGTGGGACGCGTTTTTCGGCGGGCCGAAAGCGAGGCCGATTCAGGTTGGTTCGGAGAGCGTCTAACGACGCGCTTCGGCGCCGTCACGTGGTGTTTTCCGTATGCTCGCGCAATCGTCACCATCTTGGCCTATTGCCACGCCATGCGTGACATCAAAGCGACAAGTGCGGCGGAGTCAATCGACGCAGCCTCGACCCTGACATTCTTCGAGAACGTGCTGGCCGCCCGTTTGTCGAGGCGTCGCGCGCTCCTGGGAGGGCTCGGAACGGTCCTGGTTGCTGCGTGCGGAGACAGCGCCACCGGTTTGGCCCCTCCTCCGCCGGTCACGCCGCCCGCACCAGAAGCCGGCGCGCCCGACGTCGTGGACGCGGCGCCGAAGCCTCTTGCGCTGGGCTTCAATCCTGTACCCAAGAGTCTCGCCGATGCCATCGTGCTGCCCGCCGGTTACACGGCGACCGTGCTCTTTCGGCTCGGCGATCCCATTGCCGAGGGCGTGCCCGATTTCAACAACGACGGCACGGATTCGCCGGAATCGTATGCGGAGCGGGCGGGCGATCACCACGACGGGATGCACTACTTCGGGCTTGGAGCTGACGACAAGATCGACTGGACGGCGAACGACCGCGCGCTCCTCGTGCTCAATCACGAGGCCATCACGACGTCTTATATGCATCCGACCGGCCAGACCATCTACGGGACCGGGGTCGACGCCGTGCGCGCGTTCACCGATGAAGTCGTCCGAGAGCTGCACGTTCACGGCGTCAGCGTGCTCGAGATCACCAGAGTCGACGGAAAATGGTCGTACAAGAAAAATTCGCGTTTCAACCGGCGCATCACCACGGAAACTCCGATGGATCTCGCGGGGCCAGCCGCCAAGACCCCCTACATGATCACGAAGTATTCGCTCGACGGGTCGCAAACGCGCGGCACCGTCAATAACTGCGCGCAGGGCTATACGCCTTGGGGGACTTACCTGACGTGCGAAGAAAACTGGGCAGGCTATTTTCGCCGCACCGAGCCGGATGCTGCGCGCACCGCCAAAGAAGTGGCCTCCTTCAAGAGGTACACCATCACCGGCACGGGCCGCGAGCTATGGGCAACGGCGACGCCCGACACCGCTGACGACCGATTCGGACGGTGGAATGCAGAGAAGCGCGGCGCGTCGACCGATGGCAGCGACGACTATCGCAACGTCGCCAACACGTTCGGCTGGATCGTCGAGATCGATCCTTTCACTCCTACCTCGACACCGAAGAAGCGCACCGCGCTCGCGCGGCTCGCGCACGAGGGTTGCTGGATCGGTCCCGTGGCGCCTGGAAAGCCGCTCGTTTTTTACATGGGGTGCGACGGACGCAACGAGTACATCTACAAATACGTCTCGGCGAAGAATTGGGACGCGAGCGATGCCGGCGGCGGAATAACCGCCGGAGACAAGTACCTCGACGACGGGACGCTCTACGTCGCGAAGTTCGAGTCTGACGGAACGGGCAAGTGGCTCGAGCTCCGATGGGGCGTCGGCAACGTCACGCCCGACTACGCGGCGTACCCTTTCGCCGACCAGGCCGACGTCCTGCTCAACACGCGCCTCGCCGCCGACGCCGCCGGTGGCACCAAGATGGATCGTCCCGAATGGGGCGCGGTAGACCCGAAAAACGGCGAAGTGTATTTCACGCTGACCAACACCAACGCGGCGTCACGCCCCGTCACCTCGGTCGATGCAGTCAATCCGCGCTTTTACAACGACCCCAAGGGCACGGAGGCGACCGCGCAAAAGGGCAACCCCAACGGTCACATCGTTCGGTTCGCCGAAAATGGCGGGGATTCTGCGGCCCTCGGCTTCCGCTGGGACGTGTTTCTCTTCGGCGCTCGCTCGACGGCCGATGCGGTGAACGTCAACGTCTCTGCGCTTTCCGACGACAACGACTTTTCGAGTCCCGACGGTTGCTGGTTCAGCCACGCGACGCCAGGACTCATGTGGATCCAGACCGACGACGGGGCTTATACCGACGTCACGAACTGCATGATGCTCGCCGCGCTGCCCGGATCAGTCGGCGACGGTTCGAAAAAGACAATCGCCAACAGCGATACAGTGTCCGTGCCCATCGACGGCGGAACCATCGAGACCGACGCCGGCCCCATGCCCGTGGACGCAGGCACGACGATGGTGACGACGATGAAATCCGTAGAGACCTACGTCGGCAAACCGCTCGGCGACGCGAGCTTGCGGCGCTTTCTCGTTGGTCCGAAGCAGTGCGAGATCACCGGTGTTATCGAGTCGCCCGACGGCAAAGCTCTGTTTGTCAACATCCAGCACCCCGGCGAAGAGAAGGTTCCGGTTTTCGATGATGCTTCGTCGTTCGGTAGTCATTGGCCCGATGGCGGAGACGCGCGGCCGCGTTCGGCGACTATCGTGATCACGCGAGACGACGGCGGCGTCGTGGGAACGTAAAGAAGCGCGAGCTTGCCGCCAGAAAGAAGTAGCGTTTCAAAGCCTCTCTTCGATAGAAGCGCCGTCACTGACGCGTGATCCGTGCAAGAGAATGTAGTCCACGCCGAAGAAGCCGAACCTCACGTAAACCCAGCGAAGTCGCGTATCGGCGCCGGCGATCGCCATTCTTGCGTCCGCTTGGCATCGCCCCGCCACACGCCGCACGGTGATGACGAAGGGTCGATCGGGAGCGGCATTCAGCCGCACCTGAATCGTGGTGGTCTCCCCCCTTGTCTCGATCCGCTGCGTCCGACTCACGCCGTAGGCGGGGATCTCGCGCGGTAAAATAGGTTCTACCTCTCCGTTGCGCTCCAGCATCCTCCAATAGCCGTAGACCGGCTGCGCGCCGACGACGTTGCACGCCGGGTCGAGGTGCACGCCGTAATGGACTTGGTTTCGATTCTGATTTTTGGCAACGACGAAGACCGAAGTCGGATCGTGTGTGTCGAGAACGACGGCCGGCTCGGCGCGCGCGGAAGCGCCCATCGCCAGCGCGGCGATCGAGCAGTTGCAAGCAACCCGTACGACCATTGCCTTCCGATGTGTCGCAACTGGTAGGGGTCGGCCGTGGAAGCCTGTCGGCGGCGCCATCTGCTGAACCTGACTGTTCACGCGTTCCGTGAACGCGATTCGACATTCCCGTGACTTTGCGGCTACGGGAGCGGTTCGCGACGAAGACCTTTCGCCGGAAACGAGGACCTTGCTTCAGAAGAGGCGCGCCATGGCGATCTCGTCGACGTCGTGCGGCTCACCTGCTCGCCGGAACGCGCCCCGGAAGATCCCTTCCTTGACGAATCCGTGTCTTTCGTAAAAACGGATGGCCCGTGGGTTGTCGGCCTCGACGAGCAATTCGAGCCGGCGCACTCCTCGCGATCGAGCGATCTGCACGATTTGTTCGACGGCCTTGGCGCCGAAACCGCGCCCGCGGAAGGCGGGGTGCATGGCGAAACTCCCGAGCGTCGCGATGTGCGAGCACCGATGCTCCTGCAAGCGGAGCTCGAAGGTTCCAACGATGCTGGTGTCATCGGTGAGAAGGTACGTTCTGCCCGACCGCACGAGGCTCTCGAAGAGAGGACGAAAGGCAGCCAAATCCATGGGGTCGTAGCTGAGGAAGGGATTGTTTCCTTCGTCCATGTAGATGAAATGGAGGACCTCGAGATCGGTCGACTCAATCGATCGGTGGTTCATGTGCGTACGCTCATCGTACGATGGGGCGCGTCGCATACGCCAGCCGGCGAAATGCCTATCGCCATTGCGCGCCGATGAGAAAAGCGACGCCGATTCCGACGACGACCCAACGCAGCAGCGACGACTCTTTCGATGCGCGGGGAGCGGAGAGTGGAAACTCAACGACGTGGACCCGCTGCTGCTCGGCATCGACGAGGAGAACGCCGTCGACGTCGAATGCCACCCGATATTCGAGCAGCTGGCGTCGCGTGCCCCCCGTACGGATCTGCGGCGCGTAGGTGCCCGTCTTCACTTCGGCCACGTAACGCAAACCGTCGCGTGTCACGAGATAGTCGACCCGCAGCGGAATCTGCATCTCGGCGCCATCGAAGGTGAGAACGTACGACTTCAATGCTTGCGAGGCGATGACCGCGTAGCCGTGCGCCTCGAGCAATGCGCGAGCTTGCGATTCGCCCTGCCGCGCCTTCGCGAAGCGACCCACCAATCGGCGTCGCCAAAGCCAGGCGCCCAGTGTCTGGCGGAGAAACAGAATGAGCACCAACCCGAGGACGGCGAAGAGCGCCAGGCGGAGAACCTCGGGCGAAGCGCTGGGCATGCAACGTTGATGGCATCGGGCACCCGAGAGGGCCAAGAAATGCGAATGACCCTACGGGCGCTTCCATTCTCACAAATCAGGCCCAAAGTCGCGGGTCAAATAGGAGCGCCTGGCGTACTATCGAACGCGGGAATTCATGGGCGACCACGACGCGGCCCTTCATCAGGATCTCGAGACGCTTGCGCAAATGACGGCGCGGCGGCGTGTCCTCTTGTGGATCGCGGGCGTCGCGCTCGCTCCCCCGTTCGGGTGTGGCAATGACTCGACCACGCCGGTTGGGGACGGGGGCACGACGTGCGGCAAGATGCCCGAAGAAACCGCCGGACCTTATCCGGGCGACGGATCCAACGGGCCCAACGCACTCACTGCGACCGGCGTCGTGCGCAGTGACATTCGTTCGAGCTT
>Ga0190265_10000792_pt1 | contig 21027 bp, 21 predicted proteins | sample Popmic124T_FD_133135 | JGI IMG/M metagenome (GOLD analysis project Ga0190265, IMG submission 133135) | Populus adjacent soil microbial communities from riparian zone of Indian Creek, Utah, USA - 124 T | ecosystem: Environmental > Terrestrial > Soil > Riparian zone | place: USA: Utah | collected...
CGTGGAAGAGGGCGACGTCGTCGACGCTCTCGAAGTGGTTGCCGTTCTGGAACCCGAACAGGATCCCGATCTTGCCTTCGTCCCTGGCCCGCTTCAGGTCGGCCGCAGTGTCGATGCGCAGGAGCCGATCGGGATGGCCTTGAAGGAAGTGGTTCCAGCCGCGCGTCCATTCGAGGGCCGCCAGGCGTGGATCGCGGCCGTTCGTCTCAACGGCGGGGTGAAAGACGTCGATCCCCGAGTTGAGTAATTTCTGCAAATCGGCGGTACCGAAGCCGGCCGGCTCCCGGAACCAGGAGTCGAGCTTCGGCCAGTCGAGCGTCAACAGGCTCAGCATGTCGATCACCGTCGACCTGCCGACCAGCTCGACCGCGCGCGTCGAGACCCGGATGCGGTCGTCGGCGAAGAGGCTGAAACGCCCGAGGTTGAGCGCCGGACCGGCGAGCGCACCCGCACCGGCGAGTAGACCTGTCCTGAGGAGTTGCCTTCGATTCACCTTCTGACTCACTTTATATGCCCCTATTGTACAAGCTATCCACCGCAGGTCAAGAGGCGGTCGTTGTACCATCAGGCATGGCGGCGCGGAAGACGGAGCTGGACGCGGAGCTGGAGCGGTTGCACGGGCTGCCCCTCGGGGAGTTCACGGCTGCCCGCAACGCCCTCGCGAAGCGGTTGAAGAAGGCCGGCAATGCCGACGAGGCCGCCTACGTGCAGTCCCTCCCCAAGCCCACCGTCTCTGCCTGGGCGGTGAACGTGTTGTTCCAGCGCGAGCGCGAGCGGATGGAGGAGCTGCTGGCCGCCGGCGAGAGGGCCCGCGCCGCCCAGGGAGAGGCAGTCTCCGGCCAGGGGGCCGGCGCCCTGCGCGAGGCGCTACGGGCGGCGCGCGAGCTCCAGTCCGAGCTGCTGAGCCGCGCCGAGGTCATCCTCTCCGGAGAAGGCCGGGCGACCGGCAGGCCGGTGACCGACCGCGTCACGACCGATCTCCAGGCCCTCGCCTTCAGCCCGTCCGCCGCCGAGGCCATCCGCCGCGGCTGGCTGAGCGCCGACCTCGATCCCCCCGGTTTCGAAGTGCTGGCCGGCCTGCAACTGGCCGCCGTGCCGGCGAGGAAGCCCGAGCCCCGGCCGGCTCCTCCCCCACCCGTCCGCGAGGCTCCCGCAAAGAAACCAGGGAAACCCGCAAAACCGGCGAAGGCCGAGCAGACCGAAGCGAACCGCAAGGAGAAAGAGGCCCGCCGCCGGGAGGACGAGGCCGTTGCCGCGCGGGAGCGCGAGGCGGCGGAGCGCCGGGAGCGGGTGACGAAGGCCGAGCGTGAGGTCGCGCGGGCGGAGTCCGAGGCAGACTTCCTCCGCCGCAAGGTCGAGCAGGCGGAGCACGCGGTCGAGAAGGCCGAGGCGGCGGTCGAAGAGGCTCGCGAGCGGGCCGCGGAGGCGCGTCAGAACGCCTCCCGTGCCCGGGAGCGCTCAGCCGAGGCGGAGGAAGCGCTCGCGAGCGCCGGGAAATCCCTGAAGGAGGCTTTGAAGGCTACCGGCGGAGTCCGCCGGTAGCCCGGGTGGGCTTACCGGCGCCGAGCCCGCTCGAAGCGAAGGTCCGGCGAGTAGCGGGACTTCTCGAGGAAGGCCGCGACCTCTCGGGCCAGCTTGGCGGTGGCCCGGCGGCGCGCGGCGACCCGCTCGAACAGCAGCAGGGCGGCGAGGGCCTCGCGGGAGACGTCGTGCGCCTGGAAGATGGCGACCATCTCGCGAGCCAGCTCCTTGACCTCGGAGATGCGGTCCGCCTCGGCGTAGAGTGCCGCGAGCTCCAGGGAGACCAGCGCAGCATCGAACGCCATTCCACGTTCGGCGAACTGCTGCTGGAGCTCGCAGAAGGTGAGGATCGCCGGGTCGGTGCGGCCGAGGCCGGCCTCGATCCGCCCCTGCGCCCAGCGCAGCCGGAGCAGGTCGAGCGGGTTGCCGAGCTCCCGGCTGAGCGCCCAGAGCTCCGGAAGCATGGCCTCGGCCTCCTCGTAACGCCCGACGGTGGTGAAGTTCCAGACCAGGTTGTGCTGCACGCAGAGGATGAGGCGGGGATCGCGCTCGGCGTCAAGCAGGCTGGCCGCTTCCGCCAGCATCTCGATAGCGCTCTCCGGCTCTCCCATCTCGCCCATGGCGAGCGCCTTGGTGACCAGCAACCGCCCCGACCAGTGAAGATCGCGGCGCTCCGTCGCACAGAGCGTGGAGGCGCGGTCCAACAGGGCCAGGGCTTCGGGAAAACGCCGCTGGGCGATCCGCAACGAGGCTTCGAGGTCGAGGAGCACCGGTCCGTAGCCGAGCACGTCCCCTACCGTCTGGACGCCGGCCTCCCACCACGGCTCGGAGATCGCGAAGGCCTCGTCCGCGTTGCGCAGGTCGCCGAGCACCCGGCGGGCGTTGCCCACGTGAGCCCAGGCGTAGCCTCGAAGCTGGAACAGCAAAGGGGTCTCAGAGGGCCCCTCGGTCTTGATCAGATCGGAAACGAGCACCGCCAGCTCGCCGAATTCCACCGCCCGCCTCGCGTCGCTCGCGGCGATCTTCCGGCTCTCGCGGCAGAGGAGCTCGCACAGCCCCCAGCTCATGTAGCACGGGCTGCTGCGGATCAGGCAGTGCTGATCCTCGAAGCAGAACCTTTCGAGCTCAGCCCACAGCAGGCCCGCTTCCGCTCGCGATACCGGCACTGCCGTGTCGATGACACCGTTCTCTCTCATGGCTTTCTCTCTCAAGCAATGTCTGTGCCTAAACTGGCGCGAGCTAGCCCCCGCCGGGGCGGCAGCCGCCGTTCGGGTCGAGCTGACCGCCGTTCTCGCAGGTCGCGGCGGTGGTCTCTTTGTCGCCCAGAGGGCCCAGGGAAACGATCTTTTGTAAGAAGATCGCGGTCGCGAACGTCCGGATCCGCTCGAAAAGGCCTTGCTCCTGCAATTCATACACGCCGGCAGCCCGCTCCGGCAGAGGGCTCAGCGCTCGCGCCTGGACGAGCCCCGGTGTGAGAGCGAGCATCAGGATAAAGAGTGCCACAAAGCGGCGATAGGCGATTCTTGTCATGGGGTGTGACTCCTTTCTGTTCTCGATGGCGATCAGGCTTTGCAATCGAGTCACTCCTGCCGGGTCGTATTGTGCAAAGGCTATGCCTACCGGAGGAGCCACCCGGCGCGGTAGAGTTGCCGCCATGGAGAGAGATCCGCGGATCACCATCGCCGCCGCAGGTGCGGCCTGTGGCAGCCTCGCCTGCGGCGTGCTCACCCTCACTCTGCCCGGCGCCGACCTCGCCCCGGGGTGCCTCTTCGGCCTGGTGATGGGCGGCCTGGTGGGACTGGCCGCGGGAGCCGTCGTCAGACGGCTGTGGGGCTAGGCCTCGAGAGCCATTCCCGGAGATCCGCGAGGCACTCCCGCAGGTCCGAGAGTCAATTCCGAAGGTCCGAGAACCTATTCTGGAGGTTCAGGAGCACTCCCGGAGATCCGGGACCCGATCACCAAGGCACGGGAGCTGCTCCGGAAGGCACTGGAACCCTTCGCGGAGGTCCGGGAGTCGAGCGAAGAGGTCCGGGAACACTCCCGGAGGTCCGAGAGGCGCTCCAGGAGATACGGGAACCACTCCAGGACGCTCGGGATCAATCCCAAATTCGGCGCTGTCCACGCCGAGTTGCCGTGCGCTTCGGGGCAGAGCTAATCGGGCCGGGGCACCCGTCTTGCACCACCTCGCGGCTTGGAGTAGAGTCCGCTTGTGACGATTTTCACAAAGTCCCTTGAACCTCGGGCGACGGTCGGATATCGTGGCCTCTCGGGTGCCTAAGGGAGGGGTGGGCCCATGCAGATCTTCCACCGCAGCACGAACACGATCGCCAAGGTCAGCATCTTCGGGTCGGTCTTCTTCCTGGCGTTCTTCGCCTGGATCTTCTCGACCCTGCTGCGTTCGTCCTACGCGACCGGCCAGGGAGTGGTGCTGGAGCAGCCGGTGCCGTTCAGCCACGACCACCACGTGGCCGGCCTGGGGATCGACTGCCGGTATTGCCACACCACGGTCGAGAAGTCGGCCTTCGCCGGGGTCCCCCCCACCGAAACTTGTATGAACTGCCACAAGCAGATCTGGACCAACGCGGATCTGCTCGAACCGGTGCGCGCGAGCTACCGCGACAACGTGCCGATCGAGTGGACGCGAGTCCACGACCTGCCGGACTTCGTCTATTTCGACCACTCGGTCCACGTCGCCAAGGGGATCGGCTGCGTCACCTGCCATGGCGAGGTGGACAAGATGCCGCTGATGTTCCAGCAGGCGTCCCTCCAGATGGAGTGGTGCCTCGCGTGCCATCGCGACCCGGTCCAGAACGTGCGGCCTCGCGAGGAGGTTTTCAACCTCCACTGGGACCCGCTGGACCGGGAGAGCTTCGCGCGCTACATGCCGCTGTCGGCAGAGCAGGCGGCGGACCCTGAGTGGCAGCCGGCTTCCAAGGACGTGCAGGCGCTGCAGGCGAAGTTCGCGAAGGAGTACAACGTCCAGTCCCTGATGAGCTGCTCGGCATGCCACCGCTAGGCGAGCGGCGGCGACAGGCGAGCGGAAAGCGAGCGAGCGTACCCTGATGGACGGCAACCAAGGAAAAGGTAAGTGCGGCGCCGAGGCCTCGCGTCCGGACGCCTCCACCCGGCTCGACCTGGGCGAGGTGCGGGAGAAGCTGCGGCAGACCCGGGGGCCGGAGTTCTGGCGCAGCCTCGACGAGCTGGCGGCGACGCCGGCTTTCGAGGACATGCTGCACCGGGAGTTCCCGCGCCACGCCTCGGAGTGGACGGACGGCGTGTCGCGCCGCCGCTTCCTCCAGCTCTCCTCCGCCTCGCTGGCGCTCGCCGGCTTGACCGCCTGCACCAAGCAGCCGCTCGAGAAGATCGTCCCCTACGTGCGGCAGCCGGAGCAGATGATCCCCGGCAAGCCGCTGTTCTTCGCCACCGCCCTGACGCTGGGCGGCTACGCGACGGGGGTGCTCGCCGAGAGCCACATGGGGCGGCCGACCAAGATCGAGGGCAACCCGGAGCACCCGGCGAGCCTGGGAGCGACGGACCTCTTCGCCCAGGCCTCGGTGCTCACCCTCTACGACCCGGAGCGCTCGCAGTCGATCTCGCGCGCCGGCCGGCCCGCCACCTGGACCGGATTCGTCAGCGAGGCCGGCGCTGCTCTGCGCGCCCAGCAGGGGGCCGGCGGCGCCGGCGTGCGCCTGCTTTCAGGCAGCGTGACCTCGCCGACCCTGGCCGCCCAGATCGGCGATTTCCTGCGCCGCTACCCGGCCGCGCGCTGGCACCGCTGGGAGCCCGCCGGCCACCACGCGGCCCAGGCGGCGGCCCGCCGGGCGTTCGGCGCGCCACTCGAGTGCCGCTACGACTTCACGCGGGCGGCGGTGATCCTGTCGATCGGCGCGGACGTCCTCTGCGAGGGCCCGGCCGGCGTGCGCTACGCCCGCGAGTTCGCCGACGCCCGGCGGGTGCGCGGCGACAAGAAGACGATGAACCGGCTCTACGCGGTGGAGAGCACCCCGACCAACGGCTCGACCGTCGCCGACCACCGGCTGCAGCTCCCGCCGGCCCAGGTGGAGGCCTTCACGCTGGCGCTCGCCCAGGCGCTCGGGGTGGCTGGCGCGGGCGGCACCGGCGGCTCTGGCGGCGACACTCTCGCCGACCCCAAGGCCCGGCAGTGGGTCGAGGTCGTCGCGCAGGACCTCCAGGCCCACCGCGGCGCCTCGCTGGTCGTCGCCGACGAGTACATCTCCCCCGCCGCCCAGGTGCTGGTGCACGCCATCAACCAGGCGCTGGGCAACGCCGGCAGCACGGTCTATTACACCGAACCGGTCGAGGTGGACCCGGTCGACCACGTGCGGTCGATCGCGGAGCTGGTGCGCGACATGAACGCCGGTCAGGTCGAGCTCCTGGTGATGCTCGACGGCGTCAACCCGGTCTACACCGCGCCGGCCGATCTCCCCTTCGCCCAGGCGCTTCAGAAGGTGCGCCTCCGCGTTCACCACGGCCTCTACCAGGACGAGACGGCCGAGTACTGCCACTGGCACATCCCCGCCACCCACGAGTTGGAGAATTGGAGCGACGCCCGCTCCTTCGACGGCACCGTTTCGGTCATCCAGCCGCTCATCGAGCCGCTCTACGAGGGCCGCTCGATGCACGAGGTGCTGGCCGTCCTGACCGACCGCGTCGACGCGACGGGCTACGACCTGGTCCGCGAGACCTGGTCGGCCCGGCTGGGCGGTGTGATCGGCGGCAGCAGCGCCGCCGGTTTCGAGACGGCCTGGCGGCGGGTGCTCCATGAGGGGCTGATCCCCAGCACCCAGGCCCCGCGGGTGAGCGCCGCGGTCAACGGCGCCGCGGTGCAGCAGGCGGCGGCCGAGATCTCTGGAGCCCCGCGCGCCGCGGCAGGGCAGGTCACGCTCCTGCTGCGGCCCGACCCCACGGTCTGGGACGGCCGCTTCGCCAGCAACGCCTGGCTGCAGGAGCTGCCCAAGCCGATCAGCAAGCTGACCTGGGACAACGCGCTGTTCCTGGCGCCGAAGACCGCCGAGCGGCTGAAGGTCACCTTCCACGACGTGGTCGAGGTCACCGCCGGCGGGCGGAAAACCCGGGCGGCCGTGTGGGTGCTCCCCGGGCAGGCGGAGGACACCGCGCTCCTCACCCTGGGATACGGGCGCAAGCGGGCAGGCAAGGCGACCGGCCAGGGGTTCGACGCCTATGCCCTGCGCACCACCCAGGCCCTGTGGACGCTGCCGGCGATCACTCTGCGGAGCCTCGGCGAGCGCTACGACCTGGCCTGCACCCAGAACCACCACCTGATGGGCGCCCACGAGGTGCACGAGGACGAGGTGGCGAGCGAGCAGGCCGAGCGCCGCCACCTGGTGCGCACCGGCACCCTGGCGCAGTTCCAGCAGGACCCCGGCTTCGTGCAGAAGCACCGCGAGACTCCCGAGCCGGACGAGTCCATGTACCCGGGCCACAAGTACGAGGGACATGCCTGGGGTATGGCGATCGACCTCTCCGTCTGCACCGGGTGCAGCTCGTGCGTCGTCGCCTGCCAGTCGGAGAACAACATCCCGGTGGTCGGCAAGGAGCAGGTGCTGGCCGGCCGCGAGATGCACTGGCTGCGCATCGACCGCTACTTCGCGGGCGACCTCGACGACCCGCAGATCCACCACCAGCCCCTCCCCTGCATGCACTGCGAGAACGCCCCCTGCGAGGTGGTCTGCCCGGTGGCGGCCACGGTCCACAGCGACGAGGGGTTGAACGACATGGTCTACAACCGCTGCGTGGGCACCCGCTACTGCTCGAACAACTGCCCCTACAAGGTGCGCCGCTTCAACTTCCTGCGCTACAGCGACAAGGACACCCCGGTCCTGGCGCTGCTCCAGAACCCGGACGTGACCGTGCGCATGCGCGGCGTGATGGAGAAGTGCACCTACTGCGTGCAGCGCATCGAGGCCGCGAAGATCGAGTCCAAGGTGGAGCGGCAGCCGATCGCCGCGGGCAGCGTCAAGACCGCCTGCCAGCAGGCCTGCCCGACGCAGGCCATCGTGTTCGGAGACATCAACGACCCGGCCTGGGAGGTCACCCGCATGAAGAGCGACCCCTTGAGCTACGGGCTGCTCGAGGAGACCAACACGCGGCCGCGGACGACCTACATGGCCAAGCTGCGCAACCCGAACCCCGCGCTCGAGCCGGAAGCGAAAGGATCTGAGCATGGCCACGCTTGAAGACGGCGGGACCGCCTCTCCCCAGCCCTACCGGCCGCCGGTGGTGGCCCCGGGCCACACCACGACCTCGGTGACCGACAAGATCAGCGAGGTCGTCCTCCAGAAGACGCCGCGCTGGTGGTTCCTGGGCTTCGGCGTCTCCTTCATGCTCTTCATGCTCTTCCTCGTCTCGGTGACCTGGCTGCTCGTCAAGGGCGTCGGCGTCTACGGCATCAACTGGCCGGTCGGGTGGGGCTTCGACATCATCAACTTCGTCTGGTGGATCGGCATCGGCCACGCCGGCACGCTGATCTCGGCCATCCTGCTGCTGCTGCGCCAGGAGTGGCGGACCTCGATCAACCGCTTCGCCGAGGCAATGACCCTCTTCGCGGTCGCCTGCGCGGGCATGTACCCGCTGCTCCACCTCGGCCGGCCCTGGCTGTTCTACTGGCTGCTGCCCTACCCGAACACCATGAACCTGTGGCCGCAGTTCAGGAGCCCGCTGATCTGGGACGTGTTCGCGGTCTCGACCTACGCCACCGTCTCGGCGCTCTTCTGGTACGTCGGGCTGATCCCCGACCTCGCGACCCTTCGCGACCGCTCGAAGAAGCGCATCGCCCAGATCATCTACGGCTTCGGCGCCATGGGCTGGCGCGGGTCGGCCGCGCACTGGCACAACTACGAGACGGCCTACCTGCTGCTCGCCGGGCTCGCGACGCCGCTGGTGATCTCGGTCCACACCGTCGTCTCCTTCGACTTCGCGATCGGCATCATCCCGGGCTGGCACGCCACCATCTTCCCGCCCTACTTCGTGGCCGGCGCGATCTACGCCGGCTTCGCCATGGTGCTGACGCTGTCGATCCCGCTCAGGAAGCTCTTCAAGCTCGAAGACTTCATCACCATGCGCCACCTGCAGAACATGGGCAAGGTGATGCTCGCGACCGGCATGATCGTCGTCTACGGCTACCTGATGGAGGTCTTCTTCGCCTGGTACAGCGGCAACCTGTACGAGGCGTTCATGATCTGGAACCGGGCGTTCGGCCCCTACCGCTACCACTGGTACGCCCTGCTGCTGTGTAACGCCGTGGTGCCGCAGCTCCTGTGGTTCCGCCGCTTCCGCACCTCGCCGCTCGCTCTCTTCGTCATCTCGATGTTCGTCAGCGTCGGCATGTGGCTGGAGCGCTTCATCATCATCGTCACCAGCCTGCACAGAGACTTCCTGCCGGCGTCCTGGGGCATGTACTCGGGGACGATCTGGGACTGGGGGACGTTCATCGGCACGATCGGCCTCTTCCTCTCCCTGCTGTTCCTCTTCATCCGCTTCCTGCCGATGATCTCGATCTTCGAGATGCGCACCATCGTGCCCGGTGCCACGCGGGGCGGCGAGTCCACGGAGGTGCCGCGATGAACCGGCCCGTCAAGCGCAAGATGCTCTACGGCGTGATGGCCGAGCTCGCTTCGGCCGAAGACCTGATCGAGGCGGTCGAGAAGGTTCGCGCGGCGGGCTACACGAAGCTCGACGCCTACACCCCCTACCCTATCGAGGCGCTGAGCGAGGCCCTCGGGCACCACCGTTCGAAGCTGCCGCTCATCGTCCTCGGCGGCGGCATCGCCGGGGCCCTGGGCGGCTACCTGCTCCAGTACTGGACGCAGGTCATCGTCTACCCGATGAACATCGGCGGCCGGCCGTTCCATAGCTGGCCCGCCTTCATCGTGCCGACCTTCGAGACCACCATCCTCGGAGCCGCGCTTTCAGCCGTCCTCGGCATGTTCTTCCTGAACGGCCTGCCCCACCCCTACCACCCGGTGTTCAACGTGCCGCGCTTCGCCCTGGCGTCTCGCGACCGCTACTTCCTGGTGATCGAGGCGGACGACCCCCTGTTCGACCCCGAGGCGGTCCGCCATCTCCTGGGCGAGATCCACGCGAGCGAGGTGTCCGACGTTGAACGCTAAGGCGCTCCCCCTCCTGACGCTCTCCGCCGCGCTGCTCGTCTCGGCCGGCTGCCGGCAGAACATGCACAACCAGCGCAAGATCGAGCCGTACGAGGCGAACCCCTTCTTCGCCGACGGCCAGGGCTCGCGGCCTCTGCCTGCCGGCACCGTGGCGCGCGGCGAGCTGCGCGAAGGCTCGGCCTACACCGGGCTCGACCCGGCGACGACGCTGCCGATCGCGGAGCTCCCCATGCCGGTGACCCCGGGGCTCATAAGGCGCGGCCAAGAGCGCTACGACATCTTCTGCTCCCCCTGTCACAGCCGGGTGGGCGACGGGCGCGGCATGATCGTCCGCCGCGGCTACAAGCAGCCGTCGTCGTTCCACATCGAGCGCCTGCGGACGGCGCCCGTCGGCTACTTCTTCAACGTGATGACCGAGGGCTTCGGCGTGATGCCCTCCTACGCGCCGCAGATCCCGGTGGAAGACCGCTGGGCGATCGCGGCCTACATGCGCGCCCTGCAATTCAGCCAGGGAGCCCGGCTGGCCGAGCTGCCGCCCGGCGCCCGCGCGCGGGTCGAGGCCGAGCTGGCTGGAGCCGCGCCCCTGTCGCCATCGCCAATATCGCCGGGTACGACGCGCCTCCCCGCGCCGGGCACGCGCGAGGGCCGTCCCGATCCCAACGAGGTGTCGCATGAGTGAGCACCCCGTGGCTTTGAGCGCCGCGGCATTCTCCGCACCGGCCGACGTCGACCGGCTCCAGACCAGGGCCCTCGTCGTGGGCGGGGTGGGCGCCGTCGCCTGCGGGATCGGATTCTTCCTCTCGCCCCAGTACTTCTTCCGCGCCTACCTGGTGGGCTGGGTCTACTGGGTGGGTGTCGCGCTCGGCTGCACGGCCGTCATGATGCTCCACCACATGACCCGGGGCGCCTGGGGCCTGGTCATCCGCCGCGTGCTCGAGGCCGCCTCGCGCACCCTGCCCTCTATGCTGCTCCTCTCCCTGCCGCTCTTCTTCTTCGGCCTGGACGACCTCTACTCGTGGGCGCGGCCGGATGTGGTGGCGGGCGACCACCTGCTGCAGGTGAAGCAGCCGTACCTCAACGCGACCTTCTTCTTCGTGCGCCTCGGGATCTACTTCCTGCTCTGGTACGGCTTCGCCTGGGTGCTCAACCGCATGTCGCTGCGCCAGGACGCCGCGGCGCCGGACCCGGTCCTCACCCGGCGCATGCAGCTCATCGCCGGCCCGGGCCTCGCCGCCTACTGCCTGGCGGTGACCTTCGCCTCGGTCGACTGGCTGATGTCGATCGACGCGCACTGGTTCTCGACCCTCTACGGCGTCTACCTGATGGGGAGCCAGGGCCTCTCCGCGCTCGGCTTCCTGATCGCCTTCGGCCTCTGGCTGTCGCGCCGCAAGCCGATGGACGCCATCCTCCAGTCGCGCCACTTCCACGACTGGGGCAAGCTGTTCTTCGCCTTCGTCATGCTGTGGGCCTACTTCTCCTTCTCGCAGTTCCTCATCATCTGGGCGGGCAACCTGCCGGAGGAGATCTCCTGGTACCTCGACCGCACTCGGCACGGCTGGGAGTTCGTGGCGCTGTCGCTAGGCGCCTTCCACTTCGCGCTGCCCTTCGTGCTGCTCTTGTCGCGCGACTTGAAGCGCAACGGACAGCGGCTCGTCGGCGTCGCCCTGCTGATGCTCGTGATGCGCCTGGTCGACGTGCTCTGGCAGGTCGAGCCCGGCTTCGAGCTGCAGTCCCCCGGTTTCTACTGGCTCTACCCGGCGGCCACCGCCGCCATCGGCGGCCTGTGGCTCTACCTCTTCCTGCGCGAGCTCAAGAAGCGGCCCCTGCTGCCGGTCAACGATCCCTACCTTCCGGAGGCGATCGCGCATGAGCACCACTGACAAGGGCTACCCGGCCGACCCCAAACACGACCCCCTCGGCCCGGACCACGGCCAGGCGGGCCACTTGACGCACGGCACGGCGGACGAGCATTTCGACCGCGAGATCAACCTGAAGGCCATCTGGATGACCGTCGGCGGCCTGACCCTGGTGATCGTAGCCTCCCTCGCCGTGGTCTGGTTCCTCCTTAAGGGTATCGACCGTTTCGACGACAACCGCGATCCGGCGCTGACGCCGATCCGCGCCGCGTCGCCGCAGCAGCCGCCCCCGGAGCCCCGGCTCCAGGTATCGCCCGGCTTCCAGGTGACGAACCCGGGCGATACCCAGTCGCGCTCGGAGGACGACGACATGCGCGCCCTCCAGGCCGAGGAGAACGATCTCCTGGGGCGCGCCGGCTGGGTCCAGCCGGACCAGGGCATCCTGCGCGTGCCGATCGACGTCGCCATCGAGGCCATCGCCGCCCGCGGCGTGGCGCCCCTCGCGGGCGGCACGGACAGCGGCCAAGCGCAGGCGGCACCGGACGCCGCGCCGGTCACGCCTCCAGGCACCGAGGGCCCCGGCCAGTGATCCGCTCGACTGCAGGCTTCATCCTGGGCGCCCTGCTCCTGGGCGCCGGAGCCTCCGTGGCTTCGACGCCGGTGACGATCCCCTCGGACACCATGCCTGGCCCACTCAAGGAGGTTGGCTACGACCAGCGCCTGGGCGAGCGCATCCCGGGCGACCTACCCTTCCGCGATCACACCGGGCGGCAGGTCAAGATCGGCGACTACTTCGGCGAACGGCCGGTGATCCTGGCGCTCGCCTACTACCGCTGCCCGATGCTCTGCGACATGGTGCTCCAGGGGTTGAACAGCAGCTTGAAGACCCTCACCTTCAACCCGGGCCGCGAGTTCGACGTGCTGGTCGTGAGCATCGATCCCAACGAGACCCCGAAGCTTGCCGCCGAGGCGCGGGCGGAGATCCTCGCGCGCTACGGCCGCAAGGGCACCGACGCCGGCTGGCACTTCCTGACCGGCCCCCAGGACTCGATCACCCGGCTCGCCCAAACGGTCGGCTTCCGCTACGTCTACGACGCCAAGAGCAACCAGTTCGCCCACGCCGCGGGCATCGTCGTGCTGACTCCCGAAGGGCAGCCGTCGCGCTACCTCCTGGGCGTCGACTACCTGCCGCGGGACCTGCGCCTGGCGCTCATCGAATCGGCCGACCACCGGATCGGCAACGTGGTCGACCAGGTGCTGCTCTATTGCTTCCACTACGACCCGGTCATCGGGCGCTACAGCGCCGTGATCCTGAAAATCATGCGCCTCGCCGCGGCCGCGACCGTGGTGGGGGTCGTCCTGTTGATCTTGTTGCTGCGGCGGCGGCCGAGCCGCCCCGTGCCCACTCCCCAGGGGGCCGCCTGAAATGAACCCGGAGCTCCCGTTCTTTCCCGAAGCGGCGTCCACCGTCGCCGGCGATGTCGACGTCCTGTTCATCACCTGGTCGGTGATCAGCGCCTTCTTCACCCTGCTGATCGCCGGGCTGATCGTCTACTTCATGGCCCGCTACCGCCGGCGCCACCCCGAGGAGGTCGGCGCGCGCGAGCGCACGGCCCTTTGGCTCGAGGTCGCCTGGTCGGTCATCCCGCTCCTCATCACGCTCGTGATGTTCGTCTGGGGCACCCGGGTCTACTTCAAGATCTACCGGCCGCCGGCCGACGCCATCGAGTACACCGCGGTGGGCAAGCAGTGGATGTGGAAGCTCCAGCACCCCGAAGGCCAGCGCGAGATCAACACGCTGCACATCCCGGTCGGCCAGCCGATCAAGCTCAAGCTCACCTCGGAGGACGTGATCCACAGCTTCTTCGTGCCCGCCTTCCGCGTCAAGCAGGACGCCGTGCCGGGCCGCTACACCTCGGTCTGGTTCGAGGCGACCAAGCCCGGCGTCTATCACCTGTTCTGCGCCGAGTACTGCGGCGGCGAGCACTCGCGGATGGTCGGCTCGGTCATCGCCATGGAGCCGCAGCGCTACGAGGAGTGGTTGGCCGGCGGGGCCGGCGGCAAGTCGATGGTCGCCTCCGGCGCCGAGCTCTTCCAGCAGCTCGCCTGCGACACCTGCCACCGCGCCGCCGACAACACCGGCCGCCTGGTGCGCGGCCCGGCGTTGGACGGCGTCTACGGCAGCGAGGTGCAGCTCGCGAGCGGCGGCACCGCCGTCGCGGACGACAACTACCTGCGCGAGTCGATCCTGAACCCCAACGCCAAGATCGTCGCCGGCTGGCAGCCGGTCATGCCGACCTTCCAGGGCCAGGTGAGCGAAGAGCAACTGACCCAGCTCATCGCCTACGTCCGCTCGCTCGGCGCCGGCGAAGGCACCGCGGCGGCAGGCGGCACGGGCGGGCCGAGCCACGGTCCCCTGGACAGCGCGGGCGGCCAGATCGACTCGCCGGCGCCGCAGACCGCGGGCCCGGCGAAACCGGAGCAGCAGTAAGAAAGAGGCCATGAACACACACGCAGCCGCCGAACCTCTCGTCACTCCCGGCCCTGAGACCGCCTTCGAGCGGCCGAATTACCTGAACGCTGCCTACGGCCTGCGCTCCTGGCTGCTGACCCGCGACCACAAGCGCATCGGGATCCTCTACCTGATCTCGATCTCGGTGTTCTTCGCCATCGGGAGCCTCTTCGCCTTCCTGATGCGCCTGGAGCTGCTGACCCCCGAGGGCGACCTGGTCCAGCCGGACACCTACAACCGCCTCTTCACCATGCACGGCGTCACCATGGTGTTCTTCTTCCTCATCCCGTCCATCCCGGCGGTGCTGGGGAACTTCCTGGTGCCGCTGATGATCGGGGCGCGCGACCTCGCTTTCCCCAAGCTCAACCTGGCGAGCTGGTACGTCTACAACCTGGGCGCCATCTTCACCCTCTGGGCGATCGTCAACGGCGGCGTCGACACCGGCTGGACTTTCTACACGCCTTTTTCGACCAGCTTCTCGAACACCCACGTGGTCTCGACGGCGCTCGGCGTCTTCATCACCGGCTTCTCGTCGATCTTCACCGGCCTGAACTTCATCGTCACCATCCACCGAATGCGGGCGCCGGGGATGACCTGGTTCCGCCTGCCGCTCTTCATCTGGTCGCACTACGCGACGAGCGTCATCATCGTGCTGGGCACGCCCGTCATCGCCATCACCATCCTGATGGTCGCGGCCGAGCGGTTGCTCCACCTGGGGATCTTCGATCCCAAGCTGGGCGGCGACCCCATCCTCTTCCAGCACCTCTTCTGGTTCTACTCCCACCCAGCCGTCTACATCATGATCCTCCCGGCCATGGGCGTGATCAGCGAGCTGGTGGCGGCCTTCGCCAGGAAACCTATCTTCGGCTACAAGTTCGTCGCCTTCGCCAGCATGGCCATCGCCGTCCTGGGCTTCCTGGTCTGGGGCCACCACATGTTCGTCTCCGGCCAGTCGATCTACGCCGGCACCGTCTTCTCCATCCTCTCGATGCTGGTCGCGATCCCCTCGGCGGTCAAGGTGTTCAACTGGACGGCGACCCTCTACGAGGGCTCGATCTCCTACCAGACGCCCATGCTCTACGCCCTGGGTTTCATCGGCCTGTTCACCCTGGGCGGCCTGACCGGCGTCATGCTCGCGACGCTCGGCATCGACGTCCACGTGCACGACACCTACTTCATCGTCGCCCACTTCCACTACATCATGGTGGGCGGCGCGATCATGGCCTACCTCGGGGGCATGCACTACTGGTGGCCCAAGATCTCCGGCCGCCTCTATCCAGGCTTCCTCTCGAAGCTCTCGGCCCTCCTGGTCTTCGTCGGCTTCAACCTGACCTTCTTCCCGCAGTTCATCCTCGGCTACCTGGGGATGCCGCGGCGCTACTGGGCATACCCTCCGGAGTTCCAGGTGCTGAACGTGCTGTCGACCGCGGGAGCCTCGATCCTCGGCGTCGGCTTCGCCCTGCCGCTCTTCTACTTCATCTGGTCGATGCGCTACGGCAAGCGGAGCGGCGACAACCCCTGGGGCGCCGTCGGCCTGGAGTGGGACACGACCTCGCCGCCGCCGACCGAGAACTTCTACACCATGCCGGTCGTGACCCACGGACCGTACGAGTACAACCGCGAAGAGGTCCACAACCGTATGACGGAGGAGAAAACCCTTGGCTAGCCTGGCGGACACGCACACCCCTGGTGCGCACGGGCACAGCTCCCTGCAGCATCAGTTCGACACGATGGAGCAGCAGAAGGAGTCTTCGACGCTCGGCATGTGGGTCTTCCTGGTCACCGAGATCATGTTCTTCGGCGGCCTGTTCCTCGCCTACGTGGCCTACCGCACCCGGTATCCGGAGGCCTTCGCGGCGGCGAGCCACACGCTGGACGTGACGATGGGGGCGGTCAACACCGCCGTCCTCATCTGCAGCAGCTTGACCATGGCGCTCGCCATCTGGTGCGCGCAGACGAACCGCCGCAAGGGGATCGTCCTCTTCCTGCTGCTCACGATCCTGCTGGGCGCCGTGTTCCTGGGGGTCAAGGCAGTCGAGTACGCCGACAAGTTCGAGCACCATCACGTGCCCGGCGCCAGCTTCCAGTTCCACACTGAAGGCGGCCATACGGGAGCCGAGGACCCGAACCTCGCGCAGCACACCCAGCTCTTCTTCTCGCTCTACTTCGTGATGACCGGGCTCCATGCCACGCACATGATCATCGGCATCGCCATCCTCGGCTTTCTCGCCTTCTATGCCTGGCGGGGCCGTTACGATCGCGAGTACCACAACCCGCTCGAGATGACCGGCCTCTACTGGCACTTCGTCGACATCGTGTGGATCTTCCTCTTCCCGCTCCTCTATCTCCTGGGCGCGCACGCCAGTTAGCACAAGGACGACCGGACATGGCTGAACACGATTCCCCCGAAAAGACCCTGCGGACCTACATCCTGGTCTTCGTCGCCCTGCTGGTCCTCACGTTCGCGACCGTCCTCGTGGCCCGCATCAACTTCGGCGCCATGAACGACGTGGTGGCCATGGCGATCGCGGTCACCAAGGCGCTCCTGGTGATCCTCTTCTTCATGCACGTGCGCCACAGCACCCGGGCGACCAAGCTGACCGCCCTCGCCGGCTTCTTCTGGCTGGCGCTCCTGATCGGCATCACCATGCTCGATTTCAAGGCCCTCGGCAAGATCATGGACGTGCCGCTCCAGGGCGTCGAAGCGCCGGTGCCCGGCAAGTAGCGTCACCTCAGACGGAAGATGATGCTCACCCGGGAGCCGTCCTTCGGCAAGACTCCGGGCTTGGCCCGGAACTTCGTGCGCTCGTCCACGTAGTCGCGCACCGTGTAGCGGGCGTTTCCCACCTTGCTGCCGGGGCAGGAGTAGAGGCAGACGACGCAGCCGGACTTCCACTTCGGGATGTTCGCCCGATGCCCCCCGAACCGCATGTCGAAGCCGCGCCCGCCGGGGTCTTGGAGGATCTGGTCGACCGTCAGGGGCGCCGGCCGGCCCGGGACCCTGACGAGGATCTCGACCGGAGGCCCCTCGATCACCTTCTCGGGCGCCTTGGAGCCGCGGTCCTTACGCTCGTCCCAAGTCTCCATGGGCAGGGCATTCCCAGGCCGGGCACCAAGCTTCTCCAACGCGTCGAGGATCTGGACGTCCGTCACCTCGGCACGGAACAGCGCGGCCATGGCGGCCTTTCCGTCCTTCCAGACGATCAGGTGATAGCCCGGCATCCCGAGGAGCTCGCGCTCGAAGGAGTCCTTTGTGACGACGGCAGAAAACTCGATCTCCCGCTCACCCTGGCGCAGGGTACCGGCTTCAGGTACCAAAGAACGGCGTGACACCGGCGCGGCCCCCACTCCCAGAGCCGCGGTAATCAGGATCAGGAAAAAAAGTCTCATGCGGCGCTCCTAGGGTCTCGACGAACCTGCGCGTTTAGCGTACCCTCCCCGGGCCATGAAAGCGAACGAGACCCTCCTCGACCTGCTCCTCGAGCTCCAGGCGCTGGACCGCATCCCGCGCAGCGGCTACGTGCTGCGCGGCGTCGCCGAACCGGAGAGCGTGACCGAGCACTCCTGGCACGTCCTCTTCCTGGTCTGGACCCTGGGACCTCAGATCGAGGGGATCGACGTCGGCCGCGCTGTGGAGATCGCGCTCGTCCACGATCTGGCCGAGCTCCGCATCGGCGACCTGCCGCGCACCTCGTCCCACTACTTCCCGGAGGGCGCCAAGAAGGCCGCCGAGGCCGCAGCCATGGCCGACGTCCTGGCCCCCCTGCCGGAGCGTGCCCTCCACCTTTACGACGAATACCAGCAGGGCACCACCCCCGAGGCCCGGCTGGTCAAAGCCTGCGACAAGCTCCAGCTCATGCTCAAGGTGGCCGTCTACGAGCGCTGGGGGACCGGAGCACTCGCCGAGTTCTGGGACAATACGGACAACTTCCCCGACGGGGGCTATCCGGTGGTGCGAAAGCTCTTCGAGGATCTGCGCGCACGAAGGAACGCGGCGGTCGGGAGCTAAGAAGTCCGGATCTCCTCGATTGCCGACTCGGCCTCGCGAGATACTTCCCACCAGCCTTCGACGAACCTGTGATCCGTTTGGGCAAGGTGCTCAAGATCAGGTAAGGCTCGCGGATCGCGAAGTCGCCCAAGCGCAAAGGCAGACCAGAAGCGGATCTCGGACGATGGTTCCTTGAGAACACTAAGAAGAGGCTCGACGACACTCCTGTCGCCCTGATTGCCGAGAGCCTCAGCGGCATGCGCACGTAAGCGATCATGCTCGTCTCTGTTGAGGAGTGCCGCCACCAAGCTCGGCACCGCCGACGGCGCCCCTGAACAGCCAACAGCATAGGCGGCTGCGCAACGCCTCTCGACGCCTTCGCCATCTGCCAGAAGGCGCATAAAGGTCTCGACCGACTAGCCTAGCTGGCAAAGCGCCTTCGCCGCCTCCCACACGAGAGCATCCTGCTGCTCTCGAGCTACCAGTTCGGCAAGGGCGCCTCCAGCGGACTGTTCTTCCACTTGGCCAAGAAGCCACGCGGCAGCACACCGCAGACTCAACTCTGCCGAGGAATCCTCAAGCACGGCCAAAAAGGCCCTCAACGGAAAACTCCGTCGCGGATTGAAGAAGCCTGAGATTAGCGTCGGCGAGTGAACGAACCTCACCGCTGAAGCTCACCAAAGCCTTCTGGGCGCGACTCTCCAGAGAACCAGTCAACGGCTCAACCTCGCGCAGTGCGCGCCAGAGGTGTCCCAGCGATCCAGCGGCTGAACACTGCGAGCAACGCGCCAAGCGCAATACCCGCGAAGAGGGTAACCGGGTCGCTCCACCACGCCAACTTGGGGTATGCGATTGCGGCGAGCACTCCGACGGCCAGCCACACCTCAATAGCTGATTGACCCCGCGAAACCGGGCCCAGCAGCAAGCGCCGGAAAATGAAATAGGAGACAAGGAGGCTGTGGCCGCTCAGAGGCAGGTGAAAGGTGAGACGTGCACTCGACAGCACGATGATAAGGCCTATATGGAACCCCAACTCGATGGTTGAGCGAGTGACGCCTTCTGATGTGTAGAGATCGAGCAGGTCGGAGAGCAGCAAGCCGAGAATCGGGAATGCCAAAATCATGTACCAAAACGGCGCCCCCTCGGGGAGAGGGGTCGTGACCCGAACCACAGGTATCGGGTCCTGAAGCGCCAACCAAGCGCCGCCGGCAAGCACACAGGCTCCAACGAGCTCCAAGCGACGCGCCATCTTCGCGCTCAGGTTACGGCCCCGCAACACCAAGTTCCTTCCTCGTCGTTCGCCGCAATCCGGTGCTCAAAGCTCTTTGACCCTCGCAGAAATTAGCCGACTTTGAGCAGTCACATAGCCCAAGCCGCAGGCAACGACAGCGATCGACACCAACAGGAGATAGGATACCAGTCCTTCCGCCGAGAGCGTCCGTTTCAATGCCTCCCCCATCATCTCGGTATCCGTCTGAAATCGAGGCCGGGCGAGATTGGCAATCTCAAAGAGGTAAAACATGGGTGGGAACAAGAGGATTGCAAGAGCCAGCTCGACAAGGGGCGGTAACGTCCGCCGAAGATCTCGCCCGAACAATCGTGCCCAGGAACAGAAGCAGGCCCATCAATGACGAAGCGATTACGGGAGGAGCCATCAACACAAGAATCCATTGCGCGCAAGTGACTAAAACAAACGTGAAGCAAGATCGAGCACCCAGAGCTTACCGCTTCCTCGATCAATCAATGAAGCAATCGTCAGAAGGGCTACGACAAGTCCAAAGATCAGAATAACCATCAAACCCATAGGCGCTCACTCTCCGGGGTCACTCGTGCTCAAGAACAGAAGTCGCCCCATCAGTGCTGAAGCGATATCTTGTAAACATGCGCCTAGCGCAGCGCTCGCTGCACATACCAGAACAAGCTTACTAACAGGTGAAAGTGACATATCCGACTCCGACGGACACGGCCTGCAACGCAATCAATAGACTCTCCCTGCCTTTCAAGCGCCACTGCGTGATGGCCCGTCCACCATGCCGAGCTCATCTCTATACCAGGTCAACTCCTTGATATTATCATCCTCCAGGGTCACCCCTAGGGCTGGTCTCTCATGCTCGGAGCTCATCAGCACAAGATCCACTCTCTCGGGAAGGCGCCCCTCGAGCTGATCCAAGACGGATGGACTGAGCATACTTGAAAGCTTCTTGTCACTTGGATATCCATACAGGCGCCATGCCTTGAAGGAAGCATCACCTGACCTGCGATCTTCCAAAGCTATTACAACACGACCTCCAGCCCGATTGTAGACGTAGTAAGGTCCCCACTGATTTCGCTCGCTTGCAGCCGGAGGCCCTACGAGACGGCGAGCATCGGCAAAGTTCATGCCGGGCTTAAAGCCATCAAAGATCGAAAGGTCTATCAGATCTGACTGACTGGAGGCTCTCAAGGGATACAAGACCACGCGGCCTTCGCGAAGGGTGATCTTTTCCAAGGGAGGCTTCGCTGCGACTTCTTCGTAATGACCCGAGGAACAACTACTGAAGACCATAAGGCTTCCGGCTCCGAAGAAACCAAGAACCAGAAGCCGCCGAACGTCAGAAGCGAGACCAGAGGCTAAGCTCATTCTGATAGTCCCTACCAGTTGGTGTTGGGCCGGTCCGCGAAGTCGTAGACGTCGGTGTTGCCCAGGGTGTTGTCCGGATGGTTGGCGAAGGTCTCGCGGTCGCTGCAGCTCGCCCAGGTGGAAGCAGGAGTCGCAACCGTATCAATCCTTTTTCAGCGCGGGCTTGGGGATCGGAAGGCGATCGTAGCAGGAGCTCGACTCGTCATAATTCAGCTCGGTAGTCCAAGAGCCGGCTCCGGCTTTCTCTACTCTCAGTTGGTGCCTCCCCAGAGGAACATCCATGGTCATGGTGCCCATGGCCGATAGCTCGCCCACCCTCTCCCTGTCAAGAAGCACAGCCGCCCCCGCAGCAGAAGAAGGCCCTAAAATGTGCGGCTCGA
>Ga0190265_10000793_pt1 | contig 20993 bp, 15 predicted proteins | sample Popmic124T_FD_133135 | JGI IMG/M metagenome (GOLD analysis project Ga0190265, IMG submission 133135) | Populus adjacent soil microbial communities from riparian zone of Indian Creek, Utah, USA - 124 T | ecosystem: Environmental > Terrestrial > Soil > Riparian zone | place: USA: Utah | collected...
GCGTAAACGAAAACCCGGCTCGACAAACACTCCGACACTTCGGGCATCTCCCGCAGCTTGGACGAAAGCTCGGCGAGCGATCCGAAAGCCGGATTCGGCGCGCCCGGCAGCCCCGGCGGCACTCCGAAGACACCGAGGTCGACGGTTCTGTCGAATCGACCCAGCGGATCGAACTGCGCAAAGCCAATGCCCACGGGATCGATGATGCTGTGGCATCCCTTGCAAGACGCGTGCATGTTGCGGGTCTTCACGATCTCGACGCGCGTCAGCCCCACCAAAAGCTCGCCAATCAGATCGGACAGATCGGGAGGAACCTCGAGGTGCTGGCAAATGAAGGTCTTGCGCAACCAGTTGCCTCGGATGGCGATGAGATCGCCATCGCTTTTGGCGCTGATGAGGGCGGGGTGCGTGAGAAGACCCGTGCCGGCACGCACGTGCCCTGCCGGAATCTCGAGCGTGCCATCGGCCGCCGGCGCGGGAAGGCCGTAAAACGTCGCCAGCGCAGGGGTCACGCGCGTTCGGCTGGTGGTGAGCACATCGAGAAAGTTGCGGCCTCCCCATGCGAAGTCGCCCAGCACGAGCGCCGTCTCTTTTCCCATGTCGCCGAGCAAGGTGTCGGACCACCCCGCGGGTGGCACGGTCGGCGCGCGCAAGGTCTCGAAGCCGAGCCATTGGCCGAAGAAAGCATCGAAGAAACCCCGCGCCTTAACGTCCGCCAACATCGTGGTGGCCGCATCGACGAGACCCTGCGGCGAGTCGAGCGCGCCTTGCGCAGCGCGGTCGAGCAAGTCCCCGCTCGGAGCTCTTCCCCACAAGGCAAAGGACAGTCGCGAGGCGAGCTCGTAAGGCGTCAAGGTGGCGAGCTCTGCTCCCGTGCCCACCTCGACGCGGAAAAGAAAGCTCGGTGCGGTGAGCAACGATTCGATCGCGTAGCGGAACTGATCCGTCACATCCAGGGCGTTCGTCGTGGCGCGACTGACGACAGCATCCACCTCGACGGCCTCGAGCGGCCGCCGGTAGGCGAGCTTGCCGAAGCTCGTTACGAAAGATTTGAGGCAGCCTGCTGCGGCAGTGTCGCAGCCAATGACCTTGGTGCGTCGCGCGGCATCGGCGAAAAGCTCATCGGCCAAGCCCTGCGCGCGCTCCAGAAAAGCGCGCAAATGTTGGGCGGAGACCGTCTGCAGCGCCGAATAGGTACGAAACCCGTCCTTGGCCTGATCGGGTGGAATGTTCTCGACACTGGGAGCGGCCGGAAGCTGAAATAGATCTTGCAGCGTCAGTTGGTACTCGTGCACCGACAAGCGACGAAGCACGTTGGGGCCCGCATTGACGCCGACCGTCGGACAAAGCGCGGTCGAACCGCCGCCCGTGCCGCCCGTGCCGCCGCCGCCCGTGCCGCCGCCGCCCGTGCCGCCACCGCCCGCTCCACCCGCGCCGGCGCCACCAACGCCACCCGCTCCGCCAACGCCCGTCCCACCGGCGCCACCTGCACCGGTGCCACCCGTGCCACCGCCGCCGGTTCCCGTGCCGGTGCCGGTCCCGTTACCAGCTCCGGCTCCAGTGCCAGCCCCTCCGCCTGTCGCACTTCCCGTGCTCCCCCCTCGTCCCTTGCCTGAGGGGGTGTCGCCCAACTCGGCGGTGCAAGCGACTCCCGCGAGCGCCCCCACGACGATCAACGCAGACCCTCGTAGAAGAGGGCGAATCGACGTAAGCATGCCGGTGTCTCCGCGGTGAATCGAGAAAGTGAAACTCATTCTACTTCGACCAGCAGTCACTTTTCAACGACAGGTCCAGCATGGCGCATTGTCGTAAGACGCATGACGCATTGTTGGCAAAGCGACAGTCGTCACATATGGAGCACGCTGCGGCTGGATACTTGGACTCTGCCTGTATTTGCGGTGCACGTTGTGCACTTCATTAGGAGCGGGAACGCTCTTGTCCGAGATCCTCAGACGAGCCAAAAGTAGTGGCAGCAGCCCTCCGAAGCGGCTCAACATTCAACACGCCGTCTTTGTCGTAGCGCGCGTAGCGCCCGCGGCACTCGCTCCGGCGACGATCTAGGGAAGCTTGAACGACTTGAAGAACGTCGCGATTTCGCGGTTCGCGTCGAAGTTTGTCGTGACGGTGGGAAAAGGGCAGTAGCTTTGGCCGGGCCAGCAGTGTCCACCGCCGTCGATGGTGCAGAGGGTCACGCCCACGCTTTCACTACAGCTCGACCAAGCTCGGCAGGACCAGTTGCTGCCGTCGGAGATCGAGTTCGGGCCTTGGCACGCGTCGAGATCGGCCCATTTTTGGGCGGTGTCCGGCACGGTCAACATCTCGGGCGAGAGCGCGCCGGTGTTGTACGCGACCAGCGAGTCTGCCGTTCCGTGAATGGCCAAGAGCGCAATGGGGCGCGTGGGCCGACAGTCCGCAATGCCGATTTTGCCTGCGACCGGCGCGATGGCCGCGAAAAGGTCGGCAGCTTCGCATCCGAGACGGAACGACATGAAACCGCCGTTGGACATGCCCATCGAATAGATCCGCTTCGCGTCGATGCACGCCTTCGAAGAAAGCTCGGCGACCAGAGCGCGCGCGAATCCGACGTCGTCTCGGCCCGCGGCCCCCCCTCCGCAGCACGTTCCCCCATTCCACGACGCATCGGGGCTGTTCGGATACACGACGATGAATCCCTCCGCGTCGGCCACCAAGTCGAAGTTGGAGAAGAGCTGCTGCTGCTGCGCGTTCGACGTATACCCATGCCAGTTGAGAACCAGCGGCGCCCGCTTCGTTCCGTCGTAATCCGGCGGCAGATGCACGATGTAGCCGTAATCGGCGCCGCCGAAAGAAAGGGAGAAGGTCCCCGCGGCGAGGGTGCTCGGGCCGCAGGGCGGCTCGATGTCACCCGTATCCGCTCCGCCGCCGTCGCGCGGGGCTTGCGGCGACAATCCCTCGTTCTCGCTGCTGCATGCGGCGGAGCACACCGCCGATAGCACGAATGCAAACTGGTTCCATCGTCGAGCTTTCATGGCAGATCTCCAATGGGCATTGCGCCGCTCGGCGCGCGCGGACTATACCGCTCAGCCAAAGCGCGACGAAAGCTCGGCGTGCGAGACGAGGCACACCGGCGAAACCATCTCTACGGCCGGCTCGCCTAGGCGATACGATACTGCGCTCCTTCCTCCCGGAGATCGAGCCCATGTCGCGGCGAACTCGCATGACGTTGTCTCTGTTTTCTTGCCTCGGATTCGCCTGCAACGCCGCTCACAGCCCGACGCAACCGAGGCCCGATCTCGTGGTGGTGAACGCGAACATCGTGACCATGAACCCGCGGCAGCCCTCCGCGGAGGCGATGGCCATCGCCGGCGATCGCATCGCCTGGGTGGGCGGCGCGGACGAGGCGCGGCGGCACTATCCCGGCAGCGTCACACTCGATCTCGCCGGGGCGACGGTGATCCCGGGGATCATCGACGCGCACACGCATCTTCTTTCGCTCGGCGAAAGCTTGATCAAGATTAGCTTGAAAGATTTGCCGACCGAAGACGCGATCGTCGAACGGATCCGCAAGGAAGCCGCCACCCTGCCACCCGGCCAGTGGATCCTCGGTTGGGGTTGGGACGAAGGGAAATGGGCAGCCAACTACCCGACCAACGCTGCGCTGAGTGCCGCCACGCCGGATCATCCTGCTTTTCTCGTCGGCCTGCACAGCTTTGCGGGCTGGGCGAATGCGAAGGCCCTGGAAATCGCCGGCGTCACCCAAGAAACGAAAGACCCTGCGAACGGTCAGATCCTCCGCGACGCTCGCACGGGCAAGCCCACCGGTATTCTCACTAATCACGCACAGGACTTGGTCAAACGCCACATTCCTCAGCTCACACTCGAGCAAATGAAGCGAGCCATCGAGCTCGCCGCCGTGGAGTGCGTGCGCCACGGCTTGACGTCCGTGCACGAAGCGCAGGTTTCGCGGTCGATGATTCGAGCCTTTCGCGAGCTCGTTGGGGAAAGCCGCCTTCCGGTGCGTGTCTCGGTGATGCTCGACGGCGCCGACCGCGCCCTCATCGACGAATGGTTTGAGCGGGGGCCGGAAATCGATCCACGCCATCGCCTCACCATTCGCAGCGTGAAGCTCTTCGCTGACGGCGCGTTGGGATCGCGAGGCGCGGCGTTGCTCGAGCCTTACAGCGACCAATCCGCGACGCGCGGTATCTTCACCACGCCCGGTGACGTCGTTTACGACATCACCCGACGAGCGCTCGCGAAAGGTTTCCAGGTGGCGACCCATGCCATCGGAGATGCCGCTAACCGCCAGGTGCTCGACGCGTACGAACGAGCGCTGCGTGAAACGCAAAGGAAGGACGTGCGACTGCGCGTAGAGCACGCTCAGGTGGTCGCTCCGGCCGACGTGCCTCGTTTCGCACAGCTTGGCGTGATCGCGTCGATGCAACCGACGCACTGCACTTCCGATATGCCGTGGGCTGAACAGCGCGTCGGACCTGTACGTATTCAAGGCGCGTACGCTTGGCGCCGGATGCTCGACGCTGGCGCGCATCTGCCGCTGAGCTCGGATTTTCCAGGTGAGACGCTCGATCCTTTCCACGGCATCTACGCCGCCATCACCCGCCAGAGCCCAGAGGGCGCACCGGCTGGCGGATGGCGCCCGGAGGAGCGCCTCACCCTCCACGAAGCGATGCGCGGTTACACCCAGGAGGCTGCTTATGCCGAATACGAGGAACGCGACAAAGGCTCCCTCGAGCCAGGCAAGCTCGCCGACTTTCTGGTGTTGTCAGCGGATATCACCAAGTCGTCGCCGCGGGAGATCCTCGGGCTGCGCGCGCAACGAACGTATGTCGGTGGAAAGCTCGTGTTTCAAGCGCCGCCGTGAAATAACATCGGGACTTCTTTCAGGCGGGGCGGGCGCGTCACCGACATACCGGACAATCGCACGAAAATTCGCGACCGTTTCCTTGCTCGGTGCAACTGCTGAACGGTCCATTGGTACAGATGTGGGAAGCGAGGCATCTGCAAGTTCGATCGTTGGCGCAGACAGGGGGCACCTCCACGCAGCGCACGCTGGGAGCCCCACGAACGGCATCCCTTGCGCAAACCACGCCGTCGGCACTACAGACGCTGCAATCCCTGACGGTGCGACACGCCGAAGGCTTGACGCAATAGCCCGCCCAGCAGCTTCCCGAGACGACCGGGACCTCCCCCGCCGGGCAGGGCGGTGGGAGCACTCGGCACGTGACGACGCTGCTATCGCACTCCGGGCGTCCGCCGTCGCCCGCGTCGCTTTTGTTCCCCGCGTCGTTCGGATCTCCCGCGTCGTCCTTGTCCGCGGCGTCGCTTTTATCTCCCGCGTCGCCTGCACTATCCGGGGGACCGCTCGTCGTGGCCCCGCCGCAGGCGAGCATGCAAGAAAAGGTCGCAAGAAAGAGGAACGGCCGAACAGGTGCGCGACAAGCAAAGGGCATGCGCGGACACTACCACCGTGCCGCGCTTTTCACGACTCCACCGCGAGGCGCCAAGCCGTCCCTCGTCGCACGAAGGTCAGGACTTCACCAGCGAAGGGAGCTCATCCGCGCCAATCAGGCCGTGCCGACGCCAACCGATTCGAGCGAGCCAGGTGCGAGGGCGCATGACCGGCGACGGCGCATCCACGTCCCATGCGGGCGGCTCGCGCAATTTTCGGACGTAAGCGCCACCCATCGAACCAATAGGCGGAGCTCGCCACATCGACACGACACGCGCGCATCGCGTGTTTCTTATGATTCTCGCGGAGGCGCGCAAAGCGCACCCAACGCTCCGCATGGCGCCGCGCGGCCAACACCATGCAGCACCTGCCGCGCCATGCGCCGCGCGGTGCGTCGCCACGGCGCATGAATCTGACGCACGAGCTCGAAACTGCCATGAAACGGAACGCATCCCGCACAGCTGAGCGCGTCCGAACGGACCATCGCGACTCCGGCTTTCAGTGGCTCTGCAGTCCACCGCCCGTGACGTGGACGACAAGGAACAGTAGCGCCAAGGCGATGGCGTGAATCGCGTGGATACCAACCACCGACATCCCGCGCCGTGTCTCGGCGGCGGATGGCGAGCCCACGTCGCTCTTCAGCTCGGGCGTACGGGGAAGATCGGCTAGCGATGCGCTACGCGCTTCGTACCGCTGACGCAGTCCGTACGGCGTCATCCCCCACGGCTTGTATACCGACAGCACCGTTGCCGCGAGCAGAACCAATAGCCCCGCCGCGGCGTGAACCACGAGCTGAGTCCGTAGCGTACGATGGTCCACCGCTGACATTGTCATCTCTCTCGCTAGACCCGACATGCGGCTTACGATCGGCATGTGCCGCAGCAAGACGATGGTGGCACCGGTTGTCAGCAAGAATTTCACGAGGACCCACCAATACCGAAACAAGCCCCAGGGAGTGCCGAGTGACTCGACCAGCCCCGCCAGCAAAGTGGCGAGGCTGAAAGGGACGATGACGAACCAGCCGATCACCTCCATCGAGAGGTAAGAGGCGCGCGCCATCTCGGCGTCGGACGTGGTCAGACCGACGCTGGCGAGGGCGAGGTAGGCGACGACGGCGCCGAGCCAGCCGACCGACGATGTGATGTGCACGGTCAGCGCGAACTTGCGAAGATTGAGTTTCATCGTCAGCCTCGCGAGATCCACTGCAGGACGGTCTGCACGCGTCTTTCCAATTCGCCTTTGGCGACCAAGACTTCGACGCCTAGCTCGAACGGATCGTCGAGCAAGATCTCTTTCAGCTTCTCGTCCACGGTCGCTCGAGAGTCTGCATCGTCCGCCGACCTACGGAACGTGATCCGCTCCGGTGCCTCGACAGGCACGAGAACGATCAGGTCGAGCGTCCGGATGGCGCGGCGCACGCGCGGAACCCATTCGTCGAAATCGAACGAGCCGGCGTCTTCGTGCGCGGAGATATACCCGATGAAATCCGCCGGACAGCGGTCGAAAAGAACATGGGCAGCGCCTTCGCTCAACAGCTGAATCGAATAGCTCAGTTGGGCTTCGAAGTCTTCAATCGAGGGCGGATGGCAAAACTCGTAACCCTCTTCCTCCATGAGGTGATACGGCTCATCGACCGTCGTGTACTTCGGCAGGAGCGCCGCGAGCTCGTCGACGAGCGTCGTCTTGCCCGAGCGGTGGCTTCCAGAAATCGCAATGTGCATGAGGTCAGCGGGCCTCCGTGGCGAGCCAAGGCGAGTCGAGGCGGCAGAGGCGCGTTGCGTCGCTTACCGCTTGCGGTACGTGAGCCATCGCATTTCCAACGGCGGACGTCCGGCCGGCAAATCGAAAAGGTCTTGCGCGGCGCAGTAGGCCTCGAAATAGTCGGTGGGTGGCCAAGACTCCGGCGCGTGTTCGCGCTCGTAGGCGACGTAGGGAACGTCGTCGACGAGCTCGAGCGGAAGCCCTTTCATCACCTCCGCGAGCTCGGCGGGTGTGAACATCACGGTCCAGAAAAGCTCGGCAAGCTCACGAATATTGTCGTCGGGTTCGAAACCGTCGAGCGTCAAGAAAATGCTGAAAAGCAAGAGCCCGCCAGGACGTAAGACTTCGGAAACGCGCTTCATCAGCTCGCGCAGGTGCGCAGGCGTGCGAAAATGCGCGACGATCACGCCGGCGATGACGACCAGATCGTAATACGCCTTCGGAATCTGCAGATCCGGATCCAAGACGTCGCCCGTGAACACGCGGCCCGCCAGGTTCTGCTTGGCCAGGTTTTCATCCAAGAGCTTGGCGAACTCCTCCGAGAGCTCGACCGCGTCGGTGGCGAAGCCTTCGCGCGCGAGCGGAATCGTGTTTCGGCCTTCGGCGGCGCCCACGTCGAGGATGGTGACCTTCTTTATCGGCGCACCGAGCGACCGCGCGACATGGAGAACCTTGGCGTTCGCATGCGCGCCGAAAAACGGCCGCGGCCTCGTGTCCACCCACTTGTCGTATTCTTCGCCGACCGAGACGACGACCGTCTCGAACCGGTAGTTGACGCCGCCATTCGGTTTTTCGTCCGTTTCGTAGCGCGCGATGACCCGCGAGTGCGGTGATTTCTTCCACGCTGCTTCCATCAATCTGGTCAGCATCTTGCCGAGCTCGGCCCCCTCTTCCTTGCTGGCCGGCCTGCCGAGGATATCGAACGCCGTGAGCAGCTTCTGTTGGTAGTAGGAGGCCAGACTGGGGGCGGCGGGAAACGTCAAGACGCCACTGCCGGTCTGCTTGCGGCGAAGGCGGCGCTGCGCGGATGCTTTGAGTATTTCGCTACGGAGCTCGTGACCCGGTTCGGAAGACTTCGCGGTCATCGGGTGCGACCTTACTCATATTTCGTTGGGATTCGAGGGAATAGGGGGATCCAGGGCCTCGACACCGGATCCGGTACCGTTTCTGAACCCGCGCGCCGCCCGACCGCACACCTTGCCGTTCGCCGCATCTTTGGGCGGTCGAGGCGGCGGCCGGTCGCGCTGGGGAGAATCGCGTCCTCAGCCCTCACTCTGTGGTAATACCTCTCGCCGCGGGGCGCCCCCCGCCGATCCCGGAGCCCGACCCCATGACCGCCGCTGCATGTCCGGCCGTTTACTACGTCGACAGCGCCACGTGCGTCACCTTCTGGCAAAACCTCGCCATCATCGACAGTCGCGGCCTCATCGACGTGGGGCACATGCTGACGTACGAGCGCGCCTATCAGGCGCTCGCGCAGCGCTACACCGGCGGGATCGTCTCCTGCGTCGTCGTCCAACCGGGGACGCCGGTGTCACCGCCCGATGCGCTGAAGGAGGCCGCACGGTTCATGCGCGAGCTCGGCGGCGCGATGCTGCGCCTTGCCGTCGTGATCGAAGACGTGGGGGTGGCGGCGCAGGTGTTTCGCACCGTGGTTCGCGGGATCAACGTCGTCACCCGCGAGAACAAGATGGTGGTGCTAGCGGACCTCCCGTCGGCCGTGGACGTGCTGGCGCCGCTGATTGTCCCCGCGCCGGGTCAAAAGGACGTCATCGGTACGGTCACGGCCGTTTTGCATTCGGCGCGCGCGCGTTACTCCTCCGTTCCACCTCCGCCGCCCGCACCGAAAGGCCCACGACGGAAATCGTGGCCCTCCCTGCGAGGTTGAGACGGCGATGGCCACGGTGCCCGCGGTTTACGAACCTTTCGGTCGCGAGACTTGGCGCGACCCTTTCACCGTCTATCGACGGCTGCGCGAAGAAGACCCCGTTCACAAGAGTCCACACGGATTCTGGGTGCTCACGCGATTTCAGCACGTGCTCGATGCGGTCAAAGACACGGCGACGTTCTCCTCGGCGAGAGGCTTGACCTTTCAAAACGAGCGCGAGGCGCTCGCCATCCCACCCACCATCGTGATGATGGATCCGCCCGAACATACGCGATACCGGCGCCTCGTCGATCGGGGTTTCACGCCGCGCCGAACGACCGAGCTCGAGCCCGAGCTGCGCCGCTTCGTCATCGACCGCATCGAGAAGTTGAAGAATGCGGGCGAGGGAGACTTCGTGGCGGCGCTGGCGCGGTCGGTGCCAAGCTGGGTGGTGGCGCACTACCTGGGCGTTCCCGAGACCGACCGGCATAGGTTCGATGGCTGGACGCAGGCTTTCGTCCAGGCCAACGCCATGGGCCACGGCACCGGCGCGGGCGCGGCGCTCAGCGATCTAGTCGCGTACTTTTCAGGGCTCGTCGAGCGCCGCCGCCGCGAGCCGGGCGACGATCTGGTCTCCGTTCTGTTGCAGGCCGACGAAGAGGGCGGCGGTGTCGGTCTGGAGGGAATTCTCGGATACGCGTTCGTGATGATCGCGGGGGGCAACGACACCACCACGGGCCTCTTGGCAGGCGCCGCGGAGCTGCTCACACGACACCCCGAGCAAAGACAGCGCCTTCTTTCCGACCGTTCGCTCATTCCCAACGCAGTCGAGGAATTCTTGCGCTTGCTCACGCCGGTGCAGGGACTGTGTCGCGTGGCAACCCGCGCCGTTACCATCGAAGGCACGACGATAGCCGCCGACGAGCGCGTTCTTCTCTGTTATGCGGCCGCCAATCGAGATCCTCGCGAATTCGGCGCGACGGCCGAGGAGGTCGACGTCGGACGGCACATCGTTCGCCACTTGGCGTTTTCGATCGGCGCACATTTCTGTCTCGGCGCCGCAGCCGCGCGCCTGCAGGGACGCATCGTGCTGGAGGAGCTTCTCTCCCGATGTCCTGACTTTGCCGTCGACGCCGACGCCGGGGTCTTTGCGGGTGGCGCCTTCACGCGCCGCTACGAGAGCTTACCTTTCGTCGTGAGTCGGCGGTGAAGGGCGTCTCGCCCACGCCGCCCTGCGTATCTCGGTTCACATTGCCCCAAGGAGTTCCCGTGCGTGCATTCGGTTCGCTCTTTTTGCCGATGATCATCGCTTTCACGCTGCCGACGGGGTGCGGAAGCGCCGGCGGCAACCCCAACGCGCCGGCGTCCTCCAAGCGCCCGCCAGAAAGCACGCAAGCGCAACCCAACGCGACGCCCCCGACAGATCCCGTGGGGCAGAAGTTCGCAGCATGGGTGGCGGCCATCAACTCCGCCGACGGCGGACGGATCGACGGTGTGTGGAGCGGATCGAAAGACGCCGAACAGCGCGTGTCGATGGACTTGGCGGTCGCGGAACGATCGGGAGGATTCGATCTCCACCGCGTGGAGGACGCCACGGCGACGGAGATGGTGGCGGTAGTGAAAGCCAAGCGGACGGAACGCTGGCATTGCCTGCTGTTCAACGTCGAGACCGACCCGCCGCATGCGATTCGGACGATTGCGCTCAGACCCACGAGTGCGCCGTCCGACTCCGACACCGGTGGAAGCGCCGCCACGCCGCTCGACGACAAGGCGCGCGTACAGGTCATTCAGGCGCTCGTGCGTGAGCTCAACCGCGCTTACGTGTTTCCGGAGAAAGCGGTGGCGATGGATCGCGAGCTCAATACGCGGCTGCGGCAGCACGCGTATGCCATGCTGGCGAGCCGGCTCGCGCTAGCGCGGACGCTGACCGACGACGTGCAGCGCGTGACGCACGACAAGCACTTGCGCATCGAGGTGGGATGCTCGCGCGGTTCGGCGCGGCCTGGACGCGAACCCCGAACCGCACCGGCCGCGGCCGGCACCGATCGACCGCGGATCTTCCGTCAAACGCAACGGCTCGACGGTAACGTCGCTTACGTCGACATCGCCACCTTTGGCGTTCCCGGCGCTCAAGCGCGCGAGGAGATCCGCGATACGATGAACGCGGCCGCCGACGCGGCGGCGATCATTTTCGATGTCCGCAACAACGGAGGCGGCGAGCCCGAGACGGTGGCGCTCGTGACGAGTTATGTATTCGGCTCCGAACCAGTCCACTTGAACTCGCTCTATTGGCGGGTGTCGGACCGCACCGATGATTTCTTCACCGATCCGCGTGTAGAGGGAAACAAATTCGGGCCCACCAAGCCCGTTTACGTACTGACCAGCGCGCGCACGTTTTCGGCCGCCGAGGAGTTCACCTACAACCTCCAGGCGCGCAAGCGCGCCGTCATCGTCGGCGAAACGACCGGCGGCGGCGCTCACCCCGGCGATGTCACACCGCTGCCCCATGGATTCACGGTCTTCGTTCCCAGCGGGCGCGCCATCAATCCGATTACCAATACCAACTGGGAGGGCACGGGCGTAAAGCCCGACGTCTCGGTACCCGCGGAGGCCGCGCTGGAGGCGGCTCGCAAATTGGCGCTCGAGAAGGCGGGGGTTCGAAGTGGCGAGAAATAGCGCGAAATAGCTTTTAGCTAGCACACTTGCTCCCGCGGGTGGCCTTGCTCGCATCGGCGGGCGACAGTCCCGAGCTCTTCATCGGGCCGCATCTCGAGCTCGGCTACGCCCACACCGCGGGCACGCCCGTCGCTCTTCGCAGCGCGCCGCGACGGCGGACGGGTCGTCCTCTTGGCCGCGCTCATGCCGGTGCGCGATTCCGTACAGGGCACTGGGCCTCGGCGTTCGAGCTCGATTTCGGAACCGGTCTGCTCGGTGTCGAAATCCTGCCCGACAGGGACCTCTTGGGACCAAAGGCGGAAAACGTGTTGCCGGGGAATCAGCGCGTCGCTCCGCCTCAAGCTCGGTGTCGATTTCATTGGGCGCCGCTAAGAACGAGGAGTCCGTTTGGCGGACGAAAGAGAACATGCCGTCGGCCACAAGCCGACACTAGGAGGTCGAGGAATGGAACTGAACATGGGTGTTTCAAAGGCCGATCGCGGTGAAGAGGGCAAAACGACGCGCGCTATCGAAAAACAAACCTCGCGCGCTCCCTCCGGTGTCTATCTCGCGCTGGCGATCGGTTCGATGGTCGCCTCGGCGGCCATCATGCTCACCGATCGAGCCCGCCGGGGCGGGCGAAAGATGAGAGACGGCGGTCACACTGGGCTCGCCAACTTCGTGGGGCAGTGGGCACCGACGCTGCTCATCATGGGCCTCTACAACAAAGTCGTGAAGCTGGAGCGCGAGCTGACCGGCATGCCGTGAGCGCCCGAGGTGCCGGCGGCGTCGAGGCGGCCATTCACTTGGCCGCTTCGAGACAGACTCGCCCAGACTGACATCATCGCGCCGCCGGTACACGTCGGGCGGGGATGCGCAGGCTTGCCCGCCTGTAAGGTCATCGCTCTTCAATTCCGAAGGTTCACGGAAAAGCTGATGCCGTGCTGCTCGAAGCCGAGCGAACGGTAAAACGCGTGAGCATCCGTTCTTCGAAGATTGCTGGACAGCGTCAGCTTGTAGCAACCGCACTCGGTCGCTACCTTCATCGCAAACTTCATCATCGCGGCCCCCACGCCTCGTCCACGGAGAGCCTCGTCGACGATCACGTCTTCCACGACCGCCGACGGGGCGCCGACGTGAGCGAGGTTGTCCATCACCAAGAGAGCGAACGTTCCCACGATCGCGTTTTCGCTCATGGCGACGTAAACGTGGTACCGAGGATATGTCGCCATCCGCTGAAAGATCGCCGATGCGGCGTCGAGGGCGAGCACCTCATCGTCGTCGATACCGGGCTGCGCATAAAGCCGGAGAATGGTCGGGAGGTCGCTCTCCGCCGCTTTTCTGATCTCGACGTCCATGGCGTCCCTTTGGCTTCGTTCGCCGAACGTACCACGGCTCCATTGGGCAAGAATTGCCCACCAGTCGAGGCATACGGCGTGCTTCCTAGGTCCGAGGCTCGCATCAGTGCGCAGCGAATGCCGGCCACTCCGGCCGGCGCGTAAAGGAAAACATGACGTTGGTTATCGCCGTGGCCGCTTTTTTCGGCGCGCTGGCTGTCGTGCTCGCCGTTCCCTATCTGCGACAAAGACTGGTTACGGCGCACATCATGCGGCTCGTCAAGGGCGCCCTGCCGCGAATGAGCGACACGGAACGCGTCGCGCTCGAAGCCGGCACGGTCTGGTGGGATGGTGAGCTCTTTTCGGGCGATCCAGCCTGGGATCGCCTTTTGGCATTCGAATCGAAAAAATTATCCGAGGAAGAGCGGGCCTTTCTCGACGGCCCGGTCGAAGACCTGTGCGCGATGATCAACGAATGGCAGGTCGAGGAAGAGCGCGATCTGTCGCCCGAGGTCTGGAACTTCATCAAGCATCATCGTTTCTTCGGCATGATCATTCCGCGTGCCTTCGGCGGTCTCGGTTTTTCGGCCACTGCGCATTCCGAGGTCGTCACCAAGATCGCCAGTCGCAGCGTGACGGCGGCCGTCACGGTGATGGTCCCCAACTCCCTCGGTCCTGCCGAGCTCCTCTTGCAATACGGAACCGATGAGCAGAAGCATGACTTGCTACCGCGCCTCGCCAGCGGCGACGAGATCCCGTGCTTTGCTCTCACCGGTCCCGAAGCGGGAAGCGACGCAGCATCCACGGAAAGCGTCGGCGTCGTCACGATGGGAAAGTTCGAAGGCCGCGACGTCCTGGGGATGCGCCTCGACTGGCAGAAGCGCTACATCACCCTGGCGCCGGTGGCGACGCTCATCGGCCTCGCCTTTCGTCTCACCGATCCTGACCACTTGCTCGGCACAGAAGACGATCTCGGCATCACGTTGGCGCTCATCCCGACCCATCTGCCCGGCATCACGATCGGTCAACGCCACGACCCGCTCGGGATCCCGTTCCAGAACGGTCCCATCGTAGGGCACGATGTTTTCGTCCCCCTCGACTTCATCGTCGGGGGACGCGAGCGCGCAGGGCAAGGCTGGCGAATGCTCATGGAATGCCTGGCGGCCGGCCGCGGGATCTCGCTGCCTGCGCTCTCCGTCGGCGCTGCCGAGCTCTGCACGCGCATCGTCGGCGCGTACGGCATGGTTCGCGAGCAGTTCGACGTGCCCATTGGACGGTTCGAGGGCATCGAAGAGCCACTCGCTCGCATCGGCGCGCGAACCTATCTCATGAACGCCGCCCGCAAGCTCACCGTGGCCGCCATCGACGCCGGGGAAAAGCCCGCCGTGCTGACGGCCATCGTCAAGGCGTACCTCACCGAATCCATGCGCGCCGTCGTCGCCGACGCGATGGACATTCGTGCCGGGGCGGGCATCTGTCGCGGTCCGCGCAACCCGCTGGCCAGCGCGCACCTCGCGGCGCCCATCGGCATCACCGTGGAAGGGGCCAACATCCTCACCCGCTCCCTGATCGTCTATGGTCAAGGCGCGATAAGGTCCCACCGGTACCTGCGCGACGAGATGGAGGCCGCGCGGACCGGTGACGTGAAACGGTTCGACGGCGCGTTTTTCGCTCACGCGGGCGCGGTGGTGCGAAACGTCGTGCGGGCATTCTTTTTTGCTTTCTCCGGTGGACCGCTCGGCTCCCCCGTCCCGAAGGGACCGGCCCGGACCTGGAGCCGGCGATTGACGCGGGCCAGTTGCGCATTTTCCGTCATTTCCGACGCGACGATGCTGAGCCTGGGGGGCGCGCTCAAACGCCGCGAAAAAATCAGTGGACGCTTGGCCGACGCGCTGGCTTGGCTTTATCTCGGTTCCGCCGTGCTCAAGCGCTTTTGCGACGAGAAGCAGCCGGAGCAGGATCTGCCCTTCGCGCAGTGGGGCATCGAGCACGCGCTCGACGAAGTGGAGCGAGCGCTGGTCGGCGTGCTCGACAATTTGCCGAATCGCGCCGTGGCGGCGGTATTGCGCCTGGTCGTGTTGCCCTTCGGACCACGCCGGAAACCACCCAGTGACGCGCTCAGCGCGGAAGTTGCCCGCGCCCTTCTCGAAGGGGGCGCACGGGAGAGGCTCACGGCGGAGATGTACGTGCCGGACTTCGACGACCCGGGGGTCGGCGTATTGGACAACGCGCTGCGGCTCGTCGTTCGCGCCGCGCCGATTCAAAAGAAGCTGCGGCAGCTCGTGCGCGAGAAAAAAATGGACGACGCGCCGCCCATCCCGCTGGCCGACCGCGCGTGGCAGGCCGGTCTCCTCACGGTCGAAGAGCATGCGTGCGTCGTGGACGCGGAAGAGGCGCGGCGCCACGCGATCGAGGTGGACGCGTTCGATAGCGCTCCCCCCACGGCGATGAACGGGCGGACCGAAGTGTCGACCATGACGTCGGCTGCGCAGTTCGCGCCAGTCGGCCGACAGACGACGGGGCGATCTTAACGAAGCAGTCCTCTCGTGTGCTAGGAAGGGCGCATGCACTACGCCATTCTCTGTTACGACTCCGAAGAAGTCGTCGGTTCCTGGACCAAGGAAGAGGACGACGCAGCCATTGCCAAGCTCATGGTCGTTCAGCACAGGCTGGCCCGAGAAGGCAAGCTCGGGCCCGTGGCTCGTTTGATGCCGACGACGCGAGCCAAGACGCTCAGGAAGGGCGCCGCGTTACACTTCACGGACGGGCCGTTTGCGGAGACGAAGGAAGTTCTCCTCGGCTTTTACATCGTCGACTGTTCGACGTTCGACGAAGCGCTCGAGGCCGCGCGGGAGCTCGCGCGCGCCAGCTCGACGAAGGGTTGTTTCGAGGTCCGACCGCTCTCCGTTTTCCACCCGACGGGCACGCTCGGCTGACGCGATCGCGTTGGTCGGATCCCGCCCGTCATCCTTCGCTAAAATCGGAGACGAGGGAAAGGCGCAGCGAAGCGCCGTCGGTGCCGACGATCGGCGCTGCCCCCGTCAGCCGCAAGTGGACGGCCCTTTCCCGATGGGCATCGCGACCCAAGCCATGACGGCGGACCGCGGGCTGGGCCCACGTCCCATAGGTATCCGGCAATACGAGCCGCGGACGCAAGACGGCGCTGCCGACCGGCGGCCGCGTGGTGTCATCGGTCGCTGTCCACTCGGACCGATTACGCACCTCGACGGGCGATTTGAATCGGCTGACGACCCCGAGCGATATGCGTCGGCGCCCTGCGCACGGACGGGCGGCGCGAGCATGACGACCGCCGCGCCGAGCCCAACCACGATGGCCAACCGCGTCATTCGGCACCTCCGGAGGGCGCGAGCTTCTCAATCCCTCTTATCGTGATCGAAATCCGCCGCCAATTGCATCTTTGGTGCAAATGACCCTTCCCAGTTCATCGCCACGTCAGCTGATGTCCACCGCCGGGTTGGCCGTCATTATCAGTACGGGAATCTTTAGCCTTGATGGCTGCGGGGAAAATGCCGCACCTTCGACGGCGGGACCCGGCGGTAGCGGCGGAAATGGGGGGAGCCCGAGCGCCGGCGGCGGTGGAAACGCGGGCACGACTGGCGGCGGTGGCAATGGCGGCGGCGCGCCGGAGGGAGGACCGGTTGATTCCGCAACGACGCCGATCGACAGCGGAGGCATCGGACCCCTCGGCGGCACGCCCACGCGTCCCCAGCTCACGCCTGCACAGGCCGCCGATCACACCCTCCTCAAGTACCTGGAGCGCGCGGGCCCCCTTACCGCGTTGGTGACGGACAACTGGGACCCGACCGCCGGCGCCGGGGACGTGACCACGTTCACGCCCCAATACAGGGTCGCGGCGAGCGGCGGCACGCACACGACGGTCGCGGCGGCGGTGGAAGCTGCCGTCACTGGGGGCGGCACGAGCCGCATTTACATCGCCCTCGCCGAAGGCACCTACCGGGAAACGATTTGCGTTCCCTCGGCGGCGCCTCCCATCACGCTCTACGGCACGAACCCCGATCCAGCGGCCACCGTCATCGTGAACGACCACTACAGCGGCAAGCCCAAAGCCAACGGCGAAAGCGCCAACCCCTGCAACGCCAATCTGACCGGCACGACGTACGGAACCAGCGGCAGCGCCACCTTCGCCGCGTACGGGAAGGAATTTCACGCGAAGAACCTCACCTTCTCCAACGACACCGACGAAAGCGCGGTGAGCGCGTCGGGCGGGTTGCAGGCCGTCGCGCTCATGACCCAAGGCGACAAGCTCGTCTTCGACAATGTCCGCGTGCTCGGCAATCAAGACACCCTCTACGTCAAGTCGCCCGGAACGGGCATCGTGACGCGCGCATATTTCAAGAACTGCTACGTCGAAGGGGACGTCGACTTCGTCTTTGGGCGGGGCACCTTCGTGCTCGATGGTTGCGAGATCAAATACCTCGGCACGCGCGTCAGCACCGGCAGCGGGAACGTCGTCGGGCCAAGCACCGACGCGCGCAACGCCTACGGCATCCTCATCATCAACAGCAAGCTCACCGCCGAAGGTGCTCCCGCGGGGACGGCCTACCTCGGCCGCTCCTGGGACGAAGGGGCCGGGGATCTCGCCGGCTACACGGCAGCCGTGGCGATGGGCGTCTATCCCAACGGTCAAGTGCTCGTCCGCGACTCGGTGCTCGACGCACAAGTTCGACCGATGGATCCCTGGCGCGCCGCAGCAACGACGAACCGGCCCTACAGCTCCACGGCGGGCACCTACCCGGGCAATCGACTCTACGAGTTCAACAACACGGGGCCAGGGGCCGCTCAGTGAGCGGGTAACGTGTGCCCGGCTCGGCTGTGTATTCGTGATCGAAATGGCCGGCAACTCGCATCCTTGGTGATGCTCGAGACCAGGCTACGTCCTCAGGCTAGTGGTTTGACCACTTCCGTCCGTCGGTGGGCGAAAAACACCAGGAGCGAATAATGTCGCGCTCCTGGCGAGATAGGTCGTCGGCTGCCGCGGGTCTGGCGGCCTTCGTTGTCGGTGTGGGGACTGCCTGCGGCACGGCGGATCCCCCCACCCGACCCGGGACGCCCGATGCCAGCACAGCCACCCCGATTCCGCCGATCACGACCGGAGACAAAGACGGCTCCGGGGGCGCCGGGGGCAGCGGCGGAATCATCGTGGGCGACGCGCAGGTCAGCGACGGGGGACCATGTGTACCGGCACGGTGCGACCCGCCGGGCGGGCGATATTGCGGCGTCGTCGGCGACAATTGCGGCGGCCAGATCGATTGCCAAGGCTGCCCCGGCGACTGGATGTGCGAAAAGAACGTTTGCGTCGGCGGGCCGACCTGCCAACCGATTGCGTGCACGGTCCCGGGGGCGCGCTATTGCGGCAAAGTCGGGGATGGCTGCGGTCGCGAGCTCGATTGCGGCGACTGCCCATCGGGCAGCGCGTGTACCGATCGCGTCTGCGTTCCGCCGGGCTGCGTGCCCCTCAAGTGCGAATTCGCAGGAGGTAAATTCTGCGGAAAAATGGGCAACGGTTGCGGCGGCACCCTCGAATGCGGCGATTGCACCGGCGCCAACACGTGCGGCGGCGGAGGGCTGCCGAACATCTGCGGCGGCGATCCGAGCTGCGTCAAAGTGCCCTGCGCTCCGCCCAGCGGGGGCCGCTATTGCGACAAGATCGGCGACGGCTGCGGCGGAGCTCAAGATTGTGGACCGTGTCCCGACGGCAAAGCCTGCGGCAGCGCCAATGTCGCCAACGTTTGCCCGGGCAACGCCCCGACGACATGCACCGGGCTCGCTTGCAAGGTCGCGGCGTGCGACGGCGGTACCAAGACGTCGGTCAGCGGCACGGTCTACGATCCGGCGGGCATCAATCCGCTCTACAACGTCATCGTTTACATCCCCAACGCGCCGCTCGATCCCGTTCCCGAAGGTGCGGCGTGCGACGGATGCAACAGCGGCCCTCTGTCCGGAAAGCCCATCGCCACCGCGCTGACCGATACGAGCGGCCGTTTCACCTTGGTGGGCGCGCCGACGGGCACCGACGTCCCGCTCGTCATCCAGATCGGAAAATGGCGTCGCGAGGTCACGATCGCCAACATCGCTTCGTGCGTCGATAACCCCGTCACCGACAAGAACCTCACCAGGCTGCCGCGCGATCGGTCGGAAGGGCACATCCCCAAGATGGCCATAGCGACGGGCGGCTCCGACGCCCTCGAGTGCCTGGTGCGCAAGATTGGCGTCGCCGACAGCGAGTTCACGAACGGGAGCGGAGGCGGCAGGGTGAACCTCTACGCCGGGTACGCCGCCCCGACGACGATGGCCAACGGTTCGGCTCTCACCACGGCGAATAGCTTGTGGAGCGATGCCGCGCGGTTGAAAAGTTACGACATGATGATCATGTCGTGCGAAGGCAGCGACAACGTCAGCCGGAGCGCGGCCCAATACGCCAACGTGCGCGGTTACGTCGACGTGGGCGGGCGCATTTTCGGATCGCACTGGCACAACGGTTGGATCAATCCGGAGAACGAGCCCTACCCGATGGTGGTGAAGTTTTCGTCGGGCGCTCATGGCTTTACCAACCCCATCACGGGGACGATCGACACGACTTTCCCGAAAGGGCAGGCGTTCGCCGAATGGCTCGTCAAGGTGGGCGCGTCCACCACGCCCAACATGATCGAGATTCGAGGGGCCGAGCACACCGTGGACGCGGTCACCCAGGGCCTCGCGCAGCGATGGATCTACGGCACCGATACCGAGAAGAACACGCCGATGGTCCAGTACTTCTCGTTCAATGCGCCGGTCGGAGGCCCGGCGTGCGGCCGCATGGTGTTCAGCGACGTGCACGTCTCGGCGGGCGCGGGCACGGACTCGGGCAAGGTTCCTTTTCCAACGGGGTGCACGACACAGAGCTTGTCGCCGCAGGAGAAGGCGCTCGAGTTCATGATCTTCGATCTCTCGTCTTGCGTGCAGCCCGACTCGGACCCCATCAAACCGCCACCGCCCACCCCCGGCACGCCCCCGCCGCCGGTCAGCGTGCCACCTCCGCCCCCGCCCGTCCCACCGCCGCCCCCCCTTCCCCCACCCAAGTAGCGATATGATCCAAAGCTCGAAGCGACGTATTTTTTTCGATCGGCGCATGCACGCGCACTTTGCCGTGGCGCTCTTGATTTGCGGATGCGGCGAAGGAAACTCGCCGTCTTTCGCCGGCACTGGCGGAACCGATGGCACGAGCACGGGATCCGGAGGTTCCGCGACGACCGGATCCGGAGCGGGCGGCGCCGGAGCCGCTGGCGCAGGCGGAGCAGGCGGCGAGAAAGATTCGGGCGGCGGCGGCTTGGGCGGCGAGGGAGGCACGGGCGGCGAGCCGGACTCCGGCGGGTTCGACGCCGATGACCCGTGCGCTTTTCCGCCACCGGCGAGCCCGCTCGTAGGATGGGCATCGGTCGATGCCATGGGACAGAACGGAACCACGGGCGGCGGCGACGCCACGCCCATCCGGGTCAACACGGAGGCGGGTTTCACGAGCAGCGTGGCCGGCACCACGCCGCGCGTGATCTACGTGACGGGAACCTTGAAAGGATCGTTCGGCATCGGCTCCCACAAGACCATCGTGGGCCTCTGCGGAGCGCAGATTCACGGGCATCTCGAATTGTCCCGATCCGTGAACGTCATCGTCCGTAACCTGACCGTCGTAGGGAATAATTGCACCGACAGTCCCATGGACTGCAGTGAGGGCGCGGACGCCATCACGGTGTCCAATGCCTCGCACCACATCTGGTTCGATCACGATGACGTTTACGACGGGTCCGACGGAAACCTCGACGTCATCAGCGGCTCCGATTTCGTCACGATCTCCTGGACCAAGTTCCATTACCCGACGGCGCGCACCGATCCGCTGGCCGGCGCCAGC
>Ga0190265_10000794_pt1 | contig 20990 bp, 12 predicted proteins | sample Popmic124T_FD_133135 | JGI IMG/M metagenome (GOLD analysis project Ga0190265, IMG submission 133135) | Populus adjacent soil microbial communities from riparian zone of Indian Creek, Utah, USA - 124 T | ecosystem: Environmental > Terrestrial > Soil > Riparian zone | place: USA: Utah | collected...
GCATGATCCTCGACATGCTGCGCAACGAACGGCGGATTAAACCAGAGCGCGTGCTGGTCGATCACGCCGAAGAGCACACCATCAGGCACATTCTCGACGCGGGCTATTGGTGCGGCCTGACGCTCTACCCCATCACGAAATGCACCCCGCAGCGCGCGGCCGACATGGTGGAGCGCTACGGCACGCAGCGCCTCTGCGTGAACTCCGCCGGTGACTGGGGGCCGAGCAACCCCATGGCCGTCCCCGCGTTCATGCTGGAAATGCGCCTCCGCGGCCATACCGCCAATAATATTTCGCAAGTGGTGTACGAAAACCCGCTGCAATTCTTCAAACAATCCGCGCGCTTCGCCTACGACGGCCGCGTTTAGCCCCCCGCGAAACGGCAGGGCGGGCGCAAATCGAAGCTGTTCCGGCGCGCCTTCGACGCGGTGCGCCGCCTGCCCTCACCGAATCGTTGACTCGTCGTCCGACGAATCGTGATGCCCATCGCCCTTGTTATACGTATTCTCCTTGTCCCACTGGTGTTTGTCGTATGCCCCGTCCAACTCGTCGGGCCGCTCAAATCCTTCCTCAATATCGGTGCGCTGCTCGCCCATTCCCGCTTTCTGCGGGCCGTCTGTTGGTTTGTTTTCTTTCGCCATGTGACACCTCGTTTCTTATCGCCGCGAACCGGCCCCCTTCGCGCCGACGCAAACCATCATCCCGGGAAAATCGTAGCCTCAACAATGGCCTTTTTCTGTTGCAAAACAGCGCGGCTTCGATGACCACCTCAACTAGAATTCGTACGGATTGCAGAAACTGATCATTTGCGACCGGCCATGTCCGGCAACAACAAGAATAAGGAGATTCCCATGCGACGGCTCACCATGCTTTTCGCCGCGGCGTTCCTGCTATGCGGCTGCGACCGGGACAGGCGCGATGACGAGACTCCGGCACCCAAGGCTACCGGCGGCGCCGCCGACGCCCGCAGCGCCGATCAAGTCAGTCCCGGCGCCCCCGAGCTGCGCGGTGACCGCGCCATGCACGAAGACGGTACCGTCGATGCGGCTGCCAATGACAACAGGAATCGGTTCGAAGGCACAGCGAACGACATCAGGGCGGCCCCCGGTAATCACAATGACAACGTCGCTGGCGGAAATGAAAACGCGAGCGGCCAGGGCGGTGTCGGCGGGACGGGCCCGATGCCTCAAACCGGTGGAGACCCGGCGTTCGTTCACGCCGCCGCCAGCGCGAACCGACTGGAAATCGAGCTTGGAAAAATGGCATTCGAAAAAGCGAACGACGCCGCTGTTCGCGACTTCGGCCGGCGCATGATCGACGACCACTCCAAAGCACAGACGGAACTGGAAGGAATCGTGAAGGACACCGACATCAACCTTTCATCCGATCTCGACGCGCACCACCGGGAAATGGTCGATCGACTGTCGCGGCTCTCTGGCGTTGAGTTTGACCGCGAGTACATCTCAATGATGGTCGAGGACCATCAAAAAGTAATCGAGAGGTTCGAGTCGCAAACCCGAAACGGCCACGTCGCCGCGCTCCGCGACTTCGCCAGCAAGACCGTCGCGACCCTCCGCGAGCATCGTAGCGCCGCGGAGGAAATTCGGGCGAAGCTGAAGTAAATCCATCAACGAACTCAACTGCTTCGATCAGGGCGCCACGAAGGCGTCCACAAATAATTGCAAATCCGCACCATCGATTCGCGGCGCCCCGGCGCCGGTGACGTCGCCGTTCATATTCGCAACCAGTCCCGCGTCGTCGCTGAGAGAATCAGCCGAAAGCATGGCAGACACGAGCAGCGGCACGTCGGCGAGTTCCAGCGCGCCGTTGCAATCCATGTCGCCCGACGCGCAATCCGCGCCGAATCGCGCCAGAAACGGCGAAATCTGCGTCCCGGCCGTCAGGAACGATCCGCCCAGGATCAATTCGCCGTTGTAGACCGCCATCGCGTGCCCATAAAGATCGAGGCCGGGCTCTTCATTGAGCGGCAGCCACTCCGTGCCGTTCCACTTCGCCATGCCGTCAAGCTCGATCGCCCCGGAGGATAGGAGCAAGCCCGTCGCGACCGCCTCGCCGTTGTATTCGATGAAGGCCTCCGGTGAGCCCAGCAGACCCGCGCCCAGGGCGCTCCAGGCCGAGCCGTTCCATCGAGCCACGCCATTGGCATTTGAGCCCCCCGCCATCGAGATGTTGCCGCCGACGAATAAATCGCCTCCCACCACGCCCAGCGAACGGACAATCCCATCAGTCCCCGTCCCGAGTGCCTGCCATGCTTCGCCATCCCAGCGCGCGATGCTGTCTGGTGAAAAACCCTCCGCCACCTGCTCGAACTGTCCGCCGACCGCGAGACTTCCCTGATACACGGCCATCGCATTGACCGTTCCAACGAATCCCGTGCTCAGAGGTTCCCACTGCGTGCCCGCCCAGCGGACGATTCCATTCTCCGGCGGCTCATTGAAGTAGCCGAATTGTTCCCCCACGCCGGCGATCAAGTCTCCCTCGAACACGACCAGCGCGTTGATCGGCCCCTCGATCGTCGATCCCAGAATCTCCCAAGCCGAACCGTTCCATTCGCTCACGATGAACGATGTCTCATCGAAGGCATCCGTCATCGGGCCTCCAATCGCGACGCGCCCGGCGTGGATCGTCATCGCCGTGACGGTGGCGACCGGCGGCTCGCCCAATTCATGCCACTGCTCTGCGTCCCACCTGGCCACTTTCTCCGCGGATTGCCCTTCAATCGTGGTGAACGAGCCCGCCGCCACCAGCCTGCCTTCATGAATCACCAGCGAATCAACCGGCCGATTGGTCCCGACGCCCAGCGTATGCCAGTCGTCCCCGTCCCATGCCGCGACGTTGTTCGCCAGCTCGTCGCCCGCCGTCAATAACATTCCCACCGCCACAAGCTCGCCGTCGTATTCCGCCAGCCCGCCGACGCTCACGCTCACGCCCCCGCCCAGCGGCTCCCAGCTCGTTCCGTTCCACCGCGCAATGCTCTGCACCGTCGATTGATCGGCCGTCGTGAAATATCCGCCGACAATCAAGTCTCCTCCAAATGTCGATAGTGCGCCGGCAGCCGGCGAGGGCCCCAGTCCCTGCCCGCCGCCGAAGCCGTGCCAAGAGGTTCCGTCCCACGCCGCCACGCCGTTGACCGTCACACCGCCGGCCGTCGCGAAATATCCCGCCGCGACAAGTTTGCCGTCGTGTACCAGCAGGGACTCGATGCCCGAGTCCACCCCGCCGCCGACCGTCACCCACGACGATCCGTTCCACCGCCTCATGCCCGATTCGAAAAAACCGCCGATGTACAGCTCTCCGTCGTGAACCGCCAGAGCGTTGACACCGGTTCCCAGGTCGCCGCCCATCGCATGCCACGCGCTGCCGTCCCATCGAAACATGCGATCCTCCGCCGGTTGCCAAGTAATTCAGAATGATCCGCCCGGCCACAACGATCTCGCCGTTGAACGTGCCGACCGCGTAAAACTCATCGAGTATGCCGCCCGCCGTCATCGCCCCAATTCCCTGGCCTACTGCCTGCCACGACGTGCCGTCCCACCGCGCGAGGCCGAACGCCGGAGCCCCGCCGGCCGCATCGAAGTGACCTGCGACGATAAGATCGCCATCGTGAATCGTCATCCCGCGCACCGAGCCATTGATGCCGCCCCCCAATTCACGCCACGCAGTGCCGTCCCATGCCGTCACACCCTTCATGCGCGCTTTACCCGCTATGCCCCAGCCGCCGCCGACGACCAGCAGCGCCGGCTGCGGACCGTCCCCGTCCGCATCCCACGTGATCGTCACGTTGGTGCTGGTGCTGATGCCCCCCAGCCCGACGCCGCTCCGCCAACTCGCGGGCCAAGCCGCAAAGGCCGTGGGCGTGACACCGAACAATGCCAAAATCAGCAGACCGGCGATGACAGATTTGCGGCTTTTCATTCTAAACTCCTTTTTTGCAAATCACTTGAATCAACTCCGCCGAAGCAGTGCGAGCCCCGGACTTCAATCCGGGCGGGCCCAACCCGCGACGGACCTTCAACACACCAATAACCAGGCGCCTCACCGAACGCCGCCGGTTCAAGTCGCCTCGCGCCGGCCGAGATTCGGACGGCCTGAACGGGCGCGCAGCCCCATTCAGGCAAGGTCAATCTATTTCAAGTTACTCGTGCGTGAACTACGCGTTAGGATTGACAGCCGCGATGAGACGCCTCGCGCCTCACCGTGCCGCACTCATCAATGTCACAATCCCGGAATTCTCTTGCAGAAAATAGCCTTGGTTTGGGGTAATTGTGACCAGGTCCCTGGGTGTCTGAATCGATGGATTTTGCTTATTGCACCAGATGAGCTATCCGTCTCGCGAGCACCTCAGACACTCGCGACTGGCATTTCTTCGCGAATCCGTGGAACATGGAGCACGAATAGTAATCATGTTCAACGAGTTGCTCAGCGAAGGTCGTGGATGCTCAGACGCCTCAGACGTTCCAATTTGTTCAGCTTTTTTCAGCTTGGTTCAGCTTTGACCCCCCTGTGCGTCGCCGGATTGGCCGCCGTCGAAGGCTGCGGCCGGCGCGACCGGCCGCCCCAGCCGGCCCAAGTGCAACAACTCGAACCCGAGCGCGGCCGGCTCTCGAAGATCAGCGAGGGGCCGAACTCCGTGCGGCTCGATGGCTTGGAGCCCATCCGAGGTTTCGCCGCCGGCCGCGACTGCACCTTCATGCACTGCCTGGAGCTGGTGCTCAAGGGCCTGGGCCGTCCGGTCGAGTACGAGGAACTCATGGGTGTCAGCGGAATGGCCTTCCGCACCCAGGTGCGCATCGACCGTTGGGACGTGGGCAACCCCGACCCGCTCGTCGGCGAGAGCTGCGTCGAGCCGCTCTTTGCCGCCATCGGCTGGCAGTACGATGTGCAAGTCGTGCGCCGCGACCAGATGTCCCAGGCCGCCGCCCTCCGCGGCGAAATCGTCAAGAGCCTCGACAAGGGTACTCCGGTTTTGGCCGCGAACATCATCCGGCCCGAGGACTGGGGCATCATCGTCGGCTACCGCGCCGATCAGCAGTGGCTGTGCCGTTCATACAACGGCGGCGCTCAGGAGCGCGACCGCCTCGCCAACGGCTGGCCCACGGCCGTCGTGCTGCTGGGAAATCGCCAGGCGCCACGCGCCCGCCAGGAAACGATCGCGGCCGCCATCCGCCGGGCCATCGACCTGTTCAATCGGCGGCAAGTCGGCAAGCACGCCCTGGGGGCGCGTGCGTTCGAAATCTGGAGCCAGAACCTGCGGAGCGCCGGCGACCGCAGCTACATCCATCCGAATGCGTGGACTTACGTATGCCTTATCGACGCCCGCCAAGCCGCGGCGCGATACCTCCGCGACGCTGCCGAAGAATTCGGGGCGAAAGGCGAGCACCTCTCCAAAGCCGCGGCCCACTACGAACGCGAGGTCGAAGCCCTGCAGAAGGGCTACCGCTACGTACCCTCCGAGCGCGACTACCCCGACTCGATGCCTCCGCCGGAGATGCGCGACCGGCAGATCGATGTCATTTTGCAGGCACTCGGCTACGAGGAACTGGCGATTGGAGAACTGGAGAAGGCACTATGAACCCACGGCACTTTCTGGCCTGTTCGGCAACATAAGAGAATACGCTGTGGCAGATTCAGCGTCATTAAAAGAGAAAGAGTACGTCCTTTACTGCGACGAGTCGATCAGCGACGGTCCGTATTATTCCAACTTCTACGGTGGATTGTTAATCGGTGCCTCGCGTTTGGAAGGAGCGTCGGCTCGCCTTGCGGCGTGCAAAGCCGACCAGAACCTTTACGGCGAGGTGAAATGGCAAAAGGTAACTGATAATTATCTCGGCAAGTATGTTGTTCTCATGGACGCGCTTTTCGCAGAGATGAAGGCGGGGCGCCTGAAAATGAGAATCATGTTTCGCCAGAATGCCCTCAAGCCGAGAGGACTCACCGCGCTGCAGGTGGAACAAGCCTATTTCATACTCTACTACCAGTTTATTAAACATGCGTTCGGGTTCGCCGCGATGCCACCCCATGCGCAGCCGGTGAGACTGCGCGTCTATCTCGATCAGTTCCCGGACACCGGCGAACAGGTCGCGCGGTTCCGAGGATACATTCTCGGGCTGAATGCCTCGAGAGACTTCTTGAATGCCAGACTCTCAATGGCGTCGCAGGATTTCGTGGAAGTGCGGTCCCACGAGCATGTGCTGCTCCAGTGTCTCGATGTGGTCTTGGGAGCGATGGCTTTTCGACTCAACGACATGCACAAAGCGATTCCCAGCGGCGCGAAGCGCCGCGGAAAGCGCACCGTGGCCAAGGAAAAGCTGTACAAGCACATTCTCCGTCATGTCCGGATGATTTATCCGAATTTCAACATTGGAATTACGACGGGTGGCGGCTTCGCCATGCGTTGGGAGCATCCTTACCGGCACTGGGCCTTTGTGCCGAAGGAACATGACTATGACAACACATTGACCAAACCATGAAAAGAAAGAAAGCCCTCTCTTTCCTACTAATACCCTACGCGGGGCGTAGGGCTTCGGTCGAGAAGGCTTCTAACTTAATAATATCACAAAACACTCTCACGGGCAAATTGTGGGGATACTATCGCTGTGATTTTTGGCTTCTTCCGCAATGCCTCGGGGAACAAACACTACTTCTCTTTCAGTTCCAGCGTTCCCGTCCAATCCTCCGCCGGCGGAAATGTCTTTAACTCCTGGCACGCGTCGATGTACCGGCTCGCCCCCGCGTCATCCGGCCGGCGAGCAAGAATGCGCGTGAAATGAACGATGCACTCATCCCATTTGCGCTGCTTATACAGCTCAACGCCGGCCTCGAAGCGGCGGGCGTATTCGACCAGTGCCGCGTCCACGGCCCCCCGCCGGCCAAGCACTTCATACACCGGCGTCGTCCGCGCCCGCCCCTTCACCTGAAGCTCCGCGAGGTATCGAAACTCGTACGCCTCTTTCACCCGCTCGTGCAGCGGCCCGCTCACCAGAATGCTCGTGCCGAACACTTTGTTGGCCGGCTCCAGCCGCGCCGCAAGGTTGACCACGTCGCCGATCACCGTGTAGTCGGCCTTCAATTCCGAGCCGAGATCGCCGTTCTTGCACAGCCCGCAGGCGATGCCCAAGCGCATCTCCAACTGCGAAAAAAGCGCCGCGTCGCCGTTCGCCCGCCGCTCCTGCTTGAGCCGCTCCAGTTCCGACATCGCATCCAGCGCCGCCTCGCACGCGGCACGGGAGTGATCTGGAATCGGGTCGACCGACGGGTTGAAGATCGCCATCACCCCGTCGCCCATGAACTTGTTGATCATCCCGCGATGCTTCCAGATGACCTGGCTCATCCGCTCCAGGTAGACGTTGAGCACGTGCTGCACGACCTCGGCGTCCTCGCGCTCGGTCATTCCGGTGAAACCCTTCAGGTCGCTGAACAGGCAGGTCATGTCGCGGGTCTGCACGGCCTTGAATGCCCGCGCGGCCTCGGGACTCTCGGCGATCTTCGCGGCGATGGCCGGGGAGGTGTACTGGCTGAGCTGTTTGCGAAACAGCCGCTTGTCGCGCTCGGCGGTCAACTGACGAAAGAGCGTCACAAACGCCCACACCACGAACAGCGTCAGCAGCACCGGCACGGCGGCGGACCACCTGCCCATCCATTGAAACAGCCCGATGGCGTTCACCGCCGCAAAAATGCCGGCGAGGATCAATGTGGCTAGCAGCGCAAAGACCGGATCGCGCGTCGCCGTGATGAACCCTGCGGTGATCCCGAGCAGCACACACACGAGGATTCCCGACCACGCCGGCGGCACGGTGATGAAGCTCTGTTGCAGGATCGAGTTGAGCACCTGGGCATGGCACATGACGCCGTTGGTCTGCGGCGAGATCGGCGTCGCGACGATGTCACCCTCGGCAGTCGCGGCGTAGCCCAGAAAAACGTGCTTGTCCTTGATGTGCGGGGAGAGTTCGGCCTTCAGCGATTCCACGGACCGCGCGAGCTTCTCGTTTGCACGCTGAAGCGCCGCAACGTCCTCGCGCAGAGTTTTTCGCGCGGGAAAAAACCGCGAGGCCAGCGTCTTCAGTTCGGCATCCTGCTCGATCTCCTCCTTCGAAAACGCATCGAGATCGGCGGCATTGGCTTCGACGTCGCCCGCGGCGGCCTCGTGCTCGCGGTCGATCCGCTCGCGTAGCGCCGCGGCCTCGACTTGCCACTCGGCCACCTCAGGAGCGGTCAAACGATCGTGCAGATCTGCGAGATGAATACGGTGCTCGAGATCGAGATAGCGATTGACGCTTTCGCGATAGGCCTCATCCCCCGCCTGCGCGACGGTCCCGCGGTCGGTTTCCCGGCTGGCCACTCCCTTCGCGGCCGCGACGACCTCCGCCAGGAGATAGCCGAGCCGTCGATCGTTGTCCCGCATCTGCCGCCGCGCGTCCGCCAGTGCCCAAAGTTTGGCAGCGGGAACATGGGGAAAGTCCAACCCCCGGTACCAGTCTTTCGCCGACTTTGTCCACTTGATGATCAGATTGCCCCGACCGTCCAACGGAAGCCGAACCGGCGCATCGCCATTCCGTCGGGGAATCACCAGCGTCCGTTCGTCGGCGATTTCGACCGCCGCGATGTCCAGATCGAGTATCCGCGCCGCCGCGGCCAGACCCAGGTGTTGAACCAGCCGGCCGCGATGATGAATCAGAATCGGAACTCGGCGTACCCGGCCGTCGATGTCCGAATCGAAGCTCACCGCCGCAATGTCGGCGGCCGCGCGAGTCAACTCGATGACGGGAGGAACGATCGCGGTGGCACGCGGCAGGCGTCTCGACATTTCGTATCGCGGAAGCGTCAAATCGGCTTCGACGGCCAGCATGCGTTTCGCAAATGCATAGGCGTCTTCAACATCGCGGGCGTCCGCGTTCATCAGACCGGCCTTGTCCCCAAGCAGAATTGTCTTTACCTGCGACAGCGATTTGTCCCCGGCGCTCAGTTCGCGAAGCGCCAGCTCCTGAGCCACCTGCCGCTTCACGCCGGCGAAGACGGCGGAAACGTCTGCCGGGGTGGCGCGCAGCTCGTTGGCCAGTCCTTGTTCATCGAGCGTGAAGTCGGCCTGCAAGGCCGCGCGCATTCGGAGCCGGAGCAATTCGCGTTCAACGCGCTTTGGATCGGAATCGGACAAGTCGGGGGCCCGGCGATCGTCCGTGCTTCGTCCGCCCATGCGGATCAGTCGTTCCGTGAGCGAGTCCGGCGCATCCGGCAGCAACGTCTCCATTTGAACGGAAAGAATGACGTTGCCGGCCGCGCGAATTGCGGCAGCGAGTTCCAGGTCTGGATAGACGTGATTCGCCTCGGAACGCACGCCGATGACCTCCGTCGCAGTCGCATCCAGCGAGTCATTTCCAATTTCCGGATCGTCGTAGTAATCGGCCTGCGACTCGCTGAAGAGCAAATCGATCAGGATGTTCTTCGCGCCCAGCTCGTGAATCACCCGGATGATGTCGGCCGTCTTATCCCGATCCCACGGCCATCGCCCGACGCGCTCCAGCGACCCGTCGTCGATGTCGATGTGAACGATGGGCGTCGCGGCGGCGAGATCGTTGCACCAGCGCATGCGCAGGTCGAATGCCTTCAGCTCCAGCTCGCGCAGCAGGTCCAGCCGGAACATCGCGAGGGTGGACAGCGCCGTGACGACGAGGCCCACCAAGGTGCCGGCCAGTCGGGGACGGTTTGAAAACATGCGCGCAGTTCCTGAACGCGCCCGCCATTCGACGGGTGGCGGGCGATCGTCAGGAAAAGTTTATCCGATATGTTCCAAATTCGCCCGGCGTACGTTCGCGCTCGCCCTCTGTCTTCGCTCCGACGGAGCGACGGGCTTTAGCCACGGGTGGAGCGAAGCGGAACCCGTGAATTTGGGGCGCCTGATTCAGTCCGCTCCGAAGGAGCGGCGGAATAGTCGAGATGTCGCATGTCAAGCATCTGATCGGCGTTCCTAGGTTCTGGATTAGCGTTGTAATGTTAGTTAGGGCGCCAGAAATGCTTGCGTGAACGGTTGAACATCGCCACCATCGACCGCTTCGTCGCCATCGATGTCACAGGCATCGCAGGCTTGTCCGGTCAAGAGGGCCGCGACGAACAGATCAACATCCAACTGATTCACGAACGTATCACAGTTCACGTCGGCCGTCGGGCAGAACGTCAGCACGACGAAAGTTTCCTGCGCCGCGACATTCACGTAGACCGGACTGACCACGTCATCGAAGGAGTTGAGCACGAATCCGTTGGCGATGATGACGAGCTGCTCGCCGCCAGACGGCTGAAAGCCGGAAACGAGATTCACCTGAAGCGTCCCGGCCAGGTCGATCACGCCGGCCGCCATGAGGACATCATATTGCCCCGATGCCGCGCCCCCGACATCGATGACCAGCGTCCCATCCTCGGTTTGGGTATAGTCCCCGTCGATCGTCAGCGTGCCGACATCGCCCGGACCCGGCCGGTCGCCCGGCCGCACCGACCCGCCATTGGACACGTCGCCGTCCAGCGTGCCAGTTCCGCCGGCCACACCGCCCGCGCCGATCACGATCTCAGGCGCCTCAGCGAATCCGCCACCGACAACCGTCAAAGCGCCAGTTCCCCCGACGCCGACGTTAATGGGAGCGCTGCTGGTCCAGTTGGACCCGGCGCCATCAATCAACACCGTGCCAGTCGCATCCGCGACTCGACCGATCCCGCCTCCGATACTCAACGCCTGCCCGCCGTCCGTGACGTTCATCGTTCCATTGCTCCCCGCGCCGAATCCGATATTCAGCCCCGCGTCCAGACAATTCCAGAGTCCGCCCGCGATCGTCATGATTCCGACGCCATCGCGGCCCACGTTCCCTGCGGCTCCGGATGGCGACGAAGCCGCGAGACGACTGACTGCCGTACCGCCGGCATTGATCACCACCTCGCCGTGAGAGCCCGCCAGCGCGCCAAGCTGAAGCTGCGCCGATAGATCAAGCGTTCCGCCCGCGTTAATGGTAAGCAGTCCCGTCGCCCCCGCTGAACTTCCAACAATGGCAAACCCATCATCACCGCCGACCGTGCCACCCGGATCGTTCACGGTGAGCGTCCCGCTAATCGTCGCCTCTCCCGCTCCCGCATAGCCCACGTAGAGATACGACCCATCCGCCTCAATATCCAGGTTCCCGTCAACGGTCAGGATTCCAGACGAACCGGGAAATAGTGTCATCAACACTCGCTCGGCCGTGACGCTCCCGTTCACGCCGACATCCAGATCGCCGGTGCCGCTCTGGCCGATCGTGAGGTTGGTGTCGATATTCCAGGCCGAATCGACTCCCGAGACGCTCACGCTGCCGTAGCCGCCGGCCTCGACTCCCATCGATGCGTAAGAGGAAGTCACGAGTCCGCCATTCGCAATACTCAGAATGCCGATGCCATTCCCGCCCACGGCCGTGACGGAACCCGGCATCTCCCAGCGGGAGCCGGCGCCGACGATCGTCGCGATCCCGCTCACGCCGCCCTGGGTCCCGATCTCGCCCCACGCGCTCGCGACTTGGCCGCCATTCGCCACGATGAGGGTTCCATTGCTTTCACCGCCGACCACCATCACGCTGTCGGAGCACGTCCATGTCGTGCCCGCGTCGAGCACCTCAAGCCGGCCGCTGCCACCACCACTGGCCCCTACCGCAGTCCAACTGCAGGTCACGTCCGCGCCGTCGGTGGCCTCAACCTCGGCGAACCCCGCCCCGCCGATGTAGATCGCGCCGCTGTTCTGCCAGGTCACGTTGCCCGGCAGGAACAGAAATGCCTGGCTGGTGGGCCAGCCCAATGCGAGCGCCGTCCAGTTCGTGACCCAGGTCCCATTCTGAACCGTGAGGACGCTCACGTCGCCGGGCACCATTCCCACAATCACTGTCGGATAGTTGCCGGTCAGCGTGTAGGTATGGCCGCCGAGATCGAGCAACACATCGTCGAGCGCGACATGCAAAAACTGGTTGGTTCGACTGGCATTGAATGAAACGATATATGAGTCATTCTGATTGAACCGCGCCGTGTCAAGGCTCCCAGGCGGACCACCGTTCGGCGACCAGTTCCCGGCATCCTGAAACAGGCCGCCGGCCGGGTCGATCCAGTCATAAGTTGTCTGGCCGAAGAGCGGCGACGCAACCGCATTCAATAAAGCGGCGAGCAGCCACGGTGGCAGTGCTCTCTGCGGGATCAACATGATGTCTATCTCCTTACCCGATGACGTGAATGGTTGTCATCATACCGATCTGAGGACGGATAATGCAATGGATCAGGAGGAAGTGGAGAGATATGTTCAGATGTTCTCACCGCACGCCGGACAGCGCGGAGACGCCGCATTTGGAAGCGCGTGCCCGCATTCCGGGCAAGTCGCGGAATCAGCCTTTGAAGGACGGAACACGCGCCTTACCATCGCGATGATTACCAACGTGAAAAGTAGAAGAACGATGAGTTTTCGCAAGGAGCGGCTCCAGTGCGAATCAAGAATCGACTAGCCAACCGGCGAGTCGCCCAGCGGCAAGGCCCTTAACCCGGCGTTCGATTCGCGATCGGTTGGCGACGTTGAACGGGTCTTTAGCGGGCCGTCCTGGCTACTTTTCCTGGCGAGAGCTTCCGGCTTGTATTCCGGCACGAGATCCACAAGCCGCTTGCGAAGGCCGTCCGGGCCAGCATCATCCGCCGAGGCAATCAGCTCGCCGATAAGCCGGCATACGCGCGCCCAGTCCTCTTTTCGATTTCGCCAGACATAGATTTTCTCGTGCGTCGTCTTGCCCATGTCCTCGCCGCGAACGCTCAGCTCCTCGTAGAGCTTTTCGCCCGGGCGAATCCCGGTGAACTTGATCTCGATGTCATCGCCGGGCCGCAAGCCGCTCAGCGTGATCATTTCGCGGGCCAGGTCCACGATCTTCACCGGTTCGCCCATGTCCAGCACGAAGATGTCGCCATCATGACCCATCACGCCGGCCTGCATGACCAACTGCGACGCTTCGGGAATCGTCATGAAATATCGCGTCATGTTCGCGTCCGTGACGGTCACCGGCCCCCCCGCCGCGATCTGGCGCTGAAAGATGGGAATCACCGATCCGCTCGATCCGAGCACGTTCCCGAAGCGCACCGTCATGAACCGCGTGTTTCCGCCCTGACGGAGCTGCTGGATGTACATCTCGGCGACGCGCTTGGTGCAGCCCATCACCGACGTTGGGTTCACCGCCTTGTCGGTCGAGATCATCACGAATTGGGTGACGCCGTGCCGCCTGGCGGCGTCGGCCACGACCTTCGTCCCCAGCACGTTGTTCTTGATTGCCTCGCCGACGTTGATCTCCATCATGGGCACGTGCTTGTGCGCGGCCGCGTGAAAGATGACTGACGGCGTCTCGGAAGCGATGATGTGATCGACGCGTTTCGCATCGATGATGTCCGCCACGTAACAGACCAGCGAGACACCGGGAAAGTGATCCTGAAGCTCGCGGTCGATGTCGAAGAGGTTGTTCTCAGCCTGCTCGACGAGAATGAGGCGAGCAGGCTCGAAGCGGCATATCTGACGGCAAAGCTCCGAACCGATCGACCCACCCGCGCCGGTCACAAGGATCCGCTGCCCGCGGATCTGCTCGCTGATCTTGTGCTGATCGAGCTCGACCTGTTCGCGGCCGAGCAGGTCCTTGATGTTTACGTCGCGGACCTGCGAGACGGCGACCTTGCCCTCGATCAGCGCTTCCATCGAAGGGACGGTGCGGAAGCGGACGTTCATGCCCGCGCACTGCTCGACGATTTTTCGCAGCGTCTTCTGGGGAGCGCTGGGCATGGCCAGCAAGAGTTCCTCGATCTGGTAGCGCTCGCAGAAAGCCCGGGCCTCGGAGATGCGGCCCAGCACGGGCACGCCGTGAATGCGGGCGCTCTGCTTGGCGGCGTCGTCGTCGAGAAAGCCGACCACGACGTAGCGCTCCACGCGCATGCGCAGAATCTCGCGGAGCAATGCCTCGCCTGTGTCACCCGCGCCGAGAATCAGGCATTGGCGGCTGCCCGACGAGGCGACGTGCCGCACCTCCTCGTGATAAAGCCGTACGAGCAGGCGGGCGCCGCAAACCACGCCGATGGTCGTGCCCCAGTCGAGCAAAAAGACCGACTGGGGAAATTGAAACCGGGGGTGATCGAGGAACTCGGGAAAGATCTTCGCGACCGTGAAGAAAAGCACGACGAAAAAGAACGTGCTGACATGGCTCCCCATCGTGATCGCGCCGAGATCGCGCATGCCGACGTACCGCCACGTGCCGCGAAACAAGTTCATCCGCCAGAACACGGCCGTCTTGATCAACACGACCGGCACGATAAGGCGCAGATAGTAGGGAAAGAACCACTCGTCGAAGCGCCGGAAGTTAAAGTACAGTCCGAACGCGATGAACAGCGCCACCGCGAAAAGCAAGATGTGAATGAGCCAGGACAGCGCGTCGCGATAGCGAAGAATTCCTTTGCGCGGCACAGACAAGGCGGGTGATGATGCGTCCGACATGGATTGAACCGCTCGCTTCTGTTCCCTGCAACCGACGCTCGCTCGATTTCCTGCCTGCCGAATGCGTCAGCGGGAGGGCGCCCCATTCCCGGCCTCCGGCGCCGCCTGTTTCTCCGCCGCGAGCAGATCGCGAAACCGCCGGATATGGGCCGCCCGGTCGATCTCGCTGATTTGGCCGCTTTCCTGTTCCTCGACGCGTGCCAGCGCGTCAAAGCCCGTCAACGCGATGTCGATGTAGACGAGTGCCTCGGATATGTCGCCGTGAATCCATTGAAAGTATCCGACGATCAGACTCGAATGCGGCGAACTTCCGTGGCCTCGCGCGGCGATGGACAACCGCTCCAGATTCGCGGCAAACGCATCGCCGTCCTCGTAGAATTCCCGCCAGTCGAGCCAAACGTCCTCCAACCGAGTCATCCGCTGAAGAGCATGGGTCAGACAGACAATCGTCTGGTTGACGTCCTCCTGCTGAAAGGCGACCAGCAGCAATGCGACGTACGCCTGGGAATCGTCCGGATTCGAGTATTTATGTAGTTCGAGATACTGCGAGGCACTCAGGTAATCGCCTTGCCGAAAATATTCCACGCCACGCCTGCGATAGGCCTCGGCCCGCTCGCGAATGCGGGCCTCCAGAAGGTCGTTCAAAGGAGTCAGCGAAGGACCGCCCAGGTCTCGGCCCGCAGCGCCGGTGGGAATGGGGTCATGGTGCTTGGTGGCGTCGTCGTCCAAGGCCGAGCCGGTCCGCGCCAACGCCGATTGATAGGGCAGAAATTCCGAGTTCAGCGCGCCGGCCCACTCACCATCCCGAATCACGTAATCCTGCCGGCCGACCAGAGACATGCTTCGCGACGCCAGGGGCGACCTCGCATGAAGCAGGTTGCGATAATGAAGTGATGCGTAAACGGGGTCGATCAACGGCTGCGAGGGTGCGAGCAGCCCCAGCCGGTCGCCGCTGAATCCCGCTGGCATGGCCCGGCGGATCTGCTCGGTTCGAAGGTCGAGACCGCCGTAACTGCGCGTGTTGTATGCCGACGGCCGGCTTCGCTTCACGCGCGATCGGAAAGCCGAATCGTCCCGACTTGACTTTCGGGCCTTGGAACGACTTTCCGATTTTTTCTGACCCAAGGCTTCCTCGCTGAAAAGCATCGATATCGGTAAAATCATGGCGATCAAATACTTACGCATTCTCGTACGGCTCCTGAATGAGGCGGAAGAACACCCCATGCTATCGGCACTTTACGCCTCGGTCAACATTTTCCGGGCCTCTGGGGCGTAACGTGCGCGGCCGCTTTGGGTCAAGCCAACCGCCGGACCGGACTTGTGAAATCCGTTAGACTTCTTTTCTTACGAATATGGCACGCATTTCGTTTTTCAAAATCTCGCTGGCGGCAAAATGCCGCATTCTCTTCGGACTTGCGGTCATCCTGATCGTCGGCGCCGCGCTCTTTGTACCTTGGCTGAGAATGCACGATTTGGTACACCGGATGAACATTCAACTCGTGCTCAATATGGGACGGCTCGTGCTGGCGAGAACTGAGCTCGGTGCCGAGAATTGGGATCTAAAGCAGAAGGCGCTTGAATTATGGTGGCCGCACGGCGGCGGGCCGGGAGGCGGAAGTTCTCCCGTTCCACGATTGGTCAAATTATCGGACCCCCTGCACCCAACTCCGCCGCCCGACGCGGATGAATTCGAGAAGGCCGCAATCGCCACTCTGCTGGGAGACGAATCGTTGACCGAGCTGCCCGCGCGATGGGATAGCTCCGGCGGCCTCGTGCGATACCGGATGGCATTCGCCGTCCGATCAACGGGCGGACAATACCCGCCCGGCCAACTTCTGGGATTGCTGCGGGTTGATTATGAAGCTCCCCGCGCGCATGTCGATTTCATCGTGAATGTCGGCTTGAGCCTGATGGCCGGCGCGCTGGCGGGCATCCTGGCCATCCTCGTGTTTTATCTGATTACGCAAAAGCTGATCCTTTCGCCGGTGCGGGAACTGACCCAGGTCGCGGAATCGGTCTCGCAGGGGGACCACAGCATCCGCAGCGCCATCGCCACGGGCGACGAGTACGAAGAATTGTCGCGTGCCTTCAACGCGATGCTCTCCCACCTGGAAGCCTCCGAAAACGAGCTCAAGCGCATCAACAAGAGTCTTGACACACGGGTGGCACAGCTCGCCGAGCGCAACGTCGCCCTCTTCGAGGCCGACAAGCTCAAGAGCCAGTTCCTCTCCATCGTCAGCCACGAGTTGCGCACCCCGCTGGCATCGATCATCGGATTTGCCGAATTGCTCCGCGAAGCGGCCAGCGCCGACGGCGGCCGGCAGTATCGCTATGCCGAAAACATTATGTCGAGCGGGCGGATGCTGCTGGGACTCATCAACGATTTGCTCGACCTCGCCAAGATCGAGGCGGGCAAGCTTGAGCTCCACCTCGGGGCCGTGAACATGGAGGAAATGATCCGCAATCTGCTCGATTTCATCCGCCCCCTCGCCGACAAGAAGAGCCTTCAGCTTTCCGCGATCATTCGCGAGGCCGTCCCGCCGATCGTCTCGGACTCTGGACGAATCCAGCAGATTCTTTACAACCTTCTCTCCAATGCGGTCAAATTCACGCCCGAGGGCGGGCTGATCGAAGTCACGCTGGAGCGCGCCGGCGACGATCACGTCAGCATCAAGGTCCGCGATACCGGCATTGGCATTTCGCAGGAGCTGCTCGGCGGGGTCTTTGAGAAATTCCGGCAAATCGACGGCTCCATGACCCGGGAGCACAGCGGCACTGGATTGGGATTGGCCATCAGCAAGGAGCTGGCCATCCACCTCGGCGGATCGATTTCAGTAACCAGCGAGGCCGGAAAAGGCTCGGAGTTCACGGTGATACTGCCCGCGACTGCGCCGGACGTCCCGGACGGCGCCCGGCTTCCGGGAATCAATCTGGCTCAGCGATGACAGCTTTCTATGACAACCGATCCCCCGCCTGATCGAGTTCCTCCCGAGTCAAAGCGCGCCGCGAGAACGTGGAATCGCCGAATTCTACTGGCACTCGCAGCGGTCATGCTGACGGCCGTTTGTGCGGACGTATTCGTTCGAGTCGTGGGCATCGGACCCCGAGTCTATGCGCCGCGGCGCTATGAACCCGGCAGGCGCGTGCCCTATGCACAGCTCGCAGGCGGACCCATCGTGTATCAACCGAATAGCCACTTCGCTTCCGTGTACGACGACTATCGTGACGACGCGGCGCCCCAGTACGCTTCCGGCGCGGTGGAGTATGTCATCAACGAAGATGGCTTTCGTGGCCCGCCGACGACTGTGGCGAAGTCCGCTGGCATGACGCGGATTGTGTGCCTCGGTGACTCGGTGACGTTCGGTGAAGGCGTCGAAGAGTCGGCATCTTATCCGCGCATCGTTGAAAGAATGCTCAACGAGGCCGCGGCCGCCCGGCGTTACGAGGTCATCAACGCCGGCGTGCAGGGTCACGGAACGATCGACGAGTACCTATATTTCAAAATGCACGTCGCCCGCTTCAAACCGGACGTGGTCACGCTCGGCTTTTTTCTCAACGATGCGATGGACGGCGCTCAGACGATCCGGCAAAACGAGGAATGGACCCGCGAATGGGAGCTTTCCGCGCTTTCGCGCTTCTCGCGCCTCGCGGAGATCGTCGAGCGCGGCCGCATCGCCCGGCGTCTTCAGGAGGAGTATTTCGCCGCAGTTCGCGAGAGCTTTCGCTCGCCGCGATGGGATCTGTGTCAGCGTGCGCTGAGCGACTTCCAGCATGCGTCAATCGAGGGGCACTTTCGCTTCGTCATGCTTATTTTTCCCGTCCCGTGGAGCTTGGACGAGGATTACCCATTCAACGACATTCACGGCCGGATTCTCGAAGCGTGCCGTACCCGAGGCATCGAATCGCTCGACCTGATCGAATGCTGGCGGGGTGTTGACGCGTCCGACCTCTGGGTCCACCCCACCGATCACCATCCCAACGCCCGCGCCCACGCACTCGCCGCCCGCCGCATTGCCTCGGTCCTGATGAGCCAGTAAATCAGACTTCGACGAACTCCGGACTACAGACCGGGCGGCGCCAAAACCCACACAGGCGTTCGCTACAGATTCATCTTTTCCATGTCCAGCCAGTTGGCGCCCATCGATACGTCGACCTTGATCGGCACGCTCAGCGCCAGCGCCCGCGACATCTCCTCGGCGATCATCCTCGCGTCTTCCTGAGCATTCGACCGCGGCGATTCAAACACCAATTCATCGTGAACCTGAATTAGCATTCGAGACAGGCGTTTCTCAGCGAGTAACCGCCGGTCGATGTTCACCATCGCCCGCTTGATCATGTCCGCGGCCGTGCCCTGCACCACGGTGTTGACGGCGAACCGCTCGGCCGTGTTGCGGGCCGACTGGTTCCGCGACTGAATGTCCATGATCGGGCGGCGGCGGCCCAGCATCGTCTTGACGTAGCCGTGCTGGCGGGCATGGGCGATGCACGAATCGAGAAAGGCGCGCACGCGCGGATAGCGGGCGAAGTAACGGGCGATAAACAGCTTCGCGTCGTTCTGCGACATGCCGGTGGCACGGGCCAGCCCGAATGCGGATTGCCCGTAGACAATGCCGAAGTTCACGCCTTTGGCCCGCGAGCGCTGCTCTTTCGAGACGCTTTGAATGGGCACATCGTTGATCTGCGCCGCCACGAAGGCGTGAATGTCGTGGTCGTTCAGAAACGCCTCGCGCAGATTCTCGTCGCCGCTGAAGTGCGCCAGCACGCGCAGCTCGATTTGCGAATAGTCGGCCTTGATCAGAACGTGGTCCGGACTGCCCGGCACGAAGGCGCGGCGAATCTGCGCGCCGGTCTCGGTGCGAATAGGAATGTTCTGCAAATTCGGGTCGTTGCACGAGATGCGTCCGGTGATCGCCCCGATCTGGTTGAAGCTGGGATGAATGCGGCCGGTGCGCTTGCTGATCATATACGGCAACGAATCGACGTAGGTTCCCTTCAGCTTGGAAAGCTCCCGATGCTCCAGAAGCAGACGCAGGATGGGCTGCTCGGTCTCCTTCGCCAGAATCGCCAGCACTTCGGCATCGGTCGAGCGCAGCGTCTGCGTCCGCTTGACCACGCGAAGCCCCATCGCGTCGAAGAGCACCTCGGCGAGCTGCTTGGTCGAATTGATGTTGAATGGCCGCTTCGCCTCCCGATATATCTGGTCTTCGAGTTCCGCCAGCCGCGTCGCCATCTCGTCGCTGATGCCTTTGAGCAGTGCCGTATCGACCGCGACCCCATTTCGTTCCATGCGCATGAGCACCTGGACGAGCGGCATTTCCAGCTCGTGAAAGAGCGAGCGGATCTCCGGCTCGCACATCTCCGCGTCCAGAATCTCGTGCAATCGCAAGGCGATGTCGGCATCCTCGGCGGCATACTGGCAGGTCCGGTCAATCGGAATCTCGGCGAATGTGACCGCGTCTTTTCCCTTGCCGATCAGGTCCGACGTGGGAATCTTGCGGTAGCGCAACAATTCCATCGCCAGACTGTCGATGCCGTGCGAGCGGCGCATCGGGCTCGTCACGAAGCTGGCGATCATCGTGTCGAAATCCGCGCCGCGCACCGCGATGCCCATGCAAGCCAGCAGGCCGATGTCGTACTTCAAATTCTGGCCGACCTTGCGGATTTGCTCGTCGCTGAAAATCGGCCCGAGGTGCCGCCGAACCGCCTCCTCGCTGACCACGCGGCCGACGCCACGCACGGGAACATAATAACCCTTTCCGACTTCGTACGAGATGCTGATGCCGCACGGGTCGCAATCTGCCAACAGCAGGCCGGTCGTCTCCGTATCAAAGGCAAAGACGCTTTGCCGGGCCAATTCAGCCGCGAAATCGCGAAGGGCCTCCTCGGTGTCGATCAATTTGTAATCGGGATTTCCCTCGCCAACGGAATCGAAGAGTCCGGCGGACGGCGTCGCGGCTTCGGAAACCTCGTCCGTGTCGGCCACCTCGCTGGGAGTCTCGATGACGGCATCCACAACCTCGACGACGGTATCCCGCTCCTCATCCTCGGCATCGAAGAGGGTGGCGGCGGATTGGGCCACACGGCGGACGACGGATTTGGCCGCCGTTTTGGCGGTATCGACCACAGCGGTGGCGAGCGTGGCCCGCCCTTCTTTGCGATTCACTTCCGCATGGACGTTCGACACGCCCCCAGCCAAAACCTCACTTGCAACTTTTGCCGCCGGGGCGTTCCCCGCGCCGAGGCGTTCGATAAGCCGGCTCAAGCCCAAGTCCGTGAGAATGGGCACGGCCCCCGCCGGTTGAAAGCGGGTGACATCCGCATGCGCAAGCTCCAGCTCGATCGGCACGTCGCCCCGGAGCGTGACCAGCCGGCGCACCACGTCCATTCGATCCTTGAATGCAAGAATGTTCTCCCGTAGCTTCGGAGTTAGCGCTTCGGCGTTCGCGATGATGTTCGCGACGGTTCC
>Ga0190265_10000795_pt1 | contig 20978 bp, 11 predicted proteins | sample Popmic124T_FD_133135 | JGI IMG/M metagenome (GOLD analysis project Ga0190265, IMG submission 133135) | Populus adjacent soil microbial communities from riparian zone of Indian Creek, Utah, USA - 124 T | ecosystem: Environmental > Terrestrial > Soil > Riparian zone | place: USA: Utah | collected...
CGTAGCGCGGGCACGCGCGGCTGGTCCGACAGCTCGGAGACCCAGCTCAGGGCCGCATCCTGCTCGCCGCCGGTGAAGGTGCGCACGTCGATCTGCGGGAACAGCTTGTCGCCCGTGCGCGCAAGGACGCGTAGCAGCGGCTTGTCGGTGACGACCGCGGCGCGCGCGAAGCGGCGGTACTCACCGATCCTGGCGAAGGCGTACTGCAGGTCCTTGGCGAGCCCGCTCGGTGTGATGCCGCGCAGCTCGCGCGCATCGGCGTATACGCCGATGCGTTCGTGCTCCTTCAGCTTGGCGTCGAGCTCGCTGAACATGCGCCCGTAGTCGCCGGCCGTGAGCCGGTCCGAAATGCGGAGCGCGATGATGTGGTTCGGCGCACTCAGGATCTCGATCATGGCGCCAACGTAGGCGCGAGCGCGCCCCCCGCCACGTTTCCGCTCGCCGCTCGGCCGGTCTGGCGCGCCCGCGTCGCGCTGGAGAGCTCGCCGAGCGCGCTTGCTAGCTGAGTGACCTCTCGGGGCGTCCTGATCGACGAGCGTACTCGCGCCGATCTTGTGCCCAGCTCCTTGGCCCTGTGCCAAGGTGAGCCAGCCCTTCGCGTCGCGACGGGTTCATGCCTGCAGGTGCGCTGCTCGTGCGTGTTACAAGTCGATGCCCGCGGGGTGGTCGTGAGCGAGAGTGGTGACGGGTCGGATCCGGAGGAGAACGCGCGCTTCGACGCGCTCTTGCGGCGCGCGGCGCGCTTGCCCGCGATGGCGGGCGGTGCGCGGGTGCGGGTCGGGGCGGCGCTCTGCGGCGGGCGCTTTCAGGTGCTGCGCCGGCTCGGCGAGGGCGGGATGGGCATGGTGTTCGAGGCCTTCGATCGCACGCGCGGGGTGAGAGTCGCGCTCAAGACCGTGTCGCAGCTGGACGCGAGCGCGATCTATCGGCTCAAGAACGAGTTTCGATCGCTGGCGGAGGTGCTGCACCCGAACCTGGTGCAGCTCTACGAGCTGTTCGCGGACGACGGGCAGTGGCTGTTCTCGATGGAGCTGGTGCAGGGGGTGCCGTTCGACGCCTGGACGCGGCCCAGCGGCGCGCTCGACTTGCCGCGCCTGCGCGCCGCGCTGCGCCAGCTGGTCGCGGGCGTGCGCATGATCCACGCCGCGGGCAAGCTCCATCGCGATCTGAAGCCGAGCAACATGCTGGTCACGCCCGAAGGGCGCGTGGTGATCCTGGACTTCGGCCTCGCCGCGGATCCCGAGCCCGGTGGCACCGGCCAAACCTCCGATGCCGGACACACGGTCGGCACGCCCGCGTACATGGCGCCCGAGCAGGCCGCCGCGCTCGACTCGCAGAGCGCGAGCGATTGGTACGCGGTCGGCGTGATCCTGTTCGAAGCGCTCACCGGTCAGCTGCCGTTCGATGGCAAGCCGGGCGCGATCCTGGTCGACAAGCAGCTCGGCCCTTCGCCGCGCGCGAGCGCGCTGGAGCCGCTCGTGCCCGAAGACCTCGACCGCCTGTGCGCGACGCTGCTCGAGCGCGAGCCGGCGGCGCGGCCGACCGGCGAGCAGGTCGAAGCGCAGCTCGCGGCGAGCGACACCGGGGCCGTACGCGATCAGGCGGGACCGCGGTCGTTGCATTCGATCCCGGCGCCGCTGTTGGTCGGTCGCGGGCACGAGCTCGAGCTGCTGCGCGCGGCCTACGCCAGCACCCTGGCGGGGCGGGTCACGGTCGCGCACGTGTCGGGCGAGTCGGGCGTGGGCAAGAGCACGTTGTGCGCGGCGTTCCTGCACGAGCTGCGCGAGCGCGAGCCGGCGCTGGTGCTGGGCGGGCGCTGCTACGAGCGCGAGTCGGTGCCGTACAAGGCGTTCGATCGCCTGGTCGACGAGCTGAGCCGCTACCTGCAGCAGCTGCCGCCGGTCGAAGCCGCCGCGCTGATGCCGCGCGCGATCGGCGCGCTGGCGCGCGTGTTCCCGGTGCTCGAGCGGGTCAGCTGCGTCGCCAGCGCGCCGCTGCCCCAGAGCCGCGACGAGCACGAACTGCGCAAGCTGGCGTTCGAGGCGTTCGCGGAGCTGCTGGCGCGGATCCGCGACCGGCGGCCGCTGGTGCTCTATCTCGATGATCTGCAGTGGACCGACGACGACTCGGCGCTCTTGCTCGAGCGCCTGTTGCTGGCGCCGGGGTGCGCGCCGGTGCTGTTGGTCGCGAGCCACCGCGGCAGCTCGAGCGACGAGAACCCGTCGCTCGCGCGCGTGCTCGCCGCGCTGCGCGCGCAGTCGCACGTCGCGCTGTTCGAGCTGACGCTGGTGCCGCTGCCGATCGCCGCGGCGACGCAGCTCGCGCAGAACCTGCTGGGCGATCCCGCGCGCGCGGTCGAGGTCGCGCGCGAGGCCGGCGGCAACCCGTTCTTCGTCGGCGAGCTGTGCCGCTACGTGATCGAGGCCACCACCGACGGCGAGCGGCCGCTGGTCGCGCTCGAGCACGCGCTCGAACGACGCGTCGCGCGCGCGGGCCCGGCCGCGACGCGGCTGCTGGCGCTGCTCGCGATCAGCGCGCGACCGACGCCCGCGCAGGTGCTGGCCGCGGCCTGCCCGCGCGAGCTCGACGTGCACGCGGAGCTGCACGTGCTGCGCGGCGCCCAGCTGGTGCGCGCGAGCGGCGAGCACGGCTTCGAGTGCTACCACGATCGCATCCGGGTCGCGCTGCGCGAGCGGCTCCCGGCAGCTGAACAGACGACCCTGCACGGCGAGCTCGCGCGCGCCTGGGAAGCCTGCGGCGACGCCGATCCCGAGGTGCTGTTCGAGCACCGGCTGCAAGCGGGCGAACGCGAGCGCGCGGCCGAGCACGCCGCGGCGGCGGCGCACAAGGCGGCCGCGAGCCTGGCGTTCGAGCGCAGCGCGGCGCTGTACCGGCACGCGATCGGGCTCTCGCCCCGGAGCGAGGTGGCCGCGCGCGGCCTCGAGGAGCGGCTGGGCGACGCGCTCTCGCGCGCGGGGCGCTGGGCGGATGCGGGCGCGGCGTTCGCGCGCGCGGCCCTGCTCGACGACGCGCGCTCGCTGCAGCTCGAGCACCAGGCCGCCGTGCACTTCCTCGGCAGCGGGCGTTACGACCAGGGCATGCCGCGGCTGCGCCGTTCGTTCGCGCTGCTCGGGCTGCGCTGGCCGCGCAGCGCGCTGGGCGCGCTGCTGGGCGTGCTGTGGCAGCTGCCGTGGTTGCGCATCGCCGGCGAACGCGTGCTGCGCCGGAGCTTCTCACTCGAGCGCGCGCCGCAAGGCTCGGCGCACGAGCAGCTGGCGATGTCCGTTCTGCTGACGGGCGCCGGGCTCGTCCCGCCCTACGATACGTTGCGCGGGCTGTACCTGGTGTGTGCGTTCGTGGCGCGCGGCCTGCGCCAGCGCGCTGCCAGCGACGTCGCGCTCGCGCTCGGCATGCTGTCGACGGTGATGGGCACCTGGAAGCCCACGCGCGACTACGGGCAGCGGCTGGCGACCCGCGCGCTGGAGCTGCTGCCGATCGATGCCACGCCCGACATCGCGGCGTCGGTGATCGGCTGCGCGGGCTTCGCGCGCGTGCTCGACTACAGGCTCGAAGAGGCGCGCGAGCTCGGCGCGCTCGGCTCCGCGCGGCTGCACGGGGTGACCCGCACGTACGTGTATCAGGCCTGGGGTGCGCGCATCGTGCAGTGCTTCGCGCTGACCACGATGGGCCGCCTCGGCGAAGCGGCGAAGCTGTACGCGGCCACGGAGCTCGAAGCGCGCGAGCTCGGCGACGAGCTGGCCGCGGTCGGCGGCAGCTCGGTGCTGCGCTATCTGGTCGACGACGACGTGCCGGGCGCGGAGCGGTTGCTCGCGTACAAGCTGGAGTTCCTCGCGCGCGTGCCGAGCAACGGCGTGCTGCACCGGATCGTGGGGATCGAGCGCGCCACCCTGGCGCTCTACAGCGGTCGCGGCGAGGAAGCGCTGCCGCTGCTGCCCGGCCTCGATGCCGGCGGCTTCGGTCAAATGCAACCCCTCGCGCTGAGCGCGGGCTGCGCGCTGCAAGCGATCGAGCAACGCGGGCCCGATCCCGAGCTGGTGCGGGTGGTGCGCCGCGCCCACCGGCGCGTGCAGCGCGGGGGCAACGACGCGACCTCGGGCCTGCGCGCGCACTTGCGGGCGTCGCTGGCGATGATCGACGGCGACCGCGTGGGGACGCAGGCCTCGCTCGAGCAAGCCGCCGCTCACTACACGCGCGCGGGCATGGAGCTGCACGCCGCGGCCATGCAGCTGCGGGCCGGTCAGCTGCAGGGGGGCGCGCAGGGAGCCGAGCGGGTCGCCAGCGCGCGGGCCTTCATGCGCGCCGTGGGCCTGGTGAACGTGCCCGCGTGGGAGGGGTTCCTGGCTCCGGGCTTCGCGCGATTGATCGACAGCTAACCACAGGGGTGGACAGCCGGCGGTTTCGGGCACAGGAAACGGGTTCGCTTGCGTCGCGTACGCAAGATGCCCGCCCGTGTACCCGCGGGTATAGTGCCGCCGCAGCTCGGTCGTGGCGCTGGCACGATACGCAAGCTGGAGCCTCGCGTGACTTTCGATTTCCGACCGCAGACGCCCGACCGCAAGCAGGCGCTCGCCGCGGGACTGCTGCTCTTGGTCGTCATGGCCGGGCACACGGTGCTCGAGACCGCGCGCGATTCGCTGTTCCTCGCGCGCTTGCCGGCTGCGCAGCTGCCCTGGATCTACGCGGCGATCGCCGGCGCGTCGCTGCTCGCGGCCGAGCTCAACGCGCGGGCGCGCAAGCGCTTCGCGCGGCCGCTCCTGGGGCGCAGCCTGCTCGCGGGGGCGATCGGCAGCGCGCTGTTCTTCTGGCTGTTCCGCCAGGGCGTCAGCTGGGCGCCGCAGGCGCTGTACGTGTGGGTCGCCGTCAACGCGGCGCTGGCCACCGCGCAGTTCTGGCTGATGGTGTCCGAGCTCTTCACGGTGCTCGAGGCCAAGCAGCTGTTCGCGCTGATCAGCGCCGGCGGCATGCTCGGCGCGATGCTCGGCGGCGCGCTCGCGCGTTCGGTCGCGCTGGGCGCCGACGACGTGTGGCTGCTGCCGCTCGGCGGCGGCCTGTTCCTGGTCGCGGCCTGCGCGCAGGTCGTCATGGAGCGCAGAGCGGCACGACCCGAGCGCGTGACCGCGACTGCCATCGAGGCGTACGACCCGCGGCCGCCACGCGTGCACGTACGCGATTTGCGCAGCGAGCGCTATCTGCAGCGCTTGCTGGCGTTGACCCTGGCGTCGGCGTTCGCGGCCACGCTGATCGACTACCTGTTCAAGGCCGAGGTGGCGCGCACGCTGCCCGCGGCGGAGCTGGGCAGCTTCTTCGGCACGTTCAACGCCGTGCTGAGCGGCGCCGCGCTGCTCGCTCAGCTGCTGCTGGCGCCGCGGCTGCTCGGCAGCAGCGGGATCGGTCGCTCGCTCTGGCCGCTGCCGCTCGCGCTCGCGCTCGGGACGCTCGGGGTGCTGCTCGCGCCGGCGCTGTGGACCGTGCTGCTGCTGCGCGGCGCCGACGGCAGCCTGCGCTACTCGCTGTACCGCAGCTCGCTCGAGGTGCTGTACCTGCCGCTCTCGACCGGGACGCGCGCGCGCTGGAAGGTGATGGTCGACGTGGTCGGGCAGCGCGGCGGCCAGGCGCTCGCCGCGGGCGCGATCCTCGCTTGCCTCGCGCTCGGCCTGGAGATCTCCGGCGTGGCGCTGGTGGTGTTCGTGGTCGCGGTCGCCTGGCTCGCGCTGGCGACCACGATGGAGCGGCGCTACATCGCGCTCTTCCGCGCCAAGGTCAGAGCCGGCGCGCTCGAGACTCGGCCCGAGGTGCCGGCGCTCGACATGCGCTCGCTCGAGTCGCTGGTGGCCTCGCTCGGCAGCGCCGACGACGACGAGGTGCTGGCGACGATCGAGATGCTGATCGAGTACAAGCGGGCGCACGTGATCCCCGCGCTGCTGCTCTATCATCCCTCGCGCGCGGTGGTGGTGCGCACCCTGGAAGTGCTCGCGGGCAGCAAGCGCACGGACTTCGAGGGCGCCGCGCGCCGGCTGTTCGAGCGCGAGGACGACGAGGTGCGCGCGGCCGCGATGCTCGCGCTCGCCGGACACATGAGCCCCGCGGAGCTGCGCGGCGAGCTGGGCAAGGCGCTGCCGCAGGCCGCGCGCTCGGCCGTGCTGGTGGCCTTGATGGCGCGCCAGCTCGACGACGACGGCGCGGCCGCGCGCGAGGTCGAAGCCGGCTGTGCTCCAGACGCCGCGCCCGCGACGCGCTTGAGCTTCGCGCGCGCCTTTCGGCTGCAAGGCAACCCGTGCTGCGGCCGCTTCCTACCCGGGCTGCTGGAGAACGCCGAGCCCGAGCTCGAGGTGGTGGTCGCGAGGTGCATGCTCTCACTGCCGCACGCGTTCTACATCCCGTCGTTGATCGAGCTGCTGCACAGCCGGCACGCGCGCACGTTCGTACGCGACGCGCTGGTCGCGATCGGCGATCCTGCGCTCGAAGCGCTGGCCGCGGCGCTCGAGAACGCGGAGCTGCCGCGCGACCTGCGCGCGCACCTGCCGCGCAGCGTCTCGCGCTTCGGCAGCGAGCGCGCCGCCGACATCATGCTCGACCGGCTCGAGCGCGAGGCCGACGGTTGGGTGCGCTTCAAGCTGATCCGCGGGCTCGCCCAGGTGCGCCCGTTCATGCAAGGAGGCCCGCGCGCCCGCCGCGCGCTCGCGCTCGCGCGCGGCAACCTGGTGCACGCGGTCCACTTCATGACCTGGCGGCTGGCCAACGAGGGCGACCAGCAGCACGACAAGCGCCTGGCCACGCCCGGCGGCGAGCTGCTCACCGCGGCGCTGCGCGACAAGGAGTCGCACGCGATCGATCGCGCCGTGCGCTTGCTCGGGTTGCTGCACAACGGCGACGTGTTCCACAGCATTCGCCAGGCGCTGGTCAGCCGCGACGCGCGGCTGCGCGCCGACGGCATCGAGCTGCTGCTGCACCCCGCGCCTTCGGAGATCGCCCAGGCGCTGTCCGCGTTGCTGCAGCGCGGTCGCGACGAGGGGCGCTTGGTGCGCGCCGCGGAGGCGCTGGACGAGGTGGTCGCGACCGAGAGCTACCAGAAGCGGCTCGAGCTGATGCTGAGCGACAGCAGCGAAGCGGTGCGCGCGGTCGCCGGCTATCACCTGGCCGAGCTCGGCCTGCGCGTGCCGGCCGCGGGCCAGGCGCAGAACCTCGAGCTCTCGCCGTTGCGCTCGCGCGCAGGTGAGCTCTTCGATCAGCTGCGTGCCGGCGCGCGGCGCCCGGAGCCGGCCTCGTGAGCCTCGAGCTCGAGCCGGTCGAGATCAGCCCGGTCCAGCAGCTGCGAGCGCTGCGCCTGATGTTCGGCCCAAGCGGGCCGTCGACCAACGCGCTGGCGGCGATCGCCCAGCTCACCACGGCCGTGCGCATCCCCCAAGGCATGGTGGTCGAGCGCGAAGGTAAGCCTTTCGGAAGCGTGTACCTGCTGATCGAAGGCGAGCTGCGCGCCGCGCGCGAAGGCCGGCTGCTCGGGACGTTCGGCGCGCGCAACAGCGTCGGTGTGCTCTCCACCCTCGCCCGCGATCGCCACGGGTTTACCTGCGAGGCGCTGGCCGACACGGTGGCGCTGAAGTTGCGCGCGGACGACTTTCTCGAGGTGCTGGAAGATCACTTCGAGCTGATGTACAGCGCGATGCGCGGTCTGGCCCACGACGGCATCGAGCTGCGCCGCAATCTGATGCCCCACGCCGGTTTCGCCACGCCCGTCCGCGGGCCCAGTCAGAAGCGTGTGGACTGTCCACGCGAGCCGCTCGAGCTGACCGAGCGGATCCTGTGCCTGCGCGAGACCTTCGGGCTGCAGCACAGCTACATCGACGAGCTGGCCCAGCTGGCGCGCGCAGCGCAGGAGCGGCGCTACGCCCCGGGCGAGCAGCTGTGGTCCACGGACGAGCGCGCCACCCACGCGGCGATCTTGATCTGCGGCGCGGTGCAGTGCGCGACCCCCGCCGGCGCGCGCTTCGGGTTTGGCGTCGGCGACATCGTCGGCGCGCTCGACACGCTGGCCGAGAAGCCGCGCTGGTTCGACGCGGTCGCCAGCGAAGAGACCGTGGCGCTCACGCTCGAAGCCGAAGCCATGGTCGACGTGTGGGAGGATCGTCCCGGCCTCGCGCTCGACTTCCTGCGCCTGATCGCGATCACGCTGATCAGCCTGCGCGAGCACGCGTCGGCGCATCCGCCACCGATGCAGAGCGACGCACCATGAGCGCGACCACCGCGGACCCCGCAGGACGATCTTCCAGCTCGCCCGGCAAGCCCGGCGAGCCTCGTACGCCGGGCGAGCCGCGCGCGCTCGCGCTGATGCTGCGCCCGTTCGCCAAGGTCGAGCCGGGCGAAGCGGTCTCCGCGCTGGTGCTGATGCTGACCGTGTTCCTGTTGCTGATGGCGTACTACTTTTTGAAGATCGCGCGCGAGCCGCTGATCCTCCTGCACGGCGGCGCCGAGGTGAAGTCCTACGCCGCGGGCGGCCAGGCCATGCTCTTGCTCGCGGTGGTGCCCGCGTACAGCGCGCTCGCGCGCAAGGTCAGCCGCATGAAGCTGATCGCCGGCATCTACGGCTTCTTCGCCGTGAACCTGCTCTTCTTCGCGTTGTTCGCCCACGCCGGCATGGTGCTGGGCGTCGCCTTCTATCTGTGGGTCGGCGTGTTCAGCGTGACCGCGATCGCCCAGTTCTGGAGCTTCGCCAACGACATCTACGACCCCGAGCAGGGCAAGCGGCTGTTCGCGCTGCTCGGGATCGGCAGCTCGGTCGGGGCGGTCGCCGGCGCGGTGATCGCCAAGCAGCTCGCGCCGCTCGGCCCGCGCGCGATGATGCTCGGCGCCGCGCTGGTGCTGGTCGTGTGCATCGGCCTGTTCGCGCTGACCGACCAGCGCGAACGCGCCGCCAGCGACCGGCGCGAGGCGCGCACGGGACCGGCGAGCCCGCAGAAGCCGTTGATCGAAGGCCCGGTGCTCGGCGTGCTCCTGCGCGACAAGTACCTGCTCTTGATCGCCGCGCTGATCTTCCTGCTCAACTGCGTCAACACCAACGGCGAGTACGTGCTCGATCGCACGCTGCTGGCGGCGGTCGCCAAGGGCCAGGCCGACCCGGTCGCGTTCGTCGGCGCGTTCAAGGCCGACTACTTCAGCTGGGTCAACATCGCCGGCGTGCTGCTGCAGATGTTCGCGGTCTCGCGCATCCTGCACTTCATCGGCGTGCGCGGCGCGCTCTTCATCCTGCCGGTGGTGGCCTTCGCCAGCTACAGCGTGATCCTCGCGCTGCCCGTGCTGGCGCTGATCCGCGTGGGCAAGGTCGCCGAGAACAGCCTCGACTACTCGGTGCAGAACACCGCGCGGCAGGCGCTGTTCCTGGTCGGGACGCGGGTCGAGAAGTACGTGGGCAAGACCGTGGTGGACACCTTCGTGGTGCGGCTGGGCGACGTGTTCTCCGCGGGCCTGGTCTGGGGCGCGAGCCAGCTCGCGCTGCCGGTCTCGGGCTTCGCCGCGCTGAACCTCGGGTTCATCGCGTGCTGGCTGCTCGTGGTGGCGGCGCTCGGGCGCGAGCACAAGCGGCGCTCGGCGCTGCTCGCGCAGCAGGCGGGCGCGGAGCTGCCCGCTTGAGCGGGTCGAGCGCACGGCGCGGCTGGCTGTGGCCGGCCCTGGTTTGTGCGTGGCTGGTCGCGAGCGCCGTGGGCGATGCCAGCGCGCAGGTGGCGCCGGCGCCGACGCCCGCGCCTGCCCCCACCCCCGCGCCGACGCCCGCGCCCGCACCTGCGCTCCCTCCGATCGCCGATCCCGACGACGAGCGTTCCGTCCCCGACTACGATGGGCGCGACGAGGCCACCACCGCCGGCGACGTATTGATCTGGGTTCCGCGCCTCGCGCTCGCCCCGCTCTGGGTGGTGAGCGAGTTCGTGATCCGCCGCCCGCTCGGGTTCCTGATCACCTCGGCTGAACAGGCACACGTCCCCGAGCTGCTGTTCGACTTCTTCACCTTCGGTCCGGACAACAACATCGGCATCATCCCGATCGCCTTCATCGACTTCGGCTTCGACCCCAGCGTCGGGCTCTATCTGTGGTGGGACGACGCGTTCACCGACGGGCACGATCTCCGCCTGCGCGCCTCGACCTGGGGCGACGACTGGCTCGCGGCCAGCATCAGCGATCGCTGGGACCTCGGCCAGGAGCGCAGCTTCGCGCTCGAGGCCACCGCCATCCGCCGTCCCGACCACGTGTTCTACGGCCTCGGGCCGAGCACGTACGCGGATGACGTCAGCCGGTACGGCTCCACGCGCTACGACGGGCGCGGACAGCTCGACGTCGGGCTGTGGCGCTTGAGCCGCTTCAGCGTCGCGCTCGGCGCGCGCAGCATCAGCTTTCACCGCGGGCACTACGGCGACGATCCCTCCCTGGGCGAAGCGGTCGCGGACGGGTTCTACGCCACGCCCGACGCCTACGAGCCCGGCGTCGCCGCGATCTACCAGCGCATGCAGGTCGCGTTCGACTCGCGCGAGGCCGCGCCCGAGCACGGCGGTGGCGTGCGGATCGAAGCCGACGTCGAGCACCAGGGTCACGTGCGCCGCGATCCGGGCGCGGGCGTGCTGCGCTGGGGCGGCGGGATCGGCGGTTTCTACGACCTCAACGATCACCGGCGCGTGGTCAGCCTGGCGCTGACCGCGTCGTTCGCCGATCCGCTCGGCGCTTCACCGGTCCCGTTCACCGAGCTGGCCACGGTCGGCGGCGAAGGCAGCATGCGCGGCTTCCTGCCGGGCCGGCTGCGCGATCGGAGCGCCGCGGTCGCGAGCCTGCACTACCGCTGGCCGATCTGGGTCCTGCTCGACGGCTCGATTCAGCTGTCGGTGGGCAACGTGTTCGGCGCGCACCTGGACGGCTTCGACGGCGAGCAGCTGCGCTACTCGGGCGCGATCGGCGTGGAGAGCGTGGGCTCGCCCGACAGCTCGCTCGAGCTGCTGTTCGGCGTGGGCAGCGAGACCTTCGCGCAGGGCGGCCGGATCGAGTCGCTGCGCTTCGCGGTGGGGACCAACCATGGGTTTTGAGAGCTCACGGGAACGCGGGAAGGCGGGAAGGCGGGAAGGAAGATGATCAAATTCTCAGCCTTCCCGGCTTGCCGTCTGCCTGTGCTCTTGCTCTTGCTCATCTCCTGCGGTGGCAGCGAGCGCTTTCCGTTGCGCGAGCCGCTGTGGCGCGATCCCGATCAACATCCGTTTGCGCCGGCGCCCGAGGAGTACGTCTCGCCGTTCGCGTGGGACGGCGCGGATCAAATCGTGTTCCGGCCGATCTCGCGCTTCTTCGCGGTCGACCCGGCGGGGCGCGCGATCAACGTCAACGCGCTCGACGAAGTGCCGGACTCGAGCTGGTTCGAGAACCGGATCGGGCGCGCGCCGCTCACCGCCGCCGAGGTGATCCGCGGCCCGTGCGGCGATCAGGAGCTCGGCCGGCACATGGAGCCCGGCAGCTGGGTGATCGATCAGGGCAAGCCCAACGGCGCCAATCCCGGCTTCCGCGTCGACATGCCCGGCGTCGGCAAGTTCATGCTCAAGGCCGACCCCGCAGGCGAGCCCGAGCGCGCGACCGGTGCCACGGCGATCGCCGCGCGCTTCTATCACGCAGCCGGCTTCTTCGCGCCGTGCGACTCGGTCGTGTACTTCGATCCGGAGGTGTTGAGCCTCGAGCCCGGGCTCGAGGTCACCGACAACTCCGGCGTCACGCGCCCGTTCGATCGCGCAGCGCTCGAACGCGTCCTGGACGGCGCCTCGGAGCGCGACGGGCTCGTGCGCATGGGCGCGTCGCGCTGGCTGCCCGGCAAGCCGCTCGGCCCGTACCGATACGAGGGCACGCGCGACGGCGATCCCAACGACGTGGTGCCGCACGAGGACCGGCGTGAGCTGCGCGGCGCGCGCCTGCTCGCGGCCTGGCTCAACCACTTCGACACGCGCGAGCAGAACACGATGGACGTGTTCATGACGGACGAGCGGGATCCCAGCAAGGAGCGTGGCTACGTCCGCCACTACATCCTCGACCTCGGCGATTGCTTCGGCAGCGTGTGGGCGTCCGATCGCATCTCGCGCCGGCTCGGCCACGCCTATTACATGGACTTCCCCTACCTGGTCGAGGACTTCGCGACCTTCGGCGCGATCGAACGACCGTGGGACCGGGCGCAGCGCAGCTCGGGGATCTTCAACTACTTCAGCGCGCGCGACTTCGATCCTGAGCTGTGGCGCGGCGGCTACCCCAACCCCGCCTTCACGCGCATGACCGAGGCCGACGGAGCCTGGATGGCGCGCATCATCGCCCGCTTCAGCGACGAGCTGATCGGAGCCGCGGTCTCGGTCGGGCGTTACGACGAGGCGAGCAGCCGCTTTCTGACCCGCGCGTTGATCGTGCGACGCGACGCGATCCTGCGCCGCTACCTGCGCGAGCTCTCGCCGATCGCGGACCTGGCGGTGAACGGCGACCGGCTGTGCGGAGTCGACCTCGCGCGCAAGACCCGAGTGGTCGGCAACCCCAGGGCCGCGTTCAGCGCGAGCGTGGTGATCGACGGAGACGAGCGCGCGCTGCCCGCGTCGGCCGTAGACGGCAAGCCGAGCGGTGAGCTATGCATCGACCTCGACGCCGCGCTCACCGCGGCCCAGAGCGGCAGCTACCTAGTGGTGAAGATCAGCAACGGAGACGCGCCCGAACCCCTGTACGCGCACGTTTATTCTGCTGCGCGCACGGCGCATGGTGCGGAGCCGCGCTTTCAGCTCGTGGGCATCGAGCGTGAGTAGAGCAGGTTGTGCGCTCGTGCTGGTGGTGGTCGGGCTTGCCTCCGCGGCAGGGCTCGCGCACGCGCAGAACGAGCACGCGCCCGCGCTGCCGTCGCTGGCCACGCAGCCGGCGCCCGAGCAGCGCCTGGTGTGGAACGAAGACTGGCCGCGCTTCCGGCCGATCGGCTACGTCGTGACCTCGGCGTCGGTGCTGAGCGCGCTGGCGGTGACGCTGTTCCTCGAGTATCCGGAGAATCCGCGCTGGAGCCGCGGCATCCTGTTCGATGACGCGGTACGCGACGCGCTGGTGGCGGAAGATCCCGATCTGCGCAGCGGTATCCGCTTGGCCAGCGACATCACGCTGGCCACCACGCTGGTGCAGACCGTGCTCCTCGACAGCTTGCTGATTCCACTCGCGGACGGCAGCAGCAACGTCGCGGCGCAGCTGAGCCTGATGAACGCACAGGCGCTATCGCTCAACATCCTGGTCGCGACGCTATTGTTCAAGGCCGTGGCGCGCCAGCGCCCGTTGATCGACGACTGCGAGCGCGATCCGGGCTTCGATCCACTTTGCGACTCGGGGTCGTATGCGTCGTTCCCCAGCTCGCACACCTCGACGGCCTTCACCGCCGCCGGCCTGGCCTGCGTGCACCACGCGTACCTGCCGATCTACGGCGGCGATCCCTGGGACACGAGCGCGTGCATCGGGGCGATCGCGGTCGCCACCGCGACCGGGCTGTTCCGCATCATCGGCGACCGCCACTACGCCACCGACGTGCTGGTCGGCGCCGCGTTCGGCTTCTCGCTCGGCTACATCTACCCCTGGCTGCTTCACTACCAGGAAGGCCGGCCCATGCACGGCCTGCAGAACGCTCCGACCTGGGGTGTGATGCCCTCCGGCCCTTACGGCATGAGCGTCGCCGGCACGTTCTGAGGGCGTATCTGCGCGCGCGCGCGCGGTCGCGTCAGAGTCCGCGAGTCAGCGACCGAAGTTCTGGTTCATCCAGTAGCTGCCGTTCGCCATCTTGTAGAAGCCGCAGGCGACGGTGCCATAGTTGGCCTCGCTCATGTTGATCCAGTGGCCGTGTTCCTGGAAGCAGCCGCTGCGATCGGCCTTGCAGGCAGCCACGCCTTCCGCGGGCTCGCCTTCGTCCCACATCTGCTTCAAGCAGAACTTGAGCGTGCCGTCGAGGGTGCCGCCGCCGACGCGCAGCGGGTAACCGGGACAGCTGTTCTGTCCGCCGAGCCCCGAGCACATCCCCGCGGAGCCGTGGGCGCGACCGCTGTCGCCGTCGAGCTTGGCGCCCATGTCCGAGCACGTCTCCTGGGCCGCCGTGGCCCGCTTGAGCGGCATCAGGTTGAGGGTCGCTCGATACATGTTGATGGTGTCGACGCAGGCTTGGCGCACGGCTTCGAGCTCGCCGCTTGCCGGAGCGCCTCCCGCGCCGGCCATCGTCCCGCCCGTGCCGGCAGAAGCGCCTCCGCCGCCCGTCGGCATGCCGCGGCCGCCGCTGCCGGACATCGACATCGCTCCGCTCGCGCCGCCGGCGCTGGTTCCGCCGATCGCGCTACCGCCGCTGCCGGCGCCGGCCGCGGCCATCCCGCCGGCACCGGCGCCGGCGCCGACCCCGACTCCGCCCGGGCCAGCCGGGCCCGCGCCTGCCATCGTTCCGATCGCGCCCGACGCTCCCGCCGCGCTACCGCCGGCCGCAAGCCCGGCCGCGCCGCTGCTGCCCGCGACGCTCGCGATCCCGGACTGGTTCCTTCGCGGCGGAGCTTCGCCCTCGCATGCCCAGCCGGCGACCGCGAGCAACACCACGCCCAAACCTCGAGCCGTTACGCCCATCCATCGACCCATCGTCATCTTCCACCTCACCCACCGAAGCGAACATCACCAGCGCTGCGCTGCGCTGCGAGCCGCGTCCGGTCCTGCGCCCACGCGGCGACTCTCGCTCGCTGCCACCGCTCGCGTCAAGCGCACGCGGAACGCCGTTCCGCTAAGCGGAACAGATCGGCATGAAGCGCCGCGCGCGGCGCGGGTTACGCCGGTAGGCGATCACGGCGCAGCACGCTCCGACCAGCGCGGGCACTGCCGCTGCGAGGAGCCCGCCCGCCGCGGTGAGGCAGACTGCTCCGATCATGATCATCAGCAAGCCGCCCGCCGCGAGTGCGGTGAGACCGCGCGCGGTGCGAAAGATGCCCGGCAGGACGAGGCCGAGCGCACCGAGCGTCTCGCAGACGCCGATGAAGCGCAGAAACGCGACCGGCAGCGCGCTCTGAGCGGCGAGCGCGTCACCCGGCGTGATCAACTTCATCACGCCCGCAAATAGGAACAGCGCCGCCATCAGGACCTGCAGCTGCCGGGCCCTCTGCCCGGCTTCACCAGCGCGACGAGTGACCGTCGGCCGGATCGACAGGGCCTTCGAAGTTTCGGCCCCGGAACGGCATCCCCACGCCGACGCCAATCCCCGAATCGAAGGGCCGCGTGACAAGGGAGTCGCGACGCACTTGCGCGCACACGCGCGGCCGCCGCGTACGTTTGAAAGCCCAGTTTCACGTGCGACGATCGCGTGCATGTGCAATCGCGCTCAGGGCGCGCAGCCGGCGCGCACGCGATGAGCGCGCCGCTGCCGGCGCCTGCTGCGGCCGACTCCGGCGCAGACCGCGCCGAGCGTTACGTGCAGGAGCGGGTGCTGGGCCGCGGCGCGATGGGCGCCGTGTACCTGGTCCGCGACCGCGACACCGGTGAGCAGCTCGCGCTCAAGAAGCTGTTCCGCATGGACGGCAAGACCGTGCTGCGTCTCAAGCGCGAGTTCCGCCTGCTCGCCGACGTGAGCCACCCGAACCTGGCCAAGATGTACGAGCTCGGTCGCACGGACGAGGGCTGGTTTCTGGCGATGGAGTACGTCGAAGGCGAGGACCTGCAGTCCTATCTCGATGTGCTGCCGACCGAGGAGATGACCGCCGCCGATCTCGAGCTGTCATCCGAAACGCCACGCGTACGGATCGACGAGCGCATGCTGAGCGCGTTCCATCAGCTCGCATCCGGGGTGCAGGCGCTGCACCGCGCCGGAATGCTCCACCGCGATCTGAAGCCCAGCAACGTGATGGTGAGCGATCAACGCGTCGTCGTGCTCGACTTCGGTCTGGCCCTCGAGCTCGGCCCCACGGCTGCCTCGCTGACCGAGGAGGGCATGATCTCCGGCACGCCGGCGTACATGGCCCCCGAGCAGGCGCAGAGCCAACCACTGAGCGAAGCCAGCGACTGGTACGCGTTCGGCGTGATGCTGTACGAAGCACTGACCGGCGAGCTGCCGCATACCGGCTCGGTCTTCGAGCTGATGCGCTCCAAGCTCGAGCGCGATCCCCCGCCTCCTCGCCAGCTCAACCCGGACGTGCCGGTCGCGCTGAACGAGCTGTGCGTGGCGCTGCTCGCGCGCGACCCCAGCGCCCGTCCGCAGGGCAGCGCCGTGTTGGAGCGGCTTGCGTCGCTGCCGGGACGGGATCGCAGCGTGTCAGCGCCGCTCGCGAGCCAGCTCGGCGCGCGCGGCACGAGCGGCCGCGCGCCTGCGGCCACGTCGCTCTTCGGTCGCAGCGCGGAGGTCGCAAGGCTCTGGCACGCGCTGCGCACGGCGAGCGATCAGCGCTGCGTCGCGGTCCACGTGCGCGGCGTGTCCGGCGCGGGCAAGTCCGCCCTGGTCGAGGAGTTCCTCGGCCAGGTCGAGCGCGAAGGCACGCGCTCGGGCGACGCGTCCGCGCTGGTGCTGCGCAGCCGCTGCTACGAGCGCGAGGCCATGCCGTTCAAGGCGCTCGACGGCGTGGTCGATGCGCTGGGCCGGCACCTCGCGCGCGCCGACGACTTCGCGGTCAGCCACCTGTTGCCGACCGACATCGCGCCGCTCGCGCAGCTGTTCCCCGTGCTCGAGCGGCTGCGCGCCGTGCAGCACCTGCTCGCGGTCCTGCCTCCGCGCGGCGACGCGATCCACGATCGCCAGCGCGCGGAAGGCGCCCTGCGCGAGCTGTTCAGCCGCCTGTCGGCGCGCCGCCCGGTCGTGATCTGGATCGACGACCTGCAGTGGGGCGATCTCGACAGCGCCGGCATCATCAAGGGCTGGCTGCAGCGAGCCGATCTACCGGTGCTGCTCCTGCTGAGCTACCGCGCCGACGAAGTGGACACCAGCGAGTGCCTGCGCTTGCTGTTGCAGACGGAGTCCGACGACACGGCCGGGGCAGCGGGCGAGCTGCTGCAGCTGGAGCCGCTCGCAGCCGACGACATCGCTCAGCTGTGCCGGCTCAAGCTCGGGGCGCGCGCCCAGGACGCGCTGGTCGCGCGCATCGTCGCCGAAGCGCACGGCAGCCCCTTCCTGGCAGTGCAGCTCGCCGCGCTGGCTGCGGCCAAGCTCGCGCGCGGAGATCGCGACGTGGAAGCGATCTCGATCGGCGGACTGGTCGCGCAGATGACCGAGCTGCTGCCGGCGCCGGCGCGGCACCTGCTGGCAGTGCTGGCCGTGGCGGGCCGACCCATGCTGCCCAAGCTCGCGCTGCGCGCCGCAGGCGTACGACATGGTGGCCGCGAGCTGGTGCATGCGCTGCGCCGCCTGCAGCTGGTCCGCACGCGCGACGTGGCCGGCGACAGCTTGCTCGAGGTCTACCACGACCGCGTGCGCGAGAGCGTCCAGCGCAAGCTGCAACCGGAGCAGCGCGAGGCCATCCACGCCGGCTTGCTCTCGGTGATGGAGTACGACGGCCACGCCGATCCCGACTGGCTCCACGCGCTCGCGCTCGGCGCCGGCCAGCGCGTCGCCGCGTTGCGCTACGGGCTCGCAGCCGCGGAGCGCGCCACGGCCGCGCTCGCCTTCGAGCGCGCCGCGGAGCTGTACGGACGGTGCATCGAGCTGAGCGCCGAGACCGCCGAGCATCGCGGCGAGCTGTTCCGCAAGCTGGCGGCGGCGCTCGGCTGGTGCGGCCGCGGGGCGATGGCCGCCGACGCCTACCTGCAGGCGGCGGAGCTCGCGCAAGGCCCGGACGCCGTGCGCTTGCTGCGACTCGCGGTCTCGCACCTGTTTCGCAGCGGCCGCTTCGCGGAAGGCGAGGTCCAGCTGCAGCGCCTGCTCGCAGCCATGCAGCTGCGCGTACCGAGCACGCGGGCAGGCCTGATCCGCGCGATCGTCTGGCAGCGGCTGCGCATCGCAGCGCGCGGCTTGCGCTACACCCCGCGCGGCGAGAACGAGATCCCCGCGGCGCTGCTCGCGCGCATCGATAGCTTCGAGTCGCTGCGCTACGACACGATCGCGCTCGAGCCACTGCGCGCCGCGCTGTTCCTCGGCCACCAGCTGCGCCTGGCGCTCGAAGCCGGCGAGCCGATGCGCGTGCTCAGGGCGCTGTCGGGCACGTGCCTCTTTGCCGCGAGCAGCGGTTCCGCGCGCGCCGAACGCCGCAGCGCCGAGTTGCTCCAGCAGATCGCCGCGCTGACACAGGAGATCGGCACTCCGGCCGCGCGCGCGGTCGAGTGCACGGTGCAGGCCTTCGTGTTCTGGTCGTTCAGCCGCTACGACGCGGTGCTCGAGCCCGCCGGCGAAGCCGAGGGGCTGTTCCGCCAGCTGGCGCCCGGCACGCTCGAGGGCACGTACTTCCAGCGAGCGGCGGTCGCATCCACGCGCCAGATCGCGCTGCTCTGTCTCGGCGAGTTCCGCGCCTTCATCGCGGACAGCAACGAGGCCATGCGCGAAGCGTACGCCACCGACGATCGCGCCGTCTCGCTGCACACGGCGCTGATCGAGGTCATGCACGACGCGATCATGGGCCGCGGGACGCGTGCGGTCGCCCGCCTCGAGCAGCAGCGGGCGCTGCTTCCCGCCGATGGATTCGGCTTGTTTCACGCCATACACATGAGCGCCGTTTGTTACGCGGCGTGTGTGACCGGTGAGCTCGCTTGGGGCATGCGCTACCTGGAACAGGACTGGCCGCGCTATCTCCGCTCGCCCGTGCGCGGGATCGCGAGCCTGGCCGCGAATGCTCGCCTGTTCCGCGTCCAGCTACTGCTCAGCCATCATTTCACCGCGGGCCACGGCGCGTCCGAGCTACCGCGCAAGCTGCGTTCGGAGCTCGCGGAGCTCGAGCGCGCGTACACGCAGGGCATCCACGCGGCGCTGGTCGACATGCAATGCGCGCGTGTCGAGCATGCCGCCGGCAACGTGGCCGGCGCTGTGGCACGGCTGCGCCGGGCCATCGAGCGCGGCGCAAACAAATTCGAAGCCGAGAGCCCGCGCTACCAACTCGGTGTCATGCTGGGCGGCGAGCAAGGCGCGGCGCTGTGCGCCGGCAGCAGGCAGGCACTGCTGGAGCGCGGTCTGCCCGATCCCGACGCCTGGCTGCGCTCGATGTTCCCCGAGCTCATTCGCTCGTAGTTTAGCCTCCGGCTTGACACCACGTTCTGGGCCGAGGCGGCATCTGCGCTTGCGCGCTCAAGGCGCCGCAGACGCCAAGAGGACGAGACCCTCGTAGTGGCGGTCTTCGGCGCCTTGGCGGTTAAATTCTCTGGCCGTTGCAGTGTACAAGGCGGTCATGAGTCAGCTCCCGATCGAAGGGTCTTGTGATGCGGCGTTCGCCGCGGTGCGCGAGCGGTTCGAAGAGCACTTCGTGCGGCATCCCGCGGGCGGCCCCGCAGAGCTCGGGGCGAGCGTGTCCGTGGTGGTCGCTGGACGAACCGTGGTGGATCTATGGGGCGGCCACGCCGACGCCGCGCGGACGCGGCCGTGGGTACGCGACACCGTCAGCATGGCCGCCTCGTGCACGAAGGGTTTGACCGCGCTGGTCGCGGCGCAGCAGGTCGCGCGCGGCGCGCTCGACCCCGACGCCCTGGTCAGCCGCTACTGGCCCGAGTACGGCTGCGCCGGCAAGGAAGACACGCGCGTGTGGGACCTGTTCACGCACGCAGCGGGCCAACCGACGCTCGGCGTCAAGCTCGAGCCGCCGGGCTCGCTGTGGAGCTGGGACGTCGCGGTGAGCGCGTTCGCAGCGGGAGCGCCGCAATGGGTACCCGGCAGCGCGCACGGTTACCACGCCTTTTCCTTCGGACACCTGTGCGGCGAAGTGGTGAGGCGCGTCTCGGCTGGACGGACGGTCGCGGAGCTGCTGCGCAGCGACGTCGCGGGACCGCTCGGCGTGGACGTGTTGCTGGCCGTGCGCCCGGACGAGCTCGCGCGCTGCGCCGAGCTGGTCGCGCCTCCAGCTGAATCACCCTTCGCCGCGGTCGGACATTCCGGCGACGAGACCGACTTCGCGACGCTCACGCGCTACGACGACAAGCGCTTGCTGTCGGCTGCGGCTGGCAACTCGCTGCAATGGAAGCGCGCCGGCTGGCCGGCGGCGGGCGCCTTCACCAACGCGCGCGCGCTCGCCCGCATCTACGGCGCGCTCGCGCTCGGCGGCACGCTGGACGGCCACGAGCTGATCGGCCGGGACGCGCTGCAGACGCTCACCAAGACCCACCGCCGCGGAACCGATCGCATCCTCGGCGGCGAATCGGCGTTCGCGTTCGGCTGGCAGACCCCTGCGGCCGCGATCCTGCAGCACGCAGGCGCGCGCGGCTTCGGTCATCCCGGCGGCTGGGGCTCGCTCGGCTGGGCCGACCCCGATCTGCAGCTCGGCTTCGGCTACACCCTGAACCAAACCTGGGCGCTGATGGGCGACCCACGCGCAGTCCGCCTCTACGAAGCCGCGGCACAGTGCGCGCGGGGCGCAGGCTAGAGAGAGACTCACGGGAAGGCGGGAAGAAGAGTCTTTTGGACTTCCCGTCTTCCCGCCTTCCTGTGAACATGCGCGCATGCTCTACGACATCGCGATCACGCAATTCACCAAGACGCTTCAGAACCTGTCGCTCTGTCTGGACAAGGCGGCTGCGTTCTCGGAAGCGAAGAAATTCGATCCGCAGGTGCTGCTCGCGTCACGGCTCGCGCCCGATCAGTTCGCGTTGATGCGCCAGCTTCAGATCGCCTGCGACACGGCCAAGACCGGTGTGTCCAGGTTGACCGGCAAGGAAGCGCCGGCGCATCAGGACGACGAAAAGACCATCGCCGACGCCAAGGCGCGGATCGGCAAGGTGGTGGATTACCTGGCCACGTTCTCCGCCAAGGACTTCGCCGGCGCCGAGCAGCGCCACGTCTCGCAGCCGCGCTGGGCGGGCAA
>Ga0190265_10000796_pt1 | contig 20932 bp, 17 predicted proteins | sample Popmic124T_FD_133135 | JGI IMG/M metagenome (GOLD analysis project Ga0190265, IMG submission 133135) | Populus adjacent soil microbial communities from riparian zone of Indian Creek, Utah, USA - 124 T | ecosystem: Environmental > Terrestrial > Soil > Riparian zone | place: USA: Utah | collected...
CTGCTGCTGCCGGCTGCGTTATCTGTTTTCTCTGCGGAGAGCCTTTCGCCGAAATCCCTTCGGGCGCTGCTGATTACAGGCGGCTGTTGCCACAATTACCCGCTCCAAAGCCAGCAGTTGACCAATGCGATGGCGAAGCTGGCAAACGTGGAGTGGAAGATCGTGCAGGAAGGCGGCAACGGCACCCGGGCGATCCTCTCGCTTTACGATGACGCGAACTGGGCCCAGGGCTACGACGTGGTAGTCCACAACGAATGTTTCGCCGATACCACCGACACGAATTACATCCGCAAGATCACAGCCGCGCATAAGGCTGGCGTACCGGCGGTGGTGATTCATTGCGGCATGCACACGTATCGCGAGACCGGCATCGATGACTGGCGCGAGTTCCTCGGCGTCACCAGCCGGCGGCACGACCATCAAAGTCGCTACGCCGTCCGGAAAGTGGCCGAGCATCCCATCCTGAAAGGCATTCCCGACGATTGGAAAACTCCAATGGACGAACTTTACGTGATCGACAAGCTGTGGCCGAACGCGAAGGCACTGGCCACATCAGTGAGCGAGCGCGACGGCAAGACATATCCGGTGATCTGGATCAATCAATACGGCAAGGCGCGTGTGTTCGGCACGACTTACGGACATTCGGACAATACTTTCCGCGATCCCGTGTTTCTCGATTACGTTTCGCGGGGTGTGCTTTGGGCGGCTGGAGTGCATTAAGGACAATTGACCAACCCGGCGGTCTCAAGGGACGGCCTCGCCATCTTTCGGCTTGGGTGCCGCCGAATTGCCTGTTCCAGTTTTCCTTCGATTCAGGCAGCCTCCGCGCATGACACGGTTATTTGCAGCAGTCCTTGCATTGTCATTCACCTCTGCGATCGCAATTGCAGCGTCCTCCAGTTCCAGCGACGACGATCCCTACTTGTGGCTCGAAGGGGTCACGGACGAGAAAGCGTTGCAATGGGTGCGGGAGCAGAACGCCGTCAGCACGCGTGAACTGGAAGCACAGCCGGACTTCGCGCGCATTCGTGATCGGATGCTTTCGATTCTGAATTCGAAGGAACGCATTCCCACTATCAGTAAGCACGGCAGGTTTCTCTACAACTTCTGGCGCGATGAGAAGAACGTGCGCGGACTTTGGCGGCGCACCACGCTCGACGAATACAAAAAGGCGCAGCCTCAATGGGAGACGGTGCTCGACCTCGATCAACTGGGCGGCAGCGAAAAGGAAAACTGGGTTTGGAAGTTTGCCAACATCATCGAAGTGACTCACGACCGCGCGCTCGTGTCGCTCTCGCGCGGCGGAGCGGATGCCACCGTCGTGCGTGAGTTCGATCTGAAGAAAAAGTCCTTCATCACGAACGGCTTCTATTTGCCTGAAGCCAAGAGCCGGGTGGATTATCGCGATCGCGACACCATGTTTGTCGGAACCGACTTCGGCCCGGGATCGCTGACGAAGTCCGGCTATCCGCGCATCATCAAGGAATGGAAGCGCGGCACGCCACTATCGGAGGCGCGCACTGTGTTCGAGGGCCAGGCGGATGATGTTTCCGTGATCGGTTACCGTCTCGTGGATCACGGGCGCACTTATGAGTTCATCGAACGCAGCCCGACGTTCTTTACCGAGGAGAAATTTGTCCGCCGGGGCGGCAAATGGGTGCGCATCGACAAACCGGCGGACGCGGAAGCGTCCACGTTCGGCGATCAGTTGCTGCTGAAGTTGCGCACGGATTGGACGGTGGCCGGCAAAACACATCGCGGCGGTTCGCTGCTCGCCGCGAACTTCGACAAATACATCGAGGGTGAACGCAACCTTTCCGCCCTGTTCGAACCGACGGCGCGCACTTCCCTGGACGACGTTGACGCAACGAAGAATTTTCTCCTGCTCACCGAACTGGACAACGTACGCAGCCGGCCGTTTCTCCTGCGTCGCTCGCGCAGCAGTTGGACGCGCACGCCGCTCGACGCTCCTGCCTTCGGCACGGTATCCGTCGCGGGCCTGGAGGCAAACGAGTCCGACGATTATCTGATGACGGTGTCGGATTTTCTCACGCCCTCGACGCTTTATCTGGGCACCGCGGGTAAATCGAACCGCGAAAAAATCAAAAGTCTTCCGGCCTTCTTCAATAGCGATGCGCTGAAGATTCAACAGTTTGAAGCCACTTCGAAGGACGGAACGCACGTGCCTTATTTCCAGGTGAACCGCGAGGGCATCAAATCCGACGGCTCGAATCCGACGCTGCTTTACGGCTACGGCGGCTTTGAGATTTCCATGCTGCCCCGTTACAGCGCGGGCGTCGGTGCGGCCTGGCTGGAGCGCGGCGGAGTTTATGTGCTGGCGAACATTCGCGGCGGCGGCGAGTTCGGCCCGCGCTGGCACGAAGCGGCGCGCAAAGAAAATCGCCAGCGCGCTTACGATGATTTCATTGCCGTCGGCGAAGACCTCATCGCCCGCAAAGTGACCGCGCCCAAACATCTCGGAATTCAGGGCGGTTCCAACGGTGGATTGCTGATGGGCGCCATGCTCACGCAACGGCCCGACCTCTGGGGCGCGGTCGTTTGCCAGGTGCCGCTGCTCGACATGCGTCGCTTCAACAAATTGCTGGCGGGCGCGAGTTGGATGGATGAATACGGCAATCCGGACAAGCCGGAGGAGTGGGCCTACATCCAGAAGTTTTCGCCGTATCAAAACGTGCGCAAGGACGCGCGGTATCCCCGTGTGCTGTTCACGACTTCCACTCGCGATGACCGCGTTCATCCCGGCCATGCGCGCAAGATGGTCGCGCGCATGAAAGAGCAAGGCCACGATGTGCTTTACTACGAGAACATCGAAGGCGGTCACGGTGGTGCGGCGAACAATCAGCAGGCGGCCTACATGGCGTCACTGGCCTACGCATTTCTGATCAAACAGTTGCAGTGACGCGTTCTGCACCTTGAAGAAGAGGGAAGTGCGGCGCCTGGGCAGCGCAGTGTTCCGACGACGACTTCAATGCACCGTTGAAGGAGGTTCTCTCCATTTGACCGTCTCCCACCCCTTCCCTACAGTCACGCTCCGTTTTGGATTTATGACTTCGCGCTGTTCATGAAAAAACCCGTTTCCAGAAGTGGCCGGTTTGCCCGCGGGCCCGCGGCGGATGTGGCCGCCTTTTCCGAATCCATTTCTTTCGACCATCGGCTGTGGCGGCAGGACATCATCGGCTCCATGGCCCACGCGGCGATGCTGGAGAAAATCGGCGTGCTCACGAAAGCGGAGTGCAAGGCAATCGTGCGCGGGCTGGAGGACATCGGGCAGGAAATCTCCGACGAAAAGTTCAAGTGGAAACCGGAACTCGAAGACGTTCACATGAACATCGAGGCGGAACTGACGCGGCGCGTGCCGGCGGGTGCCAAGCTGCACACCGCGCGTTCGCGCAACGACCAGGTCGCGCTCGATGTCCGCATGTGGTTGCGGGACGAACTCGCGGCGCTGGATGACGAACTGCGCGCGTTGCAGCGGACGCTCGTTACGCTGGGCGAAAAAAATTCCTCGGTGATCATTCCCGGCTACACGCACCTCCAACGGGCCCAGCCGGTTTACTTCGCTCACCACCTGCTCGCGTATGTGGAAATGCTGGCGCGCGATCGCCAGCGGCTCATCGATTGTTTTCAGCGGGTGAATGTTTGTCCGCTCGGCAGCGGGGCGATTGCGGGATCCACATTGCCCATCGACCGCGAAATGGTCGCGAAGCTTCTTGGTTTCGTGGATGCGAAAGGGAAGCCGCAGCTCACCCAGAACTCGATGGACGGTGTGAGCGATCGGGATTTTGCGGTCGAGTTATGCGCGGGCGCAGCTTTGATTGCGGTCCATCTCTCCCGTCTGGCCGAGGACGTAATTCTGTGGGCCAGCCGCGAATTCAATTTTATCAGGATCGCCGACGCCTACACGACCGGCTCGTCATTGATGCCGCAGAAGAAAAACCCCGACGTTGCGGAACTCACCCGTGGGAAATCTGCGCGGGTCATTGGCAATCTCGTCTCGCTGCTCACGCTCCTGAAAGGCTTGCCCATGACTTACAACCGCGACTTGCAGGAGGACAAGGAACGGCTGTTCGACAGCGCCGATACTGTGCGCGCCTGTCTGCGGCTGATGGCGGCGATGATGGAGAACACCACGGTGAACGCTGAGTCGTGCAAAGCCGCCGCGAGCGATCCGACGTTACTCGCAACCGATCTGGCGGACTATCTCGTGCGCAAAGGAATGCCGTTTCGCGAAGCCCATCATGTCGTTGGTGCAGTGGTGGCGCACGCAGAGAAGAACAAAAAAATCTTGAGCGAGCTTACCAGCAAAGAACTCCGCGGAATCAACAAGAGCTTCGGCGAGGACGCGCTCGAAGTGTTCGACCTCTCGGCCGCGATGGAGCGCAAAAGAATTGTCGGCGCTCCCGGCACCAGCGAGGTGCGCAAGCAACTCGCGCGGTGGCGCAAGGAATTGAAGTAACCGGCCTGCACTTTCACAACGCGTTCCGTCCCACCCAAACGACGCGTCAAACCTTTTTTGCGCTTTCGCAAAAATAAATGCGTTTGCTGCCACGGCGGCCCGGCGTAGCTTCGATTCAATCCGCGCTCAGGATTTCCCGATACGTGGAGAGGAACGACGAATGACAGTTGGAACCAACATTGCGCCGAGTTCGCCCGCTGAACTGCTGGGCGACCCGCATCCATTGCTCGAACAACTCGGCGCGCCGGAAGATCTCGCCATCACCAGCCCCATCGCGCACGCGGTTGACTTCCACCAGGTTTCCGACCTTCCGTCGTTGCGCCGTTTTCTGGACGCGTATCGCACTGACATTCTTGTTTCGATCGAGCTGCCCGCGATCGTGTCGGCCTATCAGCACGCGGCGCGCGGTGAAGCAAAGGAACTCGTCGCGCTTGATGAACGGCTCGCGCACGACCGCACGATTCGCCGGTTCGCCATCGCGAGCTGCCGCGTGGGCCAGCGGCAACTCAGCAAGCTGCGCCCCATGCGCGATCAACGGCTGGTGCAGCGTTATCTCGCCGCCATCGACGAAGGCAAAGCGCGCGGATGGCACACGCTGGTTTATGGCGTGAGCCTCGCGATGTTCTCACTTCCGTTGAGGCAAGGCTTGCAGAATTACGCCAACCAGACTCTGCAAGGCTTCATCCAGAGCGCCGCGCGCTCGCTCCGCCTGGCCGAAGGTGATTGCGAAACGCTTTTCGCCGCGCAGTCCACGCAAGTGCTGCCCGCGATTTCCAGCGCCCTCGATCCCACACGGCTTATCGCCCTTCCATAGCCGGCCGGTTTCCGCGCTTGCCACGACCTCGCCACACTGTTAAGCCGGAAGTGCCATGAGAAAGATTATCATCCTCGTTTGTTTCGCGTTTGTGTTTCTGACCACTCCGTCGCGGGCCGCCGAGGAATATGGCTGGCGATTCGCAGCGACGACCACGGACATTTTCATTGCGCGGCCTTTTACTTTTGCCGCGACGATTCTCGGCGGGGCCCTCTGGGCGGTGGCCCTTCCCATCACCTTGCCCACCCGCACGGGCCGGGAAGCTTTCGACGCGCTGGTCCGGCAGCCGTGGGAGTTGACGGTCGATCGCGAACTCGGCGACTTCGCGGACTAGCCGGCGTCGGAACGAGTCGTCATGCCTTCTGCTCGGTTTCTCACTGCTGGCGACTGGCTGGTCATCGCGGTCTATTTGGTCGGCATCATCGCGCTGGGAATTTGGTTTGGCAGAGATCAGCGCAATACCCGGGACTATTTTCTCGGCAGCAAAAGCATTCCGTGGTGGGGCGTGGGACTTTCCATTGTCGCGACTGAGACCAGCGCGTTGACGTTCATCGGCGTGCCCGCGATGGCTTACGGTGCCGATGCCCTCACGTTTATCCAGATTGTCATCGGTTACGTCATCGCCCGCATCATTCTGGCGATCGTGATGGTGCCACACTATTTCAAAGGCGAAATCTATTCCCCCTACCAGCTCTTCGCAGACGCGTTCGGACCGTCCGCCCGGCGTACTGCGGCCGCATTTTTTCTCGTGGCAGCAACCCTCGCGGCCGGGGTGCGCGTTTACGTTACCTGCATTCCTCTGCAACTCATGCTCGGCCTTTCCGAAAATCAAATCCTTTGGGCCATTCTGCTCTTCGTCGGGCTGTCACTGGCCTACACGTACATCGGTGGAGTCAAAGCGGTCATCTGGACGGATGCCGTGCAATTCATTCTTTTCCTGGCGGGCGGATTGTTCACACTTTTCTACATCCCCACGCTGGTGGACGGCGGTTGGAGCTGTGCGCTCGCGATCGCCGCGGAAGGAGGGAAGCTGCATTGGTTCAACGGCGAGTTTACGTTGCACAAGCCCTTCAACATCTGGATGGGACTGGTGGGCGCCACCTTCCTGGTCATGTCGAGCCACGGGGCCGACCAACTGATCGTCCAGCGCGTGCTTACCTGCAAAAGCGTGAGCGACGGACGAAAATCGCTGGCCCTCAGCGCTGTGATCATTTTACCGATGTTCCTGATCTTCCTCCTGACCGGCACCATGCTGTGGGTATTTTACCAATCACAGCCAATGGCCATCGCGCTGCCGGAAGCCCGCCCCGGAGCCAGCAAGAACGATTATGTGTTTCCCATTTTCATGCTCACGGAGGTGCCGCACCTCTTCAAGGGATTCCTGGTCGTGGCCATTCTGAGCGCCGCGATGTCGTCCGTCAGTTCCGCTTTGTCGGCGCTGGCCTCCGTCTCGACCATGGATTTCGTGAAGCCGCTGCTGCGCAAACCACGCACCGAGGCGTTCTTTCTCTCGTTCAGCAAGAACTCGACGGTGTTTTGGGCGGTGCTGCTGATTGGCGTGGCGTTCGTCACACAGCACGTGGAATCGGTGCTCAACGCCGCGTTTTCGTTGAGCGGGCTGACAGCCGGCGCGATGCTCGGCGGGCTGATCCTCGCCGTTTGGTGGAAAGGGCGGCCCGCGCTGCCCGTCATCGTCGGAATGATAACGTCGCTCGCGGTCATGATTTTTATCAGCCGGTTTGCGTGGAGTGAAACCGTCGGGGGCGAAGCGAAGATTGTGAAAATACATTGGCCGTGGTTCACACTGATTGGCACCGCCGTAACTTTATTCGCTGCATGGCTTACGTCCCTCGTGGTTCGCAATCCGCCGGTCACTCCACGGACGCAGCCAGCCGGGGCCACGGCACGAACCCCTTAGCACGATCCCATGGACCTTGTGTGGCTATGCGGTTTCGCGTTCGTCGCCGGGCTGGTGGATGCCATCGTGGGCGGTGGCGGCTTGATCCAACTCCCGGCGCTTTTCGTTTTTCTTCCCGAGAAACTCGCTGCCTCCGTGCCGCTGGTCTTCGGCACCAACAAACTGGCCTCCATGTGCGGCACCGGCGTGGCCATGGCGCAGTACGCCCGGCGGGTGCCCATTCCGTGGCGCTCCATTGTCCCGGCGGCTGTGACCGCTTTCGTTTTTTCCGCGCTCGGCGCGCGAGTTGTCCAGTCGGTGGAAAGCGATTTTCTGAAGCCGCTCACGCTGGCCTTGCTCATTGCTGTGGCCATTTATACTTATTCGCGCAAAAGCTTCGGTCATCTTCACGCGCCTAGATTCCTGGCCGACCACGAACGTCTCGCCGCAATGGCCGTTGGTTTGGTGATCGGTTTCTACGATGGTTTCTTTGGACCTGGCACCGGCAGTTTTCTGATTTTTCTTTTCATCGGGCTGTTTGGCTTCGATTTCCTGACCGCGTCAGCCAGCGCGAAAGTAATCAACCTGGCAACGAACCTGGCCGCGGTCATCGCCTTCGCGGCTTACGATGATGTGCTCTACGGTTACGCATTGCCCATGGGCGCCTGCAACATCGCGGGTGCGCTCGTCGGCACACGCCTCGCCATTCTCAAAGGCAATAGCTTCGTGCGGACCTTGTTCCTCGGCGTGGTAGCCGTGATGATCGCCCGGTTCGCCTGGGAACAGTTCGCCCGTTGAGCGGTGCATCTCGACACTGTTCTTGGTGTCATGGAGGTGGAACTCGTCGCGCTGCGACGAGTAGCGCCGCGTTTAGCGGTGCAACGATCTCGCGGGAAACTTAGGTCCATCCAAGTCCCACCCGGGACCGCCCGCTGAACGCGGGCGGAGTTGTCGCCGCGCGACAACTGCCACCTTTCAAAAACAGTGTCGAGATGCACCCCCGTTGAGTTGCGCCTTGGCGTGTCAGCGTCACAATCCAAGGGGAGAATCAATACGACGCGGGTGGACGAATGCGTTGCGAAAGTTGGATCAAATACTCACAGGCGCGGGCCACTGTTCACGAGCCAGATCAATCCTCCGACCAGCGCGGACACCGCCAGCCCCACCACCACAGCCCACCAGAAAAAGCGCTTCCGCTTCTCGCGGTTCGCGCGCGTCATCCCTGGCAGCAGATAATACAGCCCGTTCTTTTTCTCTTTGCGACCCAACATGATGGAGCGCCTGGATAAAGGCGTGGGGAAAGGGAACACAAGACGCAACACGGGCGCAAGCCGCGTGTGCATCAGGCTTCCCGCCCCCGGCCGGTTTCTTCGCCCTTGGGGCGACGGCACCCCGTAGAAACGGGACTGGAGGATAACGATACTTCGAGGCACAATCGCTCGTCATGCCACGATTTACTTTCGTCGCGCTCGCTTTGGCAGTGGCCACACTGGCCGCGTTCGCTGCCGAGCCGAGAACGCCGGTCGCGGCCACCCATCATCCGTTGGAGTTCATCGATACCAGTTTCGAGAACGCCTCGCCGGTCTGGTATGAATTTGCGCCGGACGGTACGGTGATGGTCCATTTGCTCTACGACCACGAGCGTTCCTCCCCGAATCGAGCCGCCGGACATATTCACTTTCAGCTTCACGCGCAGCCGGGTTCCCGGCTGACCTTGGAATTCAGGAATCTCGACAACGTGTGGAACGGGGTCAGCGGTTCGATTGCCCGTGAGTTAAAGGTCGTGGTCATCTCGACGGACGGACGTGAATGGAAGTCTGTTCCGTTGGAGAGCCTGCCGGGGAACCGAGTTCGGCTGCACGTCGAGATGCCCGGCCCGCGGCTCTACGTCGCGCGCGTCGAGCCTTACCGCCTGTCCGATCTCGGAAAATTCCTGGCCGGCATCCGAACGAATCGCCTCGTGCAACTCACCGCCATTGGCCGCACCGTGCAGGGACGTGAACTGGAAACCATCCGCGTGGGAAATCCGCAGGCGCCATTTCGTGTCTTCATCCGCGCGCGGGCGCATCCCTGGGAACCCGGTGGCAATTGGGTGGTGGAAGGGCTTGTCCACCGGTTGCTCAAAGGCGATGCAGAGGCCGGGAAATTTCTGGAACGCTACTGCGTGTACATCATGCCGATGGCGAACAAGGACGGCGTGGCGCTGGGCCGCACGCGCTTCAACTTCCAGGGCAAGGATCTGAACCGAAACTGGGACAAGCCGGCCGACCGGCAACTGGCGCCAGAGAATTTCGCGCTGGAGCAATGGCTGGAAGGCATGGTGAAGGCAGGCCAGGCGCCGCAGCTCGCCCTGGAGTTGCACAATGACGGCGGCGGCCTGCTGCATATCAGCCGTGCGCCCGTGCCGGAACTGCCGAGCCATTTGGAGCGCATGGCGACCCTGGAGAAATTGCTCCGCCAGCATACGTGGTTTACGGAAGGCAGCACGAAGGGAGCGTTTCGCAATTCCGGCACGCTGGGCGACGGCTGGCTGGAGCGCTACCGCATCGACGCCGTCGTCCACGAGTTCAATTGCAACTGGATTGCCGGGCTTAAGGATTATCCCTCCGCCCAACATTGGCGGACCTACGGAGAGAGGCTGGCCACGGTGTTCCACGAATACTTCGGTTTGGTGAAACCATGAATGCTTGGATTTGCGTCGCGCTGCTCGCGCCGATGGTTTGGGCCTCGGCGCGGGCGGAGGAGCGGCGCGAAAGTTTCGACAAGGATCCCGGATGGGACGGCCACAACAACCGCTCGGTCAGATCTGAAACGATTCGCCAGGACTTCGGCTGGAGCGCGGCGACCACGAATGCCGGCGGCGCGTCGGGCGAGATCGGCGGCTCGATCATGCCGGCAGCGGAGCCGGCCTACTACGCGAAGAAATTCCCGACTCGCACCTTCAATGATGTTTTGACGGCTTCGGGGACGCTGATGGTCGAGAAAGGCCCCGGACACACCCTGATCGGTTTCTGCAACGACGGCACCCTGAATGAATGGCGTACGCGGAACAGCCTGGCGCTGCGCATCAATCAGCGCGGGGACACTTTTCATTGCCACTTCGAGTACTGCACGGGCAAATGGCGCGCGGGTGCGGGAATTATCGGGCGATATGACACCGTGGCTGATCGCATGCATCCGAAAGAGCTACAGTGTGGCCGCGTGTACCACTGGTCGTTGAAGTACGATCCGAATGGTGCGGACGGTCGTGGTTTGCTGGCGGTGACGCTGGATGGTGACACAGCCTCCTGCGAACTGGCTCCCGGCCACAAACTCGACGGCGCCGAGTTCAACCGCTTCGGGATACTCAATGTGACGAAGCAGTTCGACAACGCCGGGCGGCTGTGGCTCGACAACGTCACTATTAACGGCGAGCGCGAGGAGTTCGGCAGCGATCCGAAATGGGATGCGTCGGGAAACCGGCGAACCTACGAGACGCGCAACGTTCGTCCGCGGTTTGATTTTGGATTCAGCCCGACGCATCACGCGGGCGGCCAGGCAACGGGCGAGTTGGGCGGTCTCTTCTTTCGCGGCGATTGTCGATACGGCGAACGGCTCGCGGCTTATGGCGATCGACTCAGGCCGCTGACGCTGGAGCGGCCACTGCGGGCTTCGGGCAAAGTCTCCCTCCGGCGCGGCGTGACCGACAGCACGACGCTCATTGGCTTCTATCACTCGGCGCACAGCCTGTGGGTGAATCCCTCGCAACAGTTCTCCACGCCACAGGATTTTTTGGGGGCGGCCATCGAGGGGCCGTCTCGTGAAGGCTTTTATTTCTATCCGGTCTATCGCAATCACGGCGGCGGCCTGAGCAGCGGGATGGGCGCCAATGCGCCGCGCATTTATCCGGACAGCGCCACGCACGATTGGATGCTTGAATACGATCCCGCGGCGGCGGGCGGCAACGGGAGGATTTCAGTGACGCTGGATGGCAAGACCGTGAGCATCGACCTCGCGCCGGGCGCCAAGGCGGAGGGCGCGCACTTCGATCGGTTTGGCCTCGTCACGCCGTGGATTGATGGCAACGGCCAGCACGTCTATTTCGATGACCTGAGTTACACGTGGCGGCAGGAGTGACGGGAGGTGAGGTGGATGCGCTCGCGCTGCGAGCGCATGGCCTCGTAGCGCGAGGCGAGGCCAACTTTGCGTGAATCCTCCTTCACGGTGTTCTGATTTGAATCGGCCTCTATGAAGCGCCGTCGAAATCCACCGTGAAGAATTGGCCACGGCAACTCAGCGGTGCGGATAGGCGCGGCTTCACTTTGATCGAACTGCTCGTGGTCATCGCCATTATCGCCATCCTGGCCGCGATGCTCTTGCCGGCCCTGGCGCGTTCCAAACAGAGTGCCCGGCGAATCGTGTGCGTGAACCATTTGAAGCAGCTCACGCTCGCCACTGTGATGTACGTGATGGACAACGAGAGTTACTATCCGAGCAGCAACAGCCCGGACAAATGGCCCCAGGCCACCCGCCCCGGCTACGGGAACCTGCGCCTCCTCGCCTGCCCCGACGACACGTCGATTACCGATGTGGCCACGAATCCTCCGTCTGCCGATCTGGCGCCGCGCAGTTTTTTGATTAATGCGTGGACCGATTACTTTGACTCGCTCCCTCAACCTGTGTTGTCCGAGATCATGCCCGAGAGTGTCATCGAGCAGCCGAGCGAAACGATCGTGTTTGGTGAAAAGCAGGATGGACTCGGCGACTTTCTGATGGACCTTCGCACCGGTAACGAGACCACCGTGCTCGAACAAACTCGTCATGCGGGCGGAGCCAATTACGCTTTTGCCGACGGCAGCGCGCGCTTTCTTTCCTTCGGGAAATGTCTCACGCCGGTCAACCTCTGGGCGGTCACTTCCGACGCGCGCAACAATCCGTAAGAGGCACCGTCGCGGGACGCGTTCACTTCGTTCATTGCCAGCGAGAGCCTGTCGGAATTTCAAAATCGCCTTTCGCAGGCGACCCGGCACTGAACGGCCTCCGCAGCAACTCCGCTACGGCGTCCAGCGCAAGCTGGCCATCTCTCCCGAAGCCACAATCAGAGCCGTGCCATCGGCAAATGCCACGGCCACAGCTTCGGCGTTTGTTGGCAGCAACTCGGAACCACCAGCCTGGTTCCAACCCGAATTGGAGGTCTCGAAGAAGACAACCGTTTTGCCCGGAATGCTCCCCGAACTGAGTTCCTTCCTCGAATAGGCCCGGCCAGCGACCTGCGAGTTGATGGCGAAGGCGGTGTTCGTGGGCGTGACCGGCCAGAGCTTCCCTTTGGCATTCAAGGTCTCGCACCAGTTGGCCGCGTCCGGGATTTTCTGCTGCGCCATCGCGGAGAAGATGAGCATCTTGGCCTGGGTCTGGGCCGCGGGCAAACCAGTGTTCGCCTGCGCGACCCTTTCAATGGCGACTGCCGCTGATTGTTTCAACTTTTGATCCGCCGCCTGTTTCACCAGCACCGTCGTCGTGCCGATCGTGAGAAGTACGATTACACCGGCCACCACGGCGGTCTTCGCTTTTGTCCATGCCATAAGCTTTAAGGTTCCTTTGATGAGGGTCAGGGTTGTGGCCGTGACAGCAGACCCCTGGAGAGCCGTCGCAGTGATGTTTGTTGCGCAGGTGGCCGGCGCGGCCTGCACCGAATGAGCAGAGAGCGCCGCGGCAATGATGGCCGCAGTCGAAACGACCCCGCGTTTAGTGAAGAGCCTGCGCAGCTTTTCCAACGCGCGGGTCACGCGCTTTTGCGCGGCGCGATCTTCCACGCCCAGCGCTGCGCCGACCTCCGGCAAGGTCTTGTTTTCAAAATACCGCATCACCAGCGCATCGCGATCACCGGCGCGCAGCCGGGCCATGGCTTCATCGAGCAACGGCGAGAGTTCATTCCAGACGGTGTCGTTCGAGGTTTCTTCCAGGGTCGATCGCATAAACGCCTCCTGTTCCCGATGCACGCGGCGCAGTTCAGCGCGTTGAAAATTCGCCGCCGTCAATCGCGCCGTGTGGTAAAGCCAGCCGGACAAAACCGTTTTGCTCCCAAGCGAACGGGCCTTGCGCACGAGAATCACGAACACCGCCTGCGTGATTTCTTCCGCATGATGCGCGTTGGCCGTGTGCCGCAGCGCGACGGAATGGACGAGGTGGACATGGCGATGCACCAGCGTGGCGAATGCCTCCTCGGATTCGCTTTGGGCGAATCGAGCCAGCAATTCGGCATCGGTGCTCTCGTTCATTCCACCAGTGTATGTGCGCCGAAGACAAACGGAGACAATGTTTGTCGCCAAAATGATGCACGAGCGCCCGCATTTGCGACGTTGCCCTGCGGTGGTTGACCTGTTAATGGAAGGAACAGTCACCCATGAAAACACGTCTTCACACCATCTGCGTCCTGTTCTTGGTTGTCACCACTTCAACCACGGCGTTCAGCCAGGAGAACCTGATCGTCCGCGAGAACAAGAAGGAGGGCACCACGAACTGGTTGCTGTTCAACTACGATCAGGTCATCGCTCCGGGCCGCGACGAATTGTGGAAACGCGAGAAGGGCATCGAAGGCTACTGTTCGCACGCGAGCATCAAAGCCGGTGAGACGCTGAAGGTCTTCGTCAGCACCGAACCGGCGGCGTCCTACAAGATCGATTTCTACCGCATGGGATATTACGGCGGGAAAGGCGGCCGGCTCATGCGAAGCACGGAAATGCTCAAAGGCAGAACGCAACCGACTCCCGAAGACGGAAAGAAGGCGCTCATCGAGTGCAAATGGGACGCCAGCTACGAACTGAAGATTCCGCAGGACTGGCCCAGCGGTGTCTATCTCGGAAAACTTCAGGTCGCCGCGCCGAAGGCCGAGGCTTACGTCATCTTCATCGTGCGCGACGAGCGCAAGGCGGACCTTCTCTTTCAATGCTCGGACATGACGTGGCAATCGTACAATCGCTGGCCGGCGTGGCGGAGTCTGTATGACTACGAGAGCAACCGATGGCACACGCGTGTCGGCAATGACGTGGGTTTCGACCGTCCTTATGGCATCGCGCTGAACTGGCTGCCCGTAAATTATTTTCCGATCAGCAATGGGTCCGGCGAATTTCTGCTCTGGGAATTTCCGCTCGCGTTCTGGCTGGAAAAGGAGGGCTACGACGTTTCCTACGTTTCCAACCTCGACACGCACGCCGACCGCGAAGGTTTGTTGCGCGCCAAGGGATGGCTCTCAGTCGGTCACGACGAATACTGGTCGCAGCAGATGTATGACAACGTCGTCCACGCGCGCGATCAGGGCGTGAGCCTCGCATTCCTCTCCGGCAATTCCGTTTCCGGCATCGTCGATCTGAAGCCATCCACCGATGGACGATCCAACCGCGTGTTCGGACTAACCCGGCGTTTCGGACAACTGTCGCGCGATCTGATGGGTTCGAGTTCGCACGGAACGGGCATGGCCGATTGGACGGTCGAGAAACCCGATCATTGGATCTTCGACGGAACCGGGATGAAAAAAGGCGATGGCATTCCGAAACTCGTCGGCTGGGAATATCACGGCACGCCAAATGGAAATCAGCCCGGGCTCACGATTCTGGCGACTGCGCCCACGCGGTCTCGCGACAATCGGGAACTCAACACGCGCACCGTACATACCTCGACCATTTACGAACTGCCCAAGGGAAACTTTGTCTTCGACGCCGGCACGTGCTGGTGGAACATGGTTCTCTCGACTCCGCCGGGAGAAATGAATCCGCCGCGCCGCGATTTCAGCAAAGACGATCCGCGCGTGCAGAGCATCACGGCCAACCTGCTCAAGCGGATGATCCAGGGCCAGCCGTAGGCCGAAAGTTCCGGTGCGAAACCACCTTCCGCCTTCCTGGATCATTGCTGGCCATGCTTGCTCACCATCCAGCGCAGTGCGGCCTCTTCGCCGAAAGCCCTCCAGCGATCCTTGTAGCTGATCCAATCCTGGTCCGACATCCGTTGCTGCAAGCTGTCGAATTGAGACGTGAGTTCTCGAATCCCCGCCCGCTGCCGGGTCAGTTCGTCGAGGTGGTTTTGAACGGTCTGTCCCGCGCTGCCGTACGGAGCGTTTGGGTCCATCGCCCTGAGGGCAATGCTTTGGATGGCCACACCGACGAGTTGATTGATCAAAGCCTTGCCGGGCGAGCCGTCGAGGTGTTGGCCAAGATTCACGCCCATCTGCAATGCCGCCTGCGCGGAGGCTTCATCGCCCGCCTGCCGATAGGAATTCGCGAGCGAAACCATGTTCTGGCTCAACTCTTTCAGTTGCGCGAGGTGCGGGAGGACCAACAGCATCGACGCCAGCGTTTTGGATTCCGCGACGGAATAGCCCGCAGTGCGCCAGGCTTCTTCATCGTTCTGAACAGAATCCGCGGAGTAATCCTGAAACTGCTGCCGGCCGGGCGCGGCGACGAGTTCCTGCACGGCTTGATCGGCCTGGCCAGTCTTGAAGTAATCGAGCGCTGAGAGATAACTCGGCAGCGCATTGTCGGGCGCATTCCGCTTGAAGGCTTCCAGCCATTGCCGCCGTTCCTCCGGCGAGGCGTCTTTTTTGAACACGGCGTGGAATGCCACTTGCGGGTCGTCGGGAAACTTCTCCATCGCTTCCAGGAGCAGCTTCGGATCGTTCGTCGCACGGTAGGCGGCCAGCAAACTCGCTGCGTTGCGCCGATTCTCTTTGAGGTAAGAGTCGATTTGTGCGGCGGTCAATTTCGGCGCGTCGCCCCCTTTCAGCAGTTGCGCAATCAGATTGGTGGAGCGCAAGTCGTCCGTCGCTGTTTCGACTGGCGCGGCGGCGGCCATGGGCGGCGCCGGCAAACGAAGCACGGGCGAATTTTTTGCCTCGGCGAGAAGCTTTGAAAGACGCTCATTCTCCGCTGTGAGTTCTGCCAGTTGCTCCACTTGCTGCCGCAACGACTGGTTTTCCTCGCGTAGTTTGATTTGGGTTTGATGCTGGACCACCAAAGGAATCGTCACACTGGCGGCGACGAGGGCGACGGCGATCGAAGTCTTTTGCAGTGTAGTCATGGCGATGGCTTTCGTGGCGATGGCGGTTGCAGTCGTGGTGAAAGTTGTCGCGGCCAGTGCGGCAGCGGTTGAAATCGAAATGGCCAATCCAACGGGCGCAGCCTGAACCGCGTTGGCCGAGAGGACGACAACAAGTCCGCTCGCACCGACGGTGACGCCGCGTTTGGCGAAGAATTCTCGCAGCCGTTCCACGGCGCGGCTCACGCGCTTTTGTGCGGCCTCGTCGCTCACGCCGAGCACTTGCGCCATCTCCTGCGCTGACTTGCGTTCAAAGTAACGCAGCATCAGAGCGTCGCGGTCCGCTTCGCTCAGTTCGCCGAGCGCGGCGTCGAGATGCGGCGCGATGTGTTCCCAGACGCCGTCGGGTTCAGCGGCAAACAATTCATTCATGGCAGCGGCCTCCTGTTCGCGGGCGCGGCGGCGCACGTCGGTGCGGACGGTTTGGGCGGCGATGTTTTGCGCCGTGCGATGCAGCCATCCGGACAGGACGGCGCGGTCGGTGAGTTGAGGTGCGCTCCGCGCCAGGGCCACAAACGCGCCCTGCGTCACATCCTCGGCCAGGTGTGAATCGCAAACCATGCGCAGCGCGGCGGAATAGACGAGGTCAACGTGCCGCCGCACCAGTTCGGCAAACGCGGCCTCGGAACGGCGTTCGGCGTACTCGCGCAAAAGTTGTTGGTCGGTCAGCCCGTTCACTCATGGAAGAGTAGCCGCCGCCGCCCAAACCGGACAATCCCAACGGGATTGAGTCCATCAGCCCAGCGGTTGCGAGGAACGAGCTACCTTGGGTTGATTGTTGGAAACCAATTCCAACCCCAACGGGGTTGCGTCGTGCGCGTGCGCGTGAATGCGGATTGGCCACAACCCCGTTGGGGTTGCGCGCTTCTATGGGACGTGAACCCAAGGTAGCTCCTGCGTCGCAACCTTGGGCTGGAGGACGGAATCCCGTTGGGATTCTCAGAGGCGGACCAGAGCGGCGGAATAGACGAGGTGAACGTGCCGCCGCACCAGTTCGGCGAACGCGGATTCTAACCGGCGTTCGGCGTACTCGCGCAAAAGTTGTTGGTCGGTCAATTGGTTCACTCATGGAGGCGTAGCCGCCGGCGCTCAAAACCGGCGATGGGATGGAGAAGGCGGTGAGCGGGCTTCAGTTCACGACGGTGGAAATCGGGAGTTGATTTCATTGCAGGGCGAGGGTTGCGCAAACACTTCGTTTGGCTGCGGGTGCAATCGTGCTTGCACGACTGCGTGCGACTCAGGACCGCGGCGCAGTTATTGCGGCAGCTTTCCGAGCTCTGTCTCGGCCCGTTTTTTGATTCCTTGACCGACGAGTTTGAGGATGGCCAGGGAGTTCGTGCTGTCGAGAGCCTCGCCACAATGCTTCAGCGAGGTGAAATGCTTGCGAGCTTGTGCAAAATCTTTTCTCACCGCTTCATCGATCCCGGCTTGGGCTACAGATGCTGCGATTCGCTTCAGCACATCGAGTTGATCGGTCATTTCAGTTCTTCTCGAATTCACGTTGCCGAGGACCGGCCACGACCTCACCTGCGATTGGAACTGCGCTTCGCTCAGACTCAACACCGAATCCGGTGCGAACAGAGGACGGGCGCTCCAAATTGCTTCGACGAAGTTACTGACGGCGGCCGATTGGTCGCCCTGCTGCCAGTGGGTCAGGATCGGCACCATCACCGGAGTCGCCGTTTGCAGGCGGGATTTGGTATCTTTCTGAACGAACTTCTGTTGTCGGACGAGAAACGTGCCGGTTCCTGCGATGATGACAGCGCAAATGATCGCGACGGCAAATTTTGCTTTGATCGAGTTCATAGCAATGACAGTTGTCTGAGTGAGTGTGGCGGTGGTGTAAATGGTTGATCCAGCAATGGCAGCGGCGGTTGAAATCGTGAGCATCAATCCAACGGGCGCGGCCTGAACCGCATTGGCGGAGATGACGACGACGAGTCCGCTCGCGCCGACGGTGACGCCGCGTTTGGCGAAGAATTCGCGCAGGCGTTCGACGGCGCGGGCCAGACGTTTTTGCGCGGCGTTCTCGCTCGTGCCGAGGGTGGCGCCGACTTCGCGCAGGGATTTGTTCTCGAAGTAACGCAGCAGGACGGCGGTGCGGTCGGTGTCGTCGAGCGCGTGCATGGCTTCGTCGAGGAGTGGTTCGATGTGCGTCCAGTCGGCGGCGGTGGCGTTCATGGCATTCATCTCCGTGGCGATTTGTTCGCGCAACTGCCGGCTTGCTTCGCGGCGCACGACATCGATGGCCTCGCGGCGGGTCACCTGGTAGAGCCACGCGGGAAGGATGGTGTCGGGTGCGAGTTGCCCGGCGTAACGCGCCAGTTTGATGAACGTGGATTGGGCAACTTCTTCGGCCAGTTGCGGGGCGCGGACGTGGCGCAATGCGGCGGAATAGACCAGGCCAAGATGGCGCCGGACGATCTCAGCGAAGGCATCCTCGGCTTGATGCGAGGCATTACGGGCCAGCAACATCGTGTCGGTATCGTCCATCTTCACAAGCCTAACGTGGCTGGCCGCCGTAATCCGCCAAAGAATTTCACGGGAAGATCGGGGGGAGGCGAGCGATTGGCGCTACCACAGTGCCTGCCCGCTTATCGCGGACAGCGTGGCAATCAGTTTGGTAAATCGTGGCGAGCTTGGACCGGAAGATGTTATGCGCAGTTCGAACGGAACATTTCTGAGCGACCGTGGGCGCAAGGCGTTTTGGGAAGCATGGTTTCGGCGGCTCGATACGGAAATGAGCCACCCGGAGTTCAGTTACAAGATGGCGTATCGCCGCATGTTGGAAGTGCAGGCGGCAATTCTGGCGCTGTGTGCGTGAGGCGGCGTCAAATCTTGGCACTCATTCATCGCATTAGGGTTTCTGCAATTGAAAGAATCTCATCTCGGCTGACGTGCTGACCATGACATGGTGAAACCCATTCGAGGGGGCATCGGTTTCAAGCACATCGATCCAGCCATCGGACGACAGGTTCAGCTTCGCCCGGAGCACGTATCCAAGGGCAGACAGCGGCCAGGAGACTTCAATCTGATTTTCATTCACGGGCCGAATGGACAGGACCACGGGCACTTCATTGGTAGCCTGCACCGCGCCCACATGGAGATTGTCCATGGTGATATACTGGGAATCAGGGTGGAGCCGGAGTGAAACGATTGGATTCTCGGAGTCAGTCGTAAAGCCGCGGAATTCGACGGCACCGGCGGCAGGGCTGCCGAGCTTCACCGATGTGCCGTCGCTCAAGGTCACGGCGAGTGAACCGCCGGCTTGATTCTCAGCGAGATCGCTCAGAAAGAAATCTGCACCTACGGCCGTCACATTGCCGCTGGTGAAGGTCAGAAGCAGATCCCGGGAATCAACGGTCGTGCTCATCGCGCGGCCGCTGGGAAGCGTTCCGCTGACGACGTACAGATTGTTGAGAGCGCCTTCGGTCGAGATGGTGAAACTGAAAACCGGAGTTCCGTCCGACAACGGCAGGCTGGTCAAACCCTGATCTCCAGAGGGAAAACTCTGAAAGTCGTTGAAGTAATAACCGGGACTAAGGTGCCCGACAAAATCGGCTTGGGTCGTGTAAACGATCGCCTCTTGGGCGAACAATGGAACCGCCAACAGGCTGGTCAGCAGGACAGGCAGAAATGCCATCCTTTTGCAAAGCGGAGTCGCATCCATGTGTTTCATCAGCGCTGATTGGCCGTCGAGAACGCCCAGCAACTTGTAACGGATGGCGCACCCTATTTCAAAAAGGTTTAGCAGAGACTCCGGGGTCGCGAGAGGACACTTCCGGCCAGAACATGAACCACGCTTGTGGTGAACAAGGTTTGACGCGGTCGGGGGACGGCCTCTCACCAACTGACCGGCACGCCGATTTTTTTCCCGAACTTGTTTGTGAAAAAGATCTGGCCCTGGGCCATGCCGTACTCGTGGACCAATTTCGTGAGCTTCACGTCGAAGCAGCAGTACTCGGCGATGTCCATGAACTTCCCTTCGCGAAACCAGCGAATGGCCTGCAAGCCTTCGCTGGTTTTTTCCACGCCGAACGTGGCGTGGGCGACGGAATCGAGCGAGAGCCGGTGCTGCAATTTGCTTTGAAGGTCCACCATGAGGTCGAGTGTCGGCACTTGTTCCGCATCGAAGAAGTCGTTGTGCCCTTGCAACACGGCGTAATCGAAGCGCTGGCTGTTGAAGCCAACCACCAGATCAGCGCGGCGCAGTTCCTCGATCAAAGCATTCACCTCGCGCTCGCCGTAGATTTTGTAGTGGCCCCGCGCCGTGCTGTAAGTGACGCCGATGCTCATGCGCATGTCGCGGATGTTGTGCCAGCCGCCCACGTCCTCGGCGGACTTTTGCGTCTCGAGATCGAAATAAACGACGTTGTTGAGTAAGCGCGCGGACATTGCGCGGAAGCATTTAGCAAAACGCGCCGCTCGGAGAAAGCCCGCGCGTGAAATTCTTCTGCACAGCCATTCACATCTTGTTGGCAGTGCAATGAACGTGCAGTGAAAAGGAGCGCGAATTCAGGGATTGGTCCTGGTGGAAACTCGTGGCTCCCAGGAAAAGCTCAACGGCCTTGATTGATGGTGCTGGGCAACGCGCCTTCCCAGCCGCGCTGGGTGTTCCAAGGCCGCTCGGAAAGGTTTTCCGGTTCCGTGGTCTTGCAGCCGGCAAAAAACAGAGGCA
>Ga0190265_10000797_pt1 | contig 20925 bp, 24 predicted proteins | sample Popmic124T_FD_133135 | JGI IMG/M metagenome (GOLD analysis project Ga0190265, IMG submission 133135) | Populus adjacent soil microbial communities from riparian zone of Indian Creek, Utah, USA - 124 T | ecosystem: Environmental > Terrestrial > Soil > Riparian zone | place: USA: Utah | collected...
CGGTAGGAGCGCAGTCCGTGCTTGAAGATCTGGATGTGGCCCGGGCAGTTCATTGGCTTGATGGCGAAGACGCGTTTGTCTTCAGCATCCTCACCCGCCGACTGCGCCGCGAACATGTTCTCGCGGAACCACTCCCAGTGGCCCGAGGTCTCCCACAGCGACTTGTCCAGCATCTGCGGGCCGTTCACCTCGCGGTAGCCGACCGCATTCTGGCGCCGCCGCATGTAGTTGATCAGCCCCTGGAACAGCTCCCAACCTTTCGGATGCCAGAACACCACGCCCGGCCCTTCCTCCTGGAAGTGGAAGAGGTCCATTTCGCGCCCAAGCTTCCTGTGGTCCCGCTTCTCGGCCTCCTCGATCATCTTGAGGTAGGCCGCGAGTTCCTGCTCGCTCGCCCACGCGGTGCCATAGATACGCTGCAGCTGCGGCTTGGTGTGATCGCCGCGCCAGTAGGAGCCCGCGAACTTGGTGAGCTTGAACGCCTTGCCGATCTGCCCGGTCGAGGTCATGTGCGGGCCGCGGCACAAGTCCAGCCACTCGCCCTGCTTATAGATTCTCAAGTCCTCGCCTGGCGGGATGGCGTCCACCAGCTCGACCTTGAACAACTCACCCCTGCCCCGGAAAAACGTCTTGGCCTTGTCGCGGCTCCACAGCTCCTTGGTGAAGGAGGCGTCCCGACCGATGATCTCATGCATCTTCGCTTCGATCTTGCCGAGATCGTCGGGATGGAACGGCTCCGCCTTGGCGAAGTCGTAGTAGAAGCCGTTCTCGATCACGGGCCCGATGGTCACCTGGGTGCCGGGCCACAGGCTCTGCACCGCCTCCGCCATCACATGTGCCGCATCGTGGCGGATCAGCTCCAGCGCCTCGGGATCGGTGCGCGAGATGATCTTGACGCTGGCGTCGCCTTCCAGCGGATCCGCCAAGTCAGAAAGCTGCCCGTCGACCACCATCGCCACCGCCCGCTTGGCAAGTGACTTGGCAATGCTTTCGGCAAGCTCTTTCCCGGTGAGTCCCTTGCGCACCGTGCGCTTCGCGCCGTCGGGAAATGTGAGGGTAATCTCGCTCATTGATTGGCTCCTCTCACTCGCTGCAAACCACGCAGGTAAGGTGCCCGGATCACGGATAGCGGACCGTAATCGGCGCGGTGCTTTTGCTCTTGTGCGGCACGGACTGTCAAGGCGCGCTGGCCGCAAATGGGCCAATCCTGCCGCATTCGTGCCGCGCTCCTGCCTTAGAGCGGTACCCGGAACGCGCAATTACGAGAACGCATACCTGTGCTACGGTTGCAAACGAACCGGAGCCTCAACAGGCCCAATCCGCGGGCGTCTAGTCACCGCCTGGCGATCTTCGAGGGAGGGACGGCATGCGCAAGTTCGCATGTTTTGCGGCGATACTTGGCATGGCCATTGTCGGCTTGTGGGATACTGCCTCCGCGCAAAAGGCAAAGCGCGCCAACCCCGCGGTAGAGCAGACCCCCGCCGCTCGCAGCGTCGCCCTGAGGGATAAGCTCAATCAGAACACCGTGACCGTGATCTCGGGCAATCCCAACGGCACGTATCTTTATCTCGCGTACGACATGTCTGCGGTTCTCGACGACGGCGACGACCTGCGAATCCTCCCCGTCATCGGAAAAGGCGGCTATCAGAACGTCATGGACGTGCTGCACCTGCGCGGCGTCGACCTGTGCATCACGCAATCGAACATCATGACCTATCTTAAAGAAACGGGAGAGATGGGTCCCAATATAGAGAATCGGCTCGCATTCATCACGCGGCTCTATAACGAGGAGATGCACGTCCTCGCCGGACCCGGCATCGACTCAATGAAGGACCTGAACGGGAAGAAGGTCAACTTCAGCGACATCGGAAGCGGTACGCAGTTCTCGACACGGCTCATCTTCAAGCTCCTCGGTATCAAGGCGGAGGAGGTCAACATGGGTCAGGCGGACGGCTATCAAAAGGTGAAGACGGGTGAGATTGCCGCTACGGTTCTGATCGCCGGCAAGCCGACGGGATCGTTTGCGAAGTTCAAGCTCGAGCCGGGGATGAAACTCCTCCCGGTGCCGTATACGGAAGCTCTGGAGCAGGATTACCTGCCCGCGAAATTGACGCACGCGGACTATCCCAACCTGATCGAGAAGGATGCCAGCATCGCCAGCGTTGCCGTCGCTTCCGTGCTCGCTGCGTATAACTGGCCCCGCGACACTGATCGCTACCGGCGGGTTGCGGCTTTTGTCGACGCCTTCTTCACGAAGTTTGAGGAGTTTCAAAAGCCGGCTCGCCACTCCAAGTGGAAGGAAGCGAACATCAATTCATCTTTGAAGGGATGGACCCGTTTCCCGGCGGCTGAGGAGTGGCTGGCCAAGAACGTCCCGCAAACCGCGAGCAAGATGACGATCGACCCGGGTGTTGTGCGCGCACAAGCGGCCCGTGCTGCGCCCAACGATCCTGCTGCGCAGGAGCGGTTGTTTCAGGAGTTTATGGATTGGGCGAGGGCACAGGGCAGGCGATGAGGGGGAGGTAGCTCCTCTAGAATCTGGAGTTGGACTTTGGCAGGGGCACAATCAGCCCGGTCGACCCGGTGGCCCCGACCTCTTTGGCGGAGCGCATGCTGCCTCGCGCCGCATGTGGCTATCACTCTCGCCGTGTGGGTTTGCTTTGCGGAACGGACGATGGCGCAGTCGACGCCATCGGTCACCATTGCAGCTACCCTTGAAGCTGATGCCCCTTCGGAGACGGCACTCGAGATCACGGTCGGACCTGCCGCCGCCTTGCCGCGTGGCAGCATCGTCAGGCTATACGGTCTCCCTCCCCTTGCGGCGCTCTCTGCGGGGCATTCCATAGCGCCGGGTGCCTGGGCCATCCCCGTTGCCGCGCTGCCAAACCTCAAGGTCATGTTGCCCGGTGCAGTCAGCGGCAAGTCACAGATCAAGGTGACCATCGTCTCAAGCGACGGCGCGATCCTCGCCGAGGCCAGGTCGACATTGATCGTCCTGCCGAAGGTGACTCCGCCACCGGTTGCCGCTCCGTCAGTTGGTTCACAAACCCTGCCGGCAGGGGCACGCTCCCAGCCGGCGGCCCAGGCTGTTCCTGCCCAAACCCCGCCACCCCCGGTCAACACCATGAGTGCCGCGGAGCGCGATCACGCCATGCGGTTGGTCAAGCGGGGCGACGAGCAGCTTGCAGACGGCGGTATTGCGCAAGCACGCCTGTTCTACGAACGCGCCGCCGAAGCAGGACTGGCTCAGGGTGCTATGGCGCTCGCCAGCACCTATGATCCCGCTGAACTCGGCCGACTGGGCGTCGTCGGAATACAGCCCGATCGCTCTGTTGCCGCGCGCTGGTATGAGAGAGCCCGCCTGTTGGGCGCCACGGAAGCCGCTCAGCGGCTACAACGGCTTGGCGCGAGATGAGCGCGCTGTTGATGGGTAGTCTGCCTGAAGAATTCCCCAATCCGGCCCCAAATCCGCCCCTGCCACTGGCGGACGATGCTCCTAGACGGGTTGGGATGTGCGAGTAGTTCGGGGCTCGCCGTTGGTGGGGACTGTCCGACGGGCATAGTTGACGCCTTCAGAAACCACTCATCGTTGGCGGCAGGCTCGGCTACGGTTGGTCTGCGAGATTTACCGAAGGCTTGGCACGGCACGGACGCCATCTCGCCTGATGCACGTGTCAGTAGGAGGGAGCCGACAATGCGCAAGAGTTTGGGGCAAGCGCTGATCCTTTTGGCCGCTGTGTTCGCCGTGGCCCTGTCGTTGCCGCAGGCCGTTCCCGCCCAAGAAGGTCCAACCAAGCGCAAGCTACTCAGAGCCCCCACAGCCGCCGACAGCGGCGAAGGCAACACCGTCGCCAAGGTGAACAATTGGACCGTCGGCCTCGCGGGAGGTCTGCCGGAGGGCACCTTCCTGCGCTTTGCCGCCGAAATAGCTCGCAACGTGAACGACCCGGAGAATTTGCGGGTGCTCCCGGTGGTTACGCAGGGCGCCACCGACAATATCAAAGACCTCCTCTATCTCAGGGGCATCGATATCGCGATCACGAACGCCGACGTGCTTGAGCACTTCAAGACCACCGAGCGCATCCCCAACATCGAGAAACGCATAAACTTCGTCTCGGAAATGGTGATCTCGGAAGTTCACGTGGTGGTGCGTGCCGAGATCAACTCGTTTGCCGACTTGCAAGGCAAGAAGGTCAGCTTTCACACGCAGGGTGCCGGCTCATCGACCACCGCACCCATTCTCTTTCAGCGGATGGGCGTGAAGGTCGAGCCCGTCTACATCAACAATGCGATTGCCCTCGAAAAAATGAAGACCGGCGAGATAGATGCCCTTGTCAACAACGGGGCAAAACCGCAGGACCTGCTCAGCAAGTTCAAGAACGATGCTGGGTTCAAGCTGTTATCCATACCGTTCGATCGCTTCGAGGATTCCTACTACATCCCAGCGGTACTCACCTCCGACGACTATCCGGGCTTCATCAAGCCGGGTGAGAAGGTGAACACACTCGGCGTCCAGACTGTTCTCGCAGTCTACAACTGGCCGCGCGACAGCGACCGCTTCCGTCGCGTGCAGCGGTTCATCGAGTTCTACTTCGATCGCTTCGAGGGCCTGCAGAAGCCGCCTTATCATCCGAAATGGAAGACGGTGAACCTTGCGGCGCAGGTGCCCGGCTGGACCCGCTACTCGGTTGCGGACGAAAAACTAAAGCAGATGGTGGTCGCGAAGGCTCCACCGGCAGCCGCTCCCGCGGGTCCGGCACGCGCCCAGCCCGTACGCACCGGCACCACCGATACCGCCGCGCAAGAGAAACTCTTCCAGCAGTTCCTTGATTGGAGCAAGAAGCAGGGCAAGAAGTAGCTCAGTCGAGGCACTGGCCAACGAACGCGGAAAGGGCGCAGATGCGTCGGGAAGCAAGGGCGCCTATCGGGCGAGGCCGATCACCGGTCACCGGGTTGGCCGCGCTCGTCATGGCGTCCATGCTCGGCACAAATCCTGGCACTGCTCAGCGAAGTGACTCGCTTAGCATAGCGGTTCCGCCAACCATCGTCGCCGAGCCGGCCTCGCAGACCAACTTGCCGATCGTGGTCGGTCCCGCCGGGCGCCTGCCGGCCAACTCGTTCGTACGCGTTCGCGGGCTGCCGAGCAGCGTCTCGTTGACGGAAGGCCATGCCATCGCACCCGGCTCCTGGGCTATCCCGCTCATCGGCCTCGCGAACCTCAAGGCGGTTGTCCCAGCCGGCGTCTCCGGTCGTAGTGAGATCATCATCCAGCTCATCGGCGTTGACGGCACCATGTTCGCCGAGTCGAGGGCCGCTCTTGTCGTGGGTCCGTCGACCATCGCGGTTCCCCCACCGCCGGTAGAGAAGAAGGCAGCGGCGCCCCCTCCAGTTCCGGCACCCGTGGCTCGGCCTGATCGGCTCCGGCCGCGCGCGCCTCAGTTGCCCGCCGAGGAACAGGCGCGCGCAGAGCGGCTTGTTGTTCAGGGAGACCGCCACCTGGAGCAGGGCAACATAGGCGCCGCGCGGTTGTTCTTCCAGCGCGCCGCGGAAGCAGGCCTTGCGCTCGCCGCGATACGTCTGGCCGCCACTTTCGATCCTTCGGAGCTTGCTCGTTTGCAAGCCCAGGGCGTCCGTCCCGACCGCGAGGAAGCGCGGCGCTGGTATGAGCGAGCCCGCGAACTCGGTGCGCCAGAGGCGGAAGAGCGGCTGGCTCGCCTGGGCGGAAGCTGACGCGCGGCGGACGATCAGCGCGCCGACGGTCTGGAAGAAGACGTCACCATGCGCCAGCGACCATAGAGCCAGGGCGCGAACGGATGCCGTTCCCCATTGATGTCAGGTACGGGATCCAAGCCTTCTGAGCCCCAGGGGTGGCAACGGCAGATCCTGGATACGGTCAGCCAACTCCCGCGCCAGGGACCGTTCAGGTCGATCGCTTCCAACGCGTACTCGGAACACGATGGCATGTGCCGGCATTCCAGGCCTATCAGCGGTTTCAGCGTCCAGCGGTAAGCGTGGATTGGCGCCTTGACGAGAGCACCTCCCGCCGACCGGCTGAGCAACGAAAAGCGGTTCGCCACCATTAGGCGCCCGGATGCGGCGCCGGCAATCCCGCATGCTCGTCCGATGAGGAGTGCTTTTCTTCCGCTTCAGCGAGGGCCTTTTCGACGGCATCGAACACCAGCAGTGTCGAGGCGTGGCGAGCCTTATAGTCTTTCACCGGCTGCAGAACGGCCAAATCTGCCCAGCGACCTCCCGGCGGCGGCCCATCGGCCTTAAGCATCTTGCGCATTGCGGCTGCCACATCCCGCAATTCCTGGGCGTGCGAGCCAAGGATGTTGTGCCCGATGACGGAAGCAGCAGCCTGCCCGAGGAGGCAGGCTTTCACCGTCTGCCCAAAGCCCGTTACGCGGTCGCCCGTTAGCTGGATATCCACTGCCACCGTCGATCCGCACAGCTTGGAATGCGCTGTCGCGGTCGCATCCGGCTTGTCGAGCCGAGGCGTGTCCGGAATATTGGCGGAAAGCTCCAGTATCCGTTGGTTATATATTTCGTTGAGCTGCGTCATGCGGTCGTTCGATCTTGCCGGGGCGGACCCAAGAGGGGCTTTCCTTGTCCGGCCCGACCCATCGTACTATATCCGGCCATACTATCGTGGCGACGCTGTTAACCCAACGCCGCGTGTCTTGTGATATCGCGCTTAGGGGTGTGGAATTCAACCGTGGCGCCGGGCCTGCGGCGCCTGTGTACACGAGCGGTGCTGAGGACAATGGACGACATCTTGGCCAGGAGAACCCTAGGGGCAGTCAAGCGGGAGGCTGCACCGAAGCGGCCGTCCCGCGCCGAGGCGGAGGCAGCCGTGCGCACGCTGCTTGCTTGGACGGGCGATAACCCCGACCGCGAGGGCTTGAGAGAGACCCCTCGGCGCGTGACAGACGCCTTCGAAGAATACTTTGCAGGCTACCGCCAGGATCCTGCGGAAGTTCTCTCGAAGACCTTTCAGGAAGCGGGCGGCTATGACGATCTCGTCATGCTGCGCGACATTCGCGTCGAGAGCCACTGCGAGCATCATCTCGCGCCCTTTATTGGAGCCGCTCACGTCGCCTACCTGCCAAAGGGCCGTATTCTGGGCATCTCAAAGATCGCCCGGGTTGTTGAGATTTTCGCCAGGCGGCTCCAGACCCAGGAAACGCTGACCGCCCAGATCGCCGACGCCATCGAAGCCGCGTTGCAGCCGCGAGGTGTAGCCATCCTGATCGAGGCGGAGCATCAATGCATGTCCATGCGCGGCGTGCGCCAGCCAGGCGTCAAGACCATCACGACGCGGTTCACCGGCGCACTTGAGTCCGACGCCAGCTACCGGGATCGCTTTCTGCAGATGGTGCACGGCTCGCGCTCGTAGTGCTGCCTCTCCTGTTCCGAAGAGAATTTTCATGACGACCGCAAACTACGCCCCCCGCGGTGCGACTGAAGACATCGAGCGCGGATTGGCCTTTCAACCCAAGTTTGATTTGGAGGGCCTGATCCCTGCCATCGTCACCGACGCCAAGTCGGGCGAGGTGTTGATGTTCGCCTGGATGAATGCCGAGGCGCTCGCCTTGACGCTCGAGCAGGGTGTTGCGCACTTCTGGAGCCGTTCGCGCGGCTGCCTGTGGCGCAAGGGTGAGGAGAGCGGCAATGCCCTCCGGATCACCGAGGCGCGCACCGACTGCGACCAGGACGCGATCTGGCTGAAGGCCGAAGTCCAGGGCGCTGGCGTTGCCTGTCATACCGGCGCCCGATCCTGTTTCTACCGGATCATCCCGCTGGGCGCGAAGCCCACGCCGGACCTGCGCCTCGTGCGCGCTTAACCGTTCCTTTCCGGTTTCGACCCGCGCCCCTCGGTTGCTGGCACAATGGTTGCTGCCTGAGACGCTGCGCAGGAACCGGTTAATGCGTCCGTAGTTCTCACTTAATGCCTGCGCGTTAGGCTTGGGGCGGATCAGCAAGGCGTTCGGACCTCGTGGAAATGCTTGCAAAATCGATATCCGCGATGCGGGCACAGGGGATGGCAATGCCGGATTGCAAGGTCGGTTTGGCCCTTGGAGGCGGGTCCGCGCGGGGATGGGCCCACATTGGTGTCCTGCGCATCCTCAACGAGGCGGGCATTCATCCCGATATCATCGCGGGAACATCCATTGGTGCGGTCGTCGGCGGCTGCTACGTGGCCGGCGAGCTTGATGCCCTCGAGAACTTCGCGCGCGAGCTAACGCGCCGGAAGGTCCTGGGCTTCCTTGATTTCAACCTTTCGGGTTCCGGCCTTCTCCATGGACAACGATTGAACGAAGTCCTGGAGGCAAGACTGAAGGGCGTTGCCATTGAATCTCTGGCGCGAAAGTTCGTCGCCGTTGCGACTGAGATCGGCACCGGCCACGAAACTTGGCTGGCCCGCGGAAACATCGTCGATGCTATTCGGGCGTCCTACGCGCTGCCGGGCATCTTCAAGCCGGTCTGCGTCGACGGTCGTTGGCTTTTTGACGGAGCACTTGTGAACCCGATCCCCGTCTCGGTCTGCAGGGCGCTTGGTGCGCGCTATGTCATCGCCGTCAACGTCAATACGGATGTGTGCGGTCGTGGCACCGTGGTTTCTCACCTGGAGGCGTTGCCGCCGCCCGATCCGAACCCCGAACCCCTGGAAGAGGAAGGCGGTCTGCTCGCGCGCAACCGCCGTGCCGTGAAGAAGCTCCTGCAGCGACAGTTCTTCGGACGCAGCGACAACGGTCCGGGCATCTCGCGCGTGATGATGGAAGCCTTCAATATCGTGCAGGACCGTATCGCCCGCTCGCGCCTTGCCGGCGATCCCCCCGATGCGATCATCGCACCCAAGCTGCCTGCGTTTGGCTTGTTCGACTTCCATCGCGCCGAAGCCATGATCCAGTGCGGCGTCACCGCGGCGAAGCGCGAGATCGACGACATCAAGCGCGAAATTTCATCGCGACGCGTGGCGAGCGCCGTACTCGCGCGCACGGCGTGACGGGTCCAGCTTTCTAGCTGTGCGTGATGTAGTCGCGCATCGCCATCGCTTCCATTTCGACCTCAGCCACGTGGTGCTTGACCACGTCTCCTATGGAGATGATGCCGACGAGCGCGCCGTCGGTAACCACGGGCAGATGGCGGAAACGCTTGGCTGTCATCATGGCCATGAGTTCATCGAGCGTGTCGGTCTCCTGGCAAGTCACGACGTTGCTCGTCATGAACTCAGAGATCGGGCGCGTCACGCCTTCGGGGCCGTTGCGCGATAGGGCGCGAATGATGTCGCGCTCTGAAATAATGCCCTCTATCTCACCGCGAGCGCCCACAACCACGATGGCGCCAATCCGCTTGGCGGCAAGCTTCTGGGCGACATCCAGAAGCGTCATTCCAGGTCCAGCGGTTGTCACCGCCCGGCCCTTCTGTCTCAGGATCGAAGCAACGTTCATCAGCGTACTCCCGGCTCTGTAGCAGCCTGCGGGAGGAACGGCGGCCTCAGTGGCGAAGGCGCCCTGCGGTCGCTTCCAGCCGCGCGGCCGGTTCTGGTCTTAGCCTTTAGTCTAACTGTGGCAGTTTTCGGTCCAAGCGCGCAAGGGTGTCATTCCGCACCCGCAACATTTTGGTGAACATATGCCAAAGGCCGGTCGAAAAAGCCGTAAGTCAGAAGCCCCGTATAGAAGCCTCCGACATGGGCTTCCCACGCGATGCTCACACCCTCTATGAGACCGGATGCACCCCAGGCCAAGAGGATATTGAGGCCGGTCCATCCGGCGATGAATGCGAGTATTCGGCGGTTCGAAAAGGTAGCTCGCAGGTTCAGAAGAGGCGGTTGTCTGGTCTCACCGGCAATGCCATCGAGGTCTGCTTCATTGAGGACGGGCAGGAGGAAGCGAAATGCCGCCCCCATCAAGCCTGATATTGCCCCCGAAGCACCGATCATCGGGTTGTATGACCCGATATTGAAGACGAGATAGCAAAGCGCCCCGCCGATCGCACATAGGAGAGAGAATGCGAGAAATCTCATTGCACCGGTCCGGCGGGCTACGGATGTCCCGAACGCCAGGAACCACGCCGAATTCATCAGGAGATGAGTGATATCGCCATGCAGAAATGCATGGGTCGCGAACTGGGTGAAGGCTGCGGTCCCGCCACCATATATTTCTGGGCCGATTGAACTCAGCCGCGCCGGAATGAAGGCGAGTAACTCGATCAGACTGGCATCCTGCACTTCGGTCAAAAGTTGGGTGCGTAGGAGGTGTATCGCCACGAACAGCGCCAGCAGACCGACAACGATGCCGGGTGCATTCACGATAGGCTGCCGTTCCTTCACCTTACCGGCTCCCGCGCTGTGGTTCGTCCGCTTATACAGACGCCTGCGAAGTTACAACCCTTGGCCATCGCCGCTGCGCAGCGCCGGAAACCCTAATACCAACAAATCCCCGCTGGCCCTCCGCCGGCATCAGACGGCCGTGGCGATGGCACGAAGGATGCTCCCTGCTGCACCAGAGTGGCCGGCAAAGCCGTCGTTCCAAATCGGGACATCGGCGGGCCTGGGGTACAGCGGTTGCAAAGCGTATGAAGCAGAAGACGATACAGACACTTTACGCCTACTGGAACGAGGTGCGTGCGGGGCGCCTTGCACCGGGTCGGCTGGAGATCGAGCCATCGCGCATCGGCTCGGTCCTGGCCGAGACGTTCATGCTCGAGCGGGCCGCCACGACGAGTTACCCCTTCCGCCTGGCCGGAACGCGCCTCTGTGAGGTGTTCGGCCTGGAATTGCGGGGGACTAATTTTTTGGAAGGCTGGACGGGCCCGGATCGCGGCGTACTTGCCGATCAACTGGCTTCGACATGCGATCAGGGGGCCGTGACACTCCTGACCTTGGAAGCGGGGGAAGGTGCGCGGCGCGTACAGGTGGAAGCCATCCTACTTCCGCTCATGCACCCCGAGGGTACCATCGGACGTTTGCTCGGTGCCATGAGCCCGACCACGTCGCCGCATTGGTTGGGCCATGAAAAGCTCGCGCAAAAACATCTCATCAGTCATGAGCTTGTATGGCCGGATGGCCGACCGCACTCGCTGATTTCGCGCCCGGGTCGCAGCGCCCCGTTTGCCTCTCCAGGCGGCCAACGCTTGTACGGAGATAAATGGCGAGGCTTTCGCGTCCTGGAGGGCGGTCGCGCCAAACGCTAGTTCCGGGCACCGGTTTCACGCCCTTCATGGTTTCATCGGCATTGCTCAGACCGCATCCCAAATGCGGCCATTGATTATGCGTTCATTAAGACCCTGGGCCCCATACTCCTCTTGAGATCGCTTCCGCGAGGCTCCGCGGCAGGCGGTTGCGGACCCCTAATCGCGGCACCACGCCCCCAGAGCACACAGGACCCGGATGTCCGGCAACGCACCGACTTTCGCACGGCGCTCCCCCGGCCTGCTGAGCCGCAACGTGTCCGATCGCAGGCGATACAAGCGCATTCCGCTGGAGCTGCTTGGGCGCTTCATGAGGGAGAACAAGCAGGAACACGCCTGCAAGCTTGTTGATATTTCAGCCGGTGGCGCCGCCATCAAGCCGTTGACGCCTGTTCCGGTGGAGACGGGAGAACGCGTCGTTGCGTTCTTCGACCACGTGGGCGGGATCGAAGGAACGGTCGTCAGGGCTCTCGATAGCGGGTTCGCCATCAAACTCGCTGCGACCCGCCACAAACGGGAAAAGCTTGCCGATACGCTTACCTGGCTCGCCAACCGGCCCGAACTTAGCGGTGAGCAGGAACGCCGGCATGAGCGCATCGTACCCAAGGGCGCGCGGCAAAAGCTCCAGCTCGCGGAGGGGATCGTCTTGGAGTGCCAGCTGCTCGACATCTCCGTTTCCGGCGCATCCATCGGGGACACGCCCGCGCGTCCTCCAATCGGCATGGAAGTCATCCTCGGCAACAACAACCTCCGCGCGCGGGTCGTCCGCCATCACCCCCAAGGCTTCGGTGTTCAGTTCCTTGACGTGCAGAACCAAACGACGCTTCGGCGTCATTTCGACTAACCGCGCGGTAACATTCTCGCCATCACGCAAGCGTGCACGAAGTTGACGGTTCATGAACAGGAGAACGTCAAATTTAGTCGAACAATCCGCGAGATTGGTTCGAATTGCGCGCCTTCGGCACAACAAAGGTCAGAAGCTCTTTGGTATCGTCATGGTGGGTGGCGGGGGTTAGCATGAAGTCCAGAGTCACGGCTTGGAGCGCGCCGCTGGTGTGCGCCCTCCTTATCTCCGGCGCCGCTGCCGCCAATCCCCTTACACCCAGGGGGCAGGACTACGCTTCACCGACGATGCGGATCTTCGGACCTGCGCATCCACCCTACGGCTTTGTCAATTTCTGCGAGCGCATGCCCCAGGAGTGCGCGCAGGGGCTGCAGCACGAAAGTCGCTTTCCGGCAACGCGGCAGCAGCTCGCGCAACTCGAAGCCGTCAATCGTGGGGTCAATCACGAGATCGAGCCGATAACCGACGCCGAGCATTATGGATTGGCCGACTATTGGACGATCCCCACCACAAAGGGCGACTGCGAGGACTACGTTCTCCTCAAGCGCAAAAGGCTCATGGCACTTGGCTGGCCGGCGAGCGCCCTTCTCATCACGGTCGTGCGCGATGAGCGCGGCGAAGGTCACGCCGTGCTGACGGTTCGCATTACGCAGGGCGATTTCATTCTCGACAACAAGACCGACGAGATCATGATCTGGCATCGCACGCGCTACGACTACGTGATGCGCCAGTCCTACCTCAACCCGCGCGTCTGGATGTCGCTCGACCCTCGCGAAGGCAATCCGGCACAGCCGCTTGCCGCGATGCGCGACCGGTAAGGATTAGATACGAGGTGCGGCAGCTTCTACCCTGCCATTGCCCACTACCGGATCTGGTCTTGAGCCGGGCTGGTCCAGCCCGGCTCCTTTCGTCGAGCGGCCGGATTGCGGCGCTCACGCCTGCGGCCTGAACCCGCGTGCGTAGGTCTTCCAGCGCTCGACGTAGAGCTGCACGCCCCAGCGGATGCGCTCCAGGTCCTGCTCGCGCACCTCGCGGACGATTTTGCCCGGCGCGCCGAGGACGACGGAGCGAGGAGGTATCTCTCTGCCCTCGGGTATCACGGCACCGGCGCCGATCATGCAGTCTTCGCCTATCTTGGCCCCATTGAGCACGATGGCGCCGATACCGATCAGCGCGCCGCGGCCGATCGTGCAGCCGTGCAACATCGCGAGGTGGCCTATGGTGACCTCGGGGCCAATGAGGAGAGGAAAGCCGGGATCGGTGTGCAGCACGCAGCCGTCCTGCACGTTGCTGCGGGCGCCGATGGTGATGGCATCATTGTCGCCCCGGATGACCGAGCCGAACCAGACGCTGACATCTTCCTCGATCAAGACCTTGCCGAGAACGATCGCGTTGTCCGCAACCCAGTAAAGTCCGTTGGAAGGCACCGCGACGCGGTGACCGTCGAGTTCGTACAGCGCCATCAGCGCACGTCCTGCAGGATCATACGCCTTCGAGATCCAGTTCCAGTATCGCCATCTGAAACTGGTAGCAGAGCTCGCCGTCGTCGTCGTCCCTGGTCAGCGTGCCGACGAACTCGTCGCCAACGTAGACTTCTGCGGAGTCCTTTACCTTCGGGCGCGCGCGTACGGAAAGTGTCTTGGCACCGAAAACTTTGCGCAGATACGTCTGCACGCGTACGAGTTCTTGGGGTTCCACAGAGTTCTCCTAGCCGCAGCCGCAATCATCTGGCGCAAGCCGCTGATCCATATGACGAGCGGGCTCGGGGCAACCGGCGGGACCGACGACCTTGGCCGGAACGCCTGCCACCGTAGTCTCGCGAGGCACATCCTTCAGCACAACGCTGCCCGAGGCGACCCGCGAGCAATCGCCGACCTTGATGTTGCCAAGCACCTTTGCCCCCGCGCCGATCATGACATTGGCGCCGATCTTGGGATGCCGGTCGCCCGTCTCCTTACCGGTGCCGCCCAGCGTTACGCCCTGCAGCAAAGAACAATTGTCGCCAATCGCCGCCGTCTCGCCGATCACGATCCCAGTCCCGTGGTCCAGCATGATGCCGATGCCTATCCGCGCCGCGGGATTGATGTCGACGCCAAAGATCCGTGAACTCTGGCTCTGCAGGTAGAGCGCGAAGTCGCGCCTGCCCTGCTTGAGCAGTTCATGGGCAAAGCGGTGCGTCACCAGCGCGTGGAAGCCTTTGAAGTAGAGAAGTGGCTCTATGTAGCGATTGCAGGCGGGATCGCGATCGTAAACCGCGGCCAAGTCCGCCCGAAAAGCGCGGCCGAGTTCCGGGTGCTCCGTCAACACCTGCTCGAACGTTTCGGCGATCAGTCCTGCATCGACATCGGAATGGTTGAGCCGCTGCGCCAGGCGGTGGCATACCGCGTCCTCGAGGCGCTCCTTGCTCAGGATGGTTGCCCAGAGAAAGCCGCCGAGGGCGGGTTCTGCACGCACCGCATCCTCGGCCTCGCGCCGGACCTCTGCCCAGATTGGGTCCACAGCAGCGATATTGGATCGCTGCGCTCTTTGGGATGTACGAGCCATGCGTGCTCTCCCGGGCCTCTAGAAGGGCCCTCTTGCGGGCGGCAAACGCCGCCTTTCCAAGCAGGTAACCAGCCGCCAGCGGGGTGTCAATTAGACAGCCAGCTGGACCAGTTTCATTGCCGCTCAGGCCTTACGCTCTGCCTCGATCTGGCTCAGGGCCTGCCCCATGCAGTCCGCCATAGCCTTGCGCAGGTCCGCCTCTTGCAATCCCACGCCCTTATCGCCGAAGTCCTTCCAGATCTTCTGGAACACATCCTCATCGCCCTTCGAGGCTAGGTCCGCCTTGCGTACGGCCTTGATGTAATCCTCCACGGCGGACCCAGTCAGGCTGAGTTTGCCTGCCGCCCACTCGCCAAGGAGTTTGTTGCGACGCTGCTCGGACTTGAACTTAAGTTCCTCGTCCAGGGCGAACTTTTTCTCGTAGGATTTCTCTCGTTCGTCGAAGGTGCTCATCTACCTCTCCGGGGAACGCCACGTTCCCTAACTGTTCCAAGGTGTTCGCCTTGTATGACCGCTTCTCGGCCGCTCATCCACGCATAACCCGGCGGGAGCCTCTGGATCAACCCGTACCCATGCGTAGCGTAAGGTTGCAGCGCCATATCGAGCCGCTACATTGTTTCCAACCGGACCATCGGCTAGTGTCCGACACAATCGTACCGATGGGTTAAGACCCCCGTTCGCGCACTGCAGCATTCAGCAAAAGACGGATCGATTGGGGATCGGGCTCAAATCCGGGCCCGCCTGAACAAGTGACTGTGAGGATGACAGAATGACCAAGCGGCGGCGGGTGTACGAGGGCAAGGCCAAGGTGCTCTACGAGGGACCGGAACCGGGTACGCTCATCCAGCACTTCAAGGACGATGCGACCGCCTTCAACAACAAGAAGCATGCGCTCATTGAGGGGAAGGGCGTCCTGAATAATCGCATTTCCGAGTACATTTTCACAAAGCTCGGCGAAATCGGTGTGCCGACCCACTTCGTGCGCCGGCTCAACATGCGCGAGCAGCTGATCCGCGAGGTGGAGATCATTCCCCTTGAAGTGGTCGTGCGGAACGTAGCCGCCGGGTCGCTCGCACAGAGACTTGGCCTGGAAGAAGGCAAGCCGCTGCCGCGCTCGCTGATCGAATTCTATTACAAGAACGATGCGCTTGGAGACCCCATGGTTTCCGAGGAGCACATTACGGCTTTCGGATGGGCCGTCCCCCCTGAAATCGACGAGATCATGCAGCTCGCGCTGCGCATCAATGACTTCCTGGTCGGCCTCTTCCTCGGCATCGGCATCCGCCTTATCGACTTCAAGGTCGAGTTCGGGCGCCAGTGGGACAACGACCAGGTGCGCATCGTGCTCGCCGACGAGATCAGCCCGGACTGCTGCAGGTTGTGGGATGCCGTCACATCGGACAAGCTCGACAAGGATCGGTTCCGTCGCGACATGGGCGGCGTACTCGAAGCGTACCAGGAAGTTGCGCGCCGCCTCGGTGTCCTGACCGAGAACCCACGTCCCAGGGGTTCGGGTCCGGTATTGGTGAGTTCAAAGCCGAATTGACGCAAGGCTTCAGGTCGTCCGATAGAGTAGCTTGCGCTGGATTGTTTGTTTCGCAGCGGGGCAGGGCTGATTTTGCATGAAAGCACGCATTCGGATCACACTTAAGCACGGCGTTCTCGACCCACAGGGCAAGGCGATCGAGAACGCGCTGGCCAGCCTCGGCTTCAGCGGCGTCAACGACGTGCGGCAGGGCAAGTACATCGAGGTCGACCTGGCCGAGACCGACCAGGCGCGGGCGCGCGAGCAGGTTGAGAGTATCTGCAAGGACCTGCTCGCCAACACGGTCATCGAGAACTACGCCTACGAACTGGTGGAGGCATGACGGGCACCGGGCAGCGCAATCCGTCCGTCGGCCCGTTGGCGGCGTGCTGCGCCATCATCGCCTTGATCGTTGCGCCCGCTCCTGGGCACGCGAGCGACACAACAGCCGTCGAGAACCCGCAGTACGGTTTTGTCGTGGCCCTTCCTTCCGATTGCCGGCATGAGGAAGGCCCCGGCACGGTCGACGCTGTCTGTTCGCCGGACGGCGAGCCAAGAGACCCTCGCGTCGCGAGCCGCACGCTGAACGCCCTGGTTCTCCAGGTAAGCGCGGAGACCTCCGCCGCCGATGCGGGCAAGACACCGAGCGAGCTTGCTCAGCAATTCACGGAAGCAATGTTCCAGGCGGAGTTGCCGGAGGCTGTATGCGGCGAATCTGATACCACCCGGGCCAAGGTGCAGAACGTGAAGGCCACCCCGGACGAAACGCGCGTGGTGTATAGCGCTGACGTCGTTTGCGCGGGCGTCAGGTTCCTCCAAGTCCCGCAACGCACGGCGTCTGTGCGCTATGTCATTGCTCCAACAGGGCGCTATCGCCTGGTTGCACGCTCGACGTCTGAGGAGTTCGAGAAGCATAAGGCGAAAATCGAAGCTTTCTTCGCAAGCTTCGCCGTAACTCCAGCTGCGAAATAACGACCATGAAAGCCTCCGTCATTGTCTTCCCCGGCTCCAATTGCGATCGCGATATCAAGGTTGCGATCGAAAAAGTGACGGGCGCCCAGGTCAGCATGATCTGGCATTCCGATACGACGGTCCCACAGACGGATCTCATCGTGCTGCCCGGTGGCTTTGCATACGGCGACTACCTGCGGACAGGGGCAATGGCCGCCCATTCTCCCGTCATGCGGGACGTTGTTGCGAAGGCGAAGGCGGGAACACCCGTGCTCGGCATTTGTAACGGTTTCCAGGTGCTGTGCGAGGCCGGCATCCTTCCGGGCGTGCTTATGCGCAACGCGTCGCTCAAGTTCGTCTGCCGCGACGTGCTGCTCAAGGTGGAACAGACCAAAACGTCCTTCACGAACGGATACTCTACTGGAGAGATCTTGCGCATCCCAGTCGCGCACGGCGACGGCAATTACTTCGCCGACGCTGAAACTCTCGACACTCTCGAACGGGAAAGACGTGTTGTATTCCGCTACGTCGATGCCGCCGGCAATGCGACGGCGGAGGCCAACCCCAACGGCTCACAGCACAACATCGCGGGCATTTGCGACAAGCGCGGCCGCGTGCTTGGCTTGATGCCGCATCCCGAGCGGCTGTTCGAACCCCTGCTCGGAGGCAGCGATGGGCGCAGAATGTTCGAGAGTTTGGTAACGAGCCTGGTGCATTGAACGCGAGCGCGCGAGCTGCAGTCACTTCTGGTGCCCTGCTCCTCGCGCTGGGTCTCCCCGCCTCTCCATCGGCCTCCGCTCAGGAAGGCGCTGCAACCCGCCTTTGCGAGCAATACTGGGGCGTGCCCGAAGTGCGCACCAAGCTGCGCGCCGACTGCGCGTGCGTGGGCCGCTACCTCGCGAGCATCAAGGCCGACCCTATCGACATCGAGGTGCATCTGCGCGTCTTCGCGAGCGTCTATACCGGCAAGGTGCAAGCCGAGGCAGACGCCCTGAGGGCGAAGTTCGGAGCCGAGAGATACCAGGCCGCGCTCGAGCGATCCCGCAACTTCCTGTCCGGCATGATCGGGCGTGGGGGCTGCAAGCTGGAACCGGCCTGATGTAGGCAACTTCCCGCATCGCCGCCCTATTGGTGCCATGCCGGGAAATCATCTGGCGGCCCATGCAGAAGCAAGACCTCGGACCTGCCCGGCACCGGCGCGCACTCACCTTCATCTTTGTACTGGTGGTGCTCGACGTGATGGCGCTCGGCATCGTCATTCCCGTGCTGCCCAAGCTGATCGAGACCATGTCCAGCGGGAACACCGCCAGGGCCGCGGAGATCTTCGGTCTTTTCGGCATGGCATGGGGGCTCATGCAGTTCATCTTCTCGCCCGTCCTCGGTGCCTTGTCGGACCGCTTCGGGCGCCGCCCGGTCCTGCTGATCTCCACGCTGGGCCTGGGGCTCGACTACATCCTGATGGCGGTCGCGCCAGACCTGGTTTGGCTGTTCATCGGTCGCCTCATTTCGGGCATCACGGCCGCTAGCTTCTCGACCGCGAATGCCTACATCGCCGACGTGACCCCGCCTGACAGACGTGCCGCTGCCTTCGGCCTTGTCGGAGCGGCGTTCGGTATCGGCTTCGTGCTCGGACCTGCATTCGGCGGGATCATGGGAGACTTCGATCCGCGACTCCCGTTCTGGGCGGCCGCTGTCCTGAGCCTGGCCAATGCCGCGTACGGCTATTTCGTCCTGCCGGAGTCTTTGCCGCGGGAGCGGCGCATGGCGTTCAGCTGGCGCCGCGCAAATCCGGTGGGCGCCCTGCGCCTGCTCTCGCAGAAACGCGAGTTGCTTGGGCTTGCCGCACTTACGTTCCTCAACAGCCTCGCCCATATCGTGCTACCCGCCGTGTCCGTTCTCTACACCAGCTACCGCTATGGCTGGGACAACAAGACCATGGGGCTGACGCTCGCCGCGGTCGGCATCACATCCGGCATCGTGCAGGCGATCCTGATCAAACCCATCCTCCAACGCTTCGGGGAGCGGGCCACCCTGCTGGCCGGCCTGCTGTTCGGCGTCGTAGGCTTCAGCATCTACGGCCTCGCACCCAACAGTTACGCTTTCTGGTCCGGTATACCCGTCATGGCGCTGTGGGGGCTCGCGGGTGCGGCAACCATGGGCATCATGAGCCGGCTCGTCGGCGCATCGGAACAAGGACAGCTGCAAGGCGCCAATTCGAGCCTTGTGGCGGTTGCCGGACTTTTCGGTCCTGGGCTTTTCACTTTCGTGTTCGCGCGCGTGATTGCTGACGGCTCTGGCTGGAACCTGCCGGGGGCGCCATTTCTCCTGGCGGCGGCTCTGCTTTTTGCAGCGACGCTCCTGGCCTGGCAGCTAACGCGGGGCAAAGGCGCGGCACCGGCGACATAGGACATTTGCGGGGTCGCCGCTATAAGTCGCGGATTCTCGCGCTGAACCCAACTCTGGGCATACGCATGGACGCCAAGGCCACAACCAGCATCACACCCAAAGTCGTCGCCGAACATGGGCTGACGCCGGACGAATACCAACGGCTGCTGAAGATTGTCGGACGCACACCGTCACTCACGGAACTTGGCATCTTCTCGGTGATGTGGAGCGAGCACTGCTCCTACAAATCTTCGCGCGTCTGGCTCAGCCAGCTCCCCACCAAGGGCCCGCACGTGATCCAGGGGCCGGGCGAGAATGCCGGCGTGGTCGACATCGGCGACGGCGACGCTGTCGTGTTCAAGATGGAGAGCCACAACCACCCCTCGTTCATCGAGCCTTACCAAGGCGCGGCGACAGGCGTTGGCGGTATCATGCGTGACGTCTTCACCATGGGCGCGCGACCCGTTGCAAATCTCAACGCACTCCGCTTCGGTGATCCCTCGCATCCAAAGACGCGGCATCTCCTGGCCGGCGTCGTCGCCGGCATCGGAGGCTACGGCAATTGCACGGGCGTGCCGACGGTAGGCGGCGAGACGAATTTCGATGCCGGCTACAACGGCAACATCCTCGTCAACGCCATGTGCGTCGGCCTGGCAAAGAAGGACAAGATTTTCTACTCGGCCGCGAAGGGCGTCGGCCTGCCGGTCGTCTACGTCGGCTCCAAGACCGGCCGCGACGGCATTCACGGCGCGACGATGGCGTCGGCAGAGTTCGATGACAAATCGGCCGAGAAGCGCCCGACCGTGCAGGTGGGCGATCCCTTTACCGAAAAGCTGCTGATCGAGGCGTGCCTAGAGCTGATGGCGGGCGATGCCATCGTCGGCATCCAGGACATGGGAGCGGCCGGATTGACGTCCTCGACATCGGAGATGGCCGACAAGGGCGGGGTTGGCGTGGAGCTCAACCTCGATCACGTCCCGCAGCGTGAAGCGAACATGACCGCCTACGAGATGATGTTGTCGGAGTCGCAGGAGCGCATGCTCATGATCCTGCGCCCGGGGCGGGAGGAACAGGCGGAAGCCGTCTTCCGCAAATGGGGCCTCGATTTCGCGGTCATCGGCCATACCACCGATACCGGCCGCATGATCATCAAGCACAAGGGCGAGATCGAGGCCGACCTCCCGGTTGCCACGCTGGCCAACTCAGCGCCCCGTTACGAGCGTCCTTGGATCCCCACGGAGCCGCCAAAGGTCATCCTGCCTGAGTGGGTGCCCGCACCCAACAGCCTGATGGATGCCCTCAAGACGATGATGGGCGGCCAGCATCTGTCCTCCCGCCGTTGGATCTGGGAGCAGTACGACCACATGGTGATGGGTGATACCGTGCAGCGCCCCGGCGGGGACGCCGCAGTCGTGCGCGTACACGGAACCAGCAAGGGCATCGCCGCAACCTGTGATGTCACGCCTCGCTACGTGCTGGC
>Ga0190265_10000798_pt1 | contig 20920 bp, 20 predicted proteins | sample Popmic124T_FD_133135 | JGI IMG/M metagenome (GOLD analysis project Ga0190265, IMG submission 133135) | Populus adjacent soil microbial communities from riparian zone of Indian Creek, Utah, USA - 124 T | ecosystem: Environmental > Terrestrial > Soil > Riparian zone | place: USA: Utah | collected...
GGGGAGCACCCCGACTGGGACGAGTACCGCGCGGCGATGACGCGGCAGGGGAAGTCCCTGATCAGGGTCACCATCACCGGGTGGGGCCCGATCGCGACGGGCGGTTTCCCGCCCGAGGTGATCGACAAGCTCTGAGCCTTGCATCCATCGGTGAAAGCTGTCAGGCTTGCGAGGTGCCGTTCGTGCTGACCGTCGACCAGAAGGCGAGCCGACGCAACCCCGACCGCGTCGGCGAGGTGCTCCGGGAGCTCAACGACGCCGTCCCCACGGTGCTGGCCTTCGAACGGACCGCCGGGGACGAGTTCCAGGGGCTGCTCGCCGAGCCCGACGAGGTCGTCGACGTGGTCCTGCGGCTGATCCGGGCCGGGGACTGGAGCATCGGGGTGGGGGCCGGCCCGGTGCAGACGCCGCTGCCGCCGAGCACCCGCGCCGGCGCGGGCCCGGCCTACCTGAGCGCCCGGCGTGCCGTCGACGCGGCGAAGCAGCGGCAGGCCCGGCTGGCCGTCCGGGGGGCTGTGCCCGCCGACGCGGGCGATGCCCAGGCGGTGCTCAGCGCGCTCGCGGTCGTGGTCGACCGGCGCAGCGAGCAGGCCTGGGAGGCGATCACGCTGGTCGGCGACGGCCGGACGCAGGCGGAGGCGGCCACCGCCCTCGGGATCTCCCGGCAGGCGGTCGGCCAGCGGCTGACCGCCGGGCTCTGGGACCTCGAGCGGGAGCTCCGCCCCACCGCGAGCCGGCTGCTGACGCGGGCGGAGGGGTGAGGCCGGGATGACCGTCGCCGTGCTCGTCCTGCTGGCCCTCACCGGCGCCACGGGGCTGGTGCTGACCGCCCGCGGCGAGCGGGTGCGGCCGGCCTGGGGCGCGGCCCTGCTCGCCGGGTTGCTCGGTGCCGCCGCGGTCGTCGCCTGGACGGCGGAGGACGTCTCGTCGGGCCTGCTCCAGGGGACGACGGTCGCCGCCGTCGCCGCGGCCGTGCTGGGCGGCGGCCCCGTCGCGACGGCGGTCCTCGGGGCGGCCGACCCGGCCGCGGTGGGCGTGGCCGGCGGCCCGCAGGACCCGACCATCCTCCGTGGCGGTGCATGGATCGGCGTCCTCGAGCGGGCGGCAGTGGCCGCCGCGCTCCTCGCGGGCTCGGCCGAGGGGCTCGCGGTCGTGCTCGCCGTGAAGGGCCTGGGCCGGTTCGCCGAGCTCCGGGCGCCGGCGGCGGCCGAGCGGTTCATCGTCGGCACCCTCGCCAGCGGCCTCTGGGCCGCGGCCTGCGTCGGCGTGGTGATGCTGCTGCGGGGCTGAGCTTCCCGCACGGTCAGCAGGGTGATCGTCGGGTAGGGAGAATGGCGGCAGTTCCCCTCATCCCTGGAGGCCCCGTGTCCGACTCGTCCGCAGCCGGTGCCGTGCGCAACCCCGACCTGCTCGGCATCTACTGCAACGACCACCTCGCCGCCGCCACGGGCGGCATCGAGCTGGTCAGCCGGATGATCGGCGTGCACCGGGGGACGGCGTTCGAGCCGCGCCTGGAGCAGCTGCTCGACGAGCTGCGCGAGGAGCGGACCGGCCTCCGGGCCTCGATGGCCGCCCTCGGCGTGCCGGTGCGCCAGTACAAGCAGGTCGGGTCGTGGCTGGGGGAGAAGCTGTCCCGGCTCAAGCTCAACGGGCACCTGCTGTCCCGCTCGCCGCTGAGCGACCTGGTCGAGTTCGAGTTCATCGCCACCGCGGTGCTGGCCAAGCGGGCCGGCTTCGAGACGCTCCGGGGGGTGGCGGCCGTGGACGACCGGCTCGACTCCGGTCTCCTCGACCGGCTCATCGCGCAGGCCGACAAGCAGCACGACTGGCTCGCCGACGCCCGGCGCGAGGTGGCCGCCCGCGTGATCGGTGGCGACCCCGGGCCCGCGGACGCGGCCGCGGACACCTGAGCGCATGTGCCACGACCACGACAGCCGTCCGCCCGCACCACCCCGCAGCGGGGACGTCGCCGAACGCGGCGTCCTGACGCTCACCTCCGCCGACGGCACGTCCTTCGCCGCGGCCTACGCCGCCCCGGCGGAGCCGGCCGGGACCGGGATCGTGCTGCTCCCCGACGTCCGGGGCCTGCACCCGTTCTACGTGGCCCTCGCCGACCAGTTCGCGCAGGCGGGCCTCCCCACCGTGGCGATCGACTACTTCGGCCGCACGGCGGGCGTCCCCGAGCGCGGGGTCCGGGACGCCGACTTCGAGTGGCGGCCGCACGTCCAGGCGGCCACCGACGAGGGGATCGACGCCGACCTCGCCGCCGCGGTCGACTACCTGCGCGCACGGGCCGGCGCCGACCTCCCCGTGGTCACCGTCGGCTTCTGCCTCGGCGGCAGCATCTCCTGGCGGCAGTCGGGCGGTGGGCTCGACCTCGCCGGGTGCGTGGGCTTCTACGGCCGGCCCTCGATGGTGGGCGCCGCGGCCGGCCGGGCGCACCTGCCCACCGTGATGCTGATCGCCGGTGCCGACGCGGCCACCCCGGTGGCCGACCAGCTGGCGCTGGCCGGGACCATGCGGGCAGCGGGCGCGGACGTCGACGCGGTCGTCTACGACGGCGCACCGCACTCGTTCTTCGACCGGGCCTACGGGGAGTGGGCGGAGGCCTGCCGCGACGCGTGGGACCACGTCCTGGCCCTGACCGACCGCGTGGCGCTCCGCTGAGGCACCCCGGCGGGACCGGGGGCGTGGACCTGCCGGCGACCGTGACCGTGGGCGGTGCCCCGCTCGAGTTGCGCCGGGGGACCGCCGGCGACCTCCCGGCACTCGTCGCGATGCTCGCCGACGACCCGCTGGGCGCGGGCCGCGAGGCCCACGACGGCGACCTGACCCCCTACCGCCGCGCGTTCGATCTCGTCGACGCCGACCCGGCCCACGTCCTGCTCGTGGCGGTCGACGGGGACGACGTGGTGGGGACGCTGCAGCTGTCGGTCCTCCCCGGCCTGGCCCGCCGCGGCGCGTCGCGCGGCCAGATCGAGGCCGTGCGGGTGGCGGCCGGCGCGCGGGGCCGAGGGCTCGGGACGGCGATGATCGGCTGGGCGCTGGCGGAGTCGCGACGGCGCGGCTGCGTCCTCGTGCAGCTGACCACCGACAAGAGCCGGGCCGACGCCCGCCGCTTCTACGAGCGGCTGGGCTTCGTCGCCTCCCACGAGGGGATGAAGCTCGACCTCCCCGAAGGCTCCTAGGCTGAACCGGTGACTGGCGAGCCGATCGACCCCGGCGTGATCGAACTGGCCCGGCGGGTCTTCGACCTGGCCCGCGGGGGGCACACCCGGGAGCTGGCCGAGTACGTCGACGCCGGTGTCCCGGCCGACCTGACCAACGACAAGGGCGACACCCTGCTGATCCTGGCCGCGTACCACGGGCACGCGGAGACGGTGGGCGCGCTGCTCGACCGCGGAGCCGACCACTCGCGGGCCAACGACCGGGGCCAGACCGCCCTGGCCGCCGCCGTCTTCAAGCAGTCGACCGAGACCGTCACCCAGCTGCTCCGTGCGGGCGCCGACCCCGACGCCGGCGGACCCAGCGCCCGGGCGACCGCCACCTTCTTCGAACTCCCGGCCATGCTGGAGCTGCTCGACGCGCGCTGACGGCGCCGGTGAGCGCGCCGCGTGGCGGACGTGCACCGTGTAGGGGTAGGAACGCGGCGACGCAGGGGGGAGGGACGGTCATGGCGGTGCGACCCGATGTGCCGGGAGCCGGCCGCGCCGCGCCCCGCCCACCCCGCCGCCACGGGCCGGCAGGTGCGAGCAGCGCCGTCCCCGAGCCCCTGCCCGACGTGGTGCCCGGCGACGGCGCCGAGGCGCTGCCCGACGCCCCGCCCCCCGCCCAGGCCCTCGAGGTCGGGCCGCCGAGCGGTTCCACCACCGTCGAGCCGCAGGCCGCGGCGCCGGGCATCCCGCGCTGGCTGCTCGTGCTCGCCGGCATCGCGACGGCCACGATCGCCGTCGCCGGGCTGCGCGCCGTCGCCTGGCTGGTGGCCCCCGTCTTCCTGGCCCTCGTGGTGGTGGTCGCCCTCGCGCCGGTCCAGAGCTGGCTGCAACGGGTGGGCGTCCCGCGCTGGCTGGCGACGACGGTCCTGCTGCTGCTCGTCGTGGCGGTCCTGCTGTCCTTCGTGACCCTCCTCGTGGTCTCGGCGGCCCAGTTCGCGGCCCTGCTGCCCGACTACGCCGGACGCGCCGAGATCCTGATCAACGGCGTCGTCGCCGACCTCAACGACGCCGGGATCGTCTCCGGGCAGCTCTCCGACCTGGTCAACCAGATCGACTACGGCCAGTTCGTCGGTGTGGCCACCGACGTGCTGGGCCGGTTCACGAGCGCCGCCAGCACGCTCGTGCTGCTGCTCTCGGCGCTGGTCTTCATCGCCATCGAGTCCAGCGGGTTCTCCCGGCGCCTGGCGCTGGTGGGGGAGGAGCGCCCGCACCTGCCGGTCGCCATGACCCTGTTCGCCCAGGGCACCCGGAGCTACCTGCTGGTCAGCACGGTCTTCGGGGCCGTCGTCGCGGTCGGTGACTGGATCGCCCTGGCGATCATCGGCGTCCCCGCCGCGGGTCTCTGGGGACTGCTGGCGTTCGTCACCAACTACGTGCCCGCGATCGGCTTCGTGCTGGGCGTGGTGCCGCCGGCGATCCTGGGCCTGCTGGCCGGCGGCTGGGGCGAGCTCGTCGCGATCGTGGTCGTCTACTCGCTGCTCAACTTCGTGATCCAGACCCTGATCCAGCCCCGCTTCGTGGGCGACTCGGTCGGCCTGTCCATGACGGTCACCTTCCTGGCCCTGCTCTTCTGGGGCTGGGTGCTCGGGGCGCTGGGCGCCCTCCTCGCCATCCCGCTGACGCTCCTGGTCAAGGCCCTCCTCGTCGACGTCGACCCGCGCGGGCACTGGCTGGACGCCATCCTGCGCGAGGAGCCACGGGCGCCGCGCACCATGCGGGCCAAGCGGCGGATGCACGCCCGCCGGGCCGCCCTGGCCTCGGTCCGCCGGCTGCACCACCCCCGTCGCACGACCGTTCTGAGCACGGCCGAGCCGGACTGAGCCGGACACCTCTGCGAACGGCATCCGCGCAGGTCAGAACGCGTGTCGCCGGAATGTCGGACCCCTCTGGGACGTTGTCCGTACGAAGCCGGTGGCGTCGTGCGGCGCCCGGCGGAGGAGGAAGACATGAAGGGCGATCGGGTCGAGATCGTGATCGATGCGGGCGGCAGCACGCGCACCTACGACATCGCGGCGACGCGGGCCGGCCGGCGGGTCGAGGTGACCCACGGACGGGGTGTGGTGGAGGTGGCCGAGACCACCCGCGGCGGGACGCCGGTGCGCACGGCGCGGTTCATGGCGGGGCGGGTGCTCGCTCTCGTGGAGCACCCGGCGCCGCGGCCGGCGCTGGACGACGACGCGGCGGTGACCGCGCTGCGGCACTCCGCCTGACGGAGGGATCCCCGCCGGGGCCGTGACGAGCGGGCCGCCGGGCGTGTGCGGGCCCCGGTCCGTGCGCGGAGGGGGCGGGTGCGGTAGACCTGGCAGGCCCTCGGCCCGTCGCCGCCGCCCGTACCACTTGGAGGTCCACCCCGTGCTGGAGAGCATCGGCTTCGCCGCCGCCTACACAGGGGTCGGCATCGCGCTGCTGGTCCTGGGCTTCTACGCCCTCGACCTGCTCACCCCGGGGAACCTGGGCAAGCACATCGCCGAGGCCCGCTCGCTGAACGCCGCCGTGGTCCTCACCGGTGGCTTCCTGGGGCAGGGCGCGATCATCTTCGCCAGCATCTGGACCAACGCGACCAGCGGCTTCGGCCAGGCACTGCTCTACACCGTCGTGTTCGGCGTCCTCGGTGTCGTGCTGCAGGCCGTGGCGTTCGTCGCCCTGGACGTGCTCATCCCCGGACGGCTCGGCCACCACCTCATGGAGCCGGATTTCCACCCGGCCAGCCTGGTCAGCGCGGCCGTGCAGCTGGCCGTCGCCGCGATCATCGTCGCCTCCATCTGGCCCTGACCCACGCCGCCCGGACCTTGTGACGGGCGCCCCAGGACGCGGCCGTAACGTGTCGGGCGCAGCTCCGGCCGTGCCGCTCGCACCGGCGACGGCCCCACCGACGTGAGAGGAACATTGATGAGCGAGGCAACCGCAGGCACCCGTGTGGCCATCGTGACCGGGGCCGCCCGCGGCATCGGTGCGGCGACCGCGATCCGGCTGGCGGAGGACGGGTTCGCCGTCGCCGTCCTTGACCTGGACGAGGCCTCGGCGAAGGCCACCGTCGAGGCGATCGAGTCCGCCGGCGGCCGCGCTCTCGCCGTGGGTGCCGACGTCAGCGACTCGGCGCAGGTCGAGGCCGCCGTCGAGCGGATCGCCGCGGAGCTCGGCGGCCCGACCGTGCTGGTCAACAACGCCGGCGTGCTGCGCGACAACATGCTGTTCAAGATGTCCGACAGCGACTGGGACATCGTCATGAACGTGCACCTGCGGGGCGCCTTCCTCATGACCCGCGCGGCGCAGAAGCACATGATCGACGCCAAGTGGGGCCGGATCGTCAACCTGTCCAGCACCTCGGCGCTCGGCAACCGCGGGCAGGCCAACTACTCGACGGCCAAGGCCGGCCTGCAGGGCTTCACCAAGACCCTGGCCATCGAACTGGGCAAGTTCGGCGTGACCGCCAACGCCATCGCCCCGGGCTTCATCGAGACCGAGATGACCAAGGCGACCGCCGAGCGCATGGGCATCCCGTTCGAGGACTTCATCAAGGGCGCCGCGTCGCAGATCCCGGTGGCCCGCACGGGCAAGCCCGAGGACATCGCGCACCTGGTGTCCTTCTTCGTCAGCGAGGGCGCCGGCTTCGTGTCCGGCCAGGTCGTCTACGCCGCCGGCGGGCCGAAGGCCTAGTTCCACCGCGGGGCCCGGCTGCCGTCCTGTGCCGGGCCCCGCGTCCGCTCCACCGGAGGAGGGCACGTGTCCGACGACGTCGTCCAGGTCGAGCGCCGCGGCGCCGTCCAGGTCATCAGCATCAACCGGCCGCAGGCGCGCAACGCGCTCGATGCCGCCGTCGCCCGGCTCGTGGCCGCCGCCGTCGACGAGCTGGACGCGTCCGACGAGCTGCGGGCCGGCGTCCTGACCGGCGCGGGCGGCTTCTTCTCCGCCGGCATGGACCTCAAGGCGTTCCTCCGCGGCGAGACGCCCGCCATCGAGGGCCGCGGCCTGTGCGGCATCACCCGGACGCCGCCGCGCAAGCCGCTGGTCGCCGCCGTCGAGGGCGGGGCGCTGGCCGGGGGCTTCGAGCTGGTGCTCGCCTGCGACCTCGTCGTCGCCGGGCGGAGCGCGCGGTTCGGCGTCCCGGAGGTGAAGCGCTCCCTGGTCGCGGCCGGGGGCGCCGCGCTGCTGCTGCCGCAGCGGGTGCCGCGCGCCGTGGCGCTCGAGCTCCTGCTCACCGGTGACCCGATCGACGCCCCCCGCGCGCAGGCGGTCGGCCTGGTGAACCGCGTGGTGGACGACGGCGCGGCGCTGGACGCGGCCGTCGAACTGGCCGAGGCGGTCGCCGCCAACGGCCCGCTGGCCGTCGCTGCCACGAAGCAGCTCGTGCTCTCGGCGCCGGCCTGGTCGCCGGACGAGGCGTGGGAGCGGCAGGAGGAGGTGGTCCGCCCGGTGTTCGCCTCCGAGGACGCGCGCGAGGGCTCCACCGCCTTCGCCGAACGCCGTCCCCCCGTGTGGCGCGGCCGCTGACCCCGCATGTGGTCCGGAACGATCAGGAGACCTGGTCATTCCGGGTCCTGGCTCACCATCCACCGTGAGCCAGGACCCAGAACGATCAGCAGACCTGATCATCCTGGGAAATCCGGGGGCGGGTCGGGGCGTTGGACCTGCCGTGGCATCCACCCCGCTCCGACTGCTCGTCCTCGGTGACTCCATCGCCTACGGGACCGGCGCGCTGCGCGCCGACGACACCCTCGGCCGGCGGCTGTCCGCGGCCCTGACCGCCGAGGGTTTCGACGTCGACCTGCACGTGCTCGCGGTGCCCGGCGCCGTCTCGGCCGACCTGGCCGCCCAGGTGCGCCGCGCCCAGCCGCTGGACGCCGACCTGGCCGTCGTCGTGGTCGGGGCCAACGACCTGGCCCGCTTCCTCCCGCCGGAGCAGGCCGTCGCGTCCCTCGCCGCCGCCGTCGGAGCGCTGCGGGCACGCGGGACCGACGTGGTCGTCGTCCCGGCCCCGGACATGTCCTCGGTGCCGTTCGTGCCGCCCGCGTTCCGGCCGCTGGTGCAGGCGGCCTGCGCCCAGCTCCAGCGCCGGCAGACCGAGGTCGCCGAGGCCGCGGGCGCCACGGTGGCCGACATCGCGGGCGAGGTCGGCCGTTCCTTCGTCGCCGATCCGGCGATGTTCTCCGGCGACCGCTTCCACCCCAGCTCGGCGGGCTACGGCCGGATCGCCGCGGCGCTCGCGCCGACCGTGGTCGAGGCGGCCCGGGCCCGGCGGGACGAGGCCGCCGCCTAGAGCCGGTCGGCCAGCAGCTCGGCGAGGTGCAGGCCACGGCGCGCGGCCAGCTGGTCCAGCTGCGTCCGGCAGGAGAAGCCGTCCGCGAGCACGACGGCGTCCGGCCCCAGGTCCTCGACGGCCGGCAGGAGCTGGTGCTCCGCGATGGCCACCGAGACGTCGTGGTGGCCGCGCTCCACGCCTCAGTTGCCGGCCAGCCCGCAGCAGCCGCCGAGCCGGGTCACCCGCGCGCCCGCCGCCGAGAGCAGCGCCGCGTCCGCCGCCCAGCCCATCACCGACGCGTGGTGGCAGTGCGGCTGGGCGACGACCTCGAGACCCGCCAGCGACGGCGGTGACCAGCCCGGCGTCGCCGTGAGCAGCTCGGCCAGCGTGCGCGTGGCCGCGGCGACCCGCTCGGCCTCGGCGCCGCCGACCAGCTCGAGCGCCTCGCTCCGGAGCACCGCGGTGCACGAGGGCTCGACGCCGACGATCGGCCAGCCGGCGTCGGCCGCGGCGACCAGCGACCCGATCGTGCCGGCGAGGATCCGGCGGGCGGTGTCCAGCTGGCCGGTGGTGATCCAGGTGAGCCCGCAGCAGGTGTCGGCACCCGGGACGTGCACGCGGTGGCCGGCCGCCTCCAGCACGCGGGCGGCCGCCCACGCGACCTCCGGGGCGAAGTGGTCGGTGAACGAGTCGACCCACAGCGCGACGGGAGTGCCGTCGGTCGGGAACGACTCCCGCGCGGCCCACTCCTGGCGGAACGTGCGCGTGGCGAAGTGCGGCACCTCGCGGCGCTGGTCGATGCCGGCGCCCGCCTTGGCCACCCGGCTGCCGAGCCGCGAGCCGAGCACGCGGTTGACCAGCCCCGGCGCGCGGGCGGCGAGGTCGGACCAGAACGGCAGCCGGCCCAGCGTGTAGTGCGAGATGGGCCGCAGCCGGCGCCGGTACGACTGGTGCAGCACCTCGGCCTTGTAGGACGCCATGTCGACACCGGTCGGGCAGTCGCGCGAGCAGCCCTTGCACGACAGGCAGAGGTCCAGCGCGTCGTGCACCTCCGGCGCGCGCCACCCGTCCACCGGACCGCCGTCGGCGAGCATCTCCTGCAGCACCCGCGCCCGCCCGCGGGTGGTGTCCTTCTCCTCGCGGGTGGCCGCCCACGACGGGCACATGACGCCGCCCGACGCCTGCAGGTCGGCGCGGCACTTGCCCACGCCGGTGCACCGGTGGACGGCGGCGGAGAAGTCGCCGCCGTCGTGCCGGTACGCCAGTGCCAGGTGCTGGCGCACCACGGGGGCGGCCGCCATCCGGACGTCGTCGTCGAGCCGGGCTGGGCGGACGAGCACGCCGGGGTTGAGCACGTCGTCGGGGTCGAGGAGCGCCTTGACGCGGCCGAACAGGTCGATGACGGCGGGGGAGTACATGAGGGGGAGCAGCTCGCTGCGGGCCCGGCCGTCGCCGTGCTCGCCGGACAGCGAGCCGCCGTAGCCGGCCACCAGCCGGGCGGCGTCCTCGACGAAGGCCCGGTACCGCGCGCGCCCCCGGTCCGGCTCGCCGCCGGAACCGAAGGGGAAGTCGATCCGGCCGTGCACGCAGCCGTCGCCGAAGTGCCCGTAGGGGACGCACTGCAGGCCGTGCTGGTCCAGCAGCGCCTCGAACTCGCGCAGGTAGGCGCCCAGGCGCTCCGGCGGGACGGCGGCGTCCTCCCAGCCGGCGTGCGCCGGGTGCCCGTCGGAGGTGCGGGCGGCGAGCCCGGCGCCGTCCTCGCGGATCCGCCAGATCGCCGCAGCCTCGGCGGGCTCGGTGACCACCAGCGAGTCCAGCGCGGCCGCGTCCGCCAGCACGCCCCCGGCCTTGGCGCGGACCTCGGCCTCGCTGTCGCCGGTGAGCTCGACGACGAGCCACGCCTCGCCGCGGGGCAGGTCGGGGACGACGGCGGCCGGGACGTCGCGCAGCCGCTGCACCATGCGGGCGTCCAGGCCCTCCACCGCGGTCGGCGAGTGGGGGAGCAGGCCCGGCGTGGCGTCGGCGGCCTCGGCCATCGTCGGGTAGCCGAGGACCACCAGGCCGCGGAAGGGGGCGTCGGTCACCAGCCGCACCGTCGCGCCGAGCACCAGGGCGAGCGTGCCCTCCGAACCCACCAGCGCCCGGGCGACGTCGAACCCGCGCTCAGGCAGCAGGTGCTCCAGCGAGTAGCCGGAGACCTGGCGGCCGAAGCGGCCGAACTCCGTGCGGATGGTGGCCAGCTCCGCCCCGACCAGCCGGTGCAGGTCGGCCAGGACGCCGTCGACCGGAACGGTGCCGGGGCCGAGCCGCAGGCGGGCTCCCGAGCCGGTGACCACGTCCAGCCCGACGACGTTGTCCGACGTCCGCCCGTAGCCCAGCGCCCGCGAACCGCAGGCGTTGTTGCCGATCATCCCGCCGATCGTGCAACGGTTGTGCGTGCTCGGGTCGGGGCCGAAGCGCAGGCCGTGCGGGCGCACGGCGGTCTGCAGCGCCGCCTGCACGAGTCCGGGCTCCACGGTCGCCGTGCGGGCCTCGGGGTCGACCTGCCGCACCACGGACAGGTACCGGCTGGTGTCCAGCACCACCCCCGGGCCGACGGCGTTGCCGGCGATGGAGGTGCCGCCGCCCCGGGCCGTGAGCGGCACGCCCAGGGAGCGGCACACCTCCAGGGTGGCGACCATCTCGTCGACGTGCCGCGGGCGCACGACCGCCCGGGGGAGGACGCGGTAGAGGGAGGCGTCGGAGGAGTACAGCGCGCGGGCCAGGCCGGAGTCGTCGACGTCGACGAGCCCGGCGCCGCGGAGGGCGTCCAGCAGGTCCGACGCCCCGGGGCCGGTTCCTCCGGGGAGACCACCCCGACGCTCCGAGGGGGTGGTCGTGGTCATGGGAGTCCTCCGTCGGCGCATCGGGGTCGGGAACCTGAGTCTGCTGCCGCGGGTCGGGGGCGGCGAACCCGGGGCCGTCAGCCGTCCGCGTCGGCGGTGGTCAGGGCACGGATCGGGACGACGGCGACGGGGCAGCGCGCGAACGCCGCGACACGGCCGGCAACTCACCCGCGGCGCGGAGGTGCCGCGGGCCTCTGCCCACCCAGCAACCACCGGCTGCGCGCCGGCCGACGCGGCGCGGAGGACGTCGAGCGGGTCCCGATCGGGTCGGCGCGGGAGCCGAGCAGTCCGGCCACATCGAGCGAGGCGTGCACCAGCCGCAGCGGCGCGCCGCGACGGCGGGCGGCCTCCGCGGCGAGCCGGGCGGCCGGACGGAGATCGCCGATCCGTCGACCACCACGACGACCGGATCTGCGCCGTCCTCCCGCGTTCCTACGGTCCAGCTCAGCTCGTCTCCGGGCCGGAATGCCCGAACAGCCGATGCACGAACTTGTCCAGTTCGACGACGGCCAGGACGGATGCGCCGAGCAGCCAGCAGCCGAGCCACTCCTCCGTCGAGAGCGGCACGAGACCCAGCACCTCGTCGGTGGCCGACCACTGCGTCGCGACGACGTAGAGGACCAGCGCCCCCACGGCGCTGCCCAGCAGCGGCCGGTTGCCGAACGGGTTCATCGTGAACAGCGACCGGTTCTCCGCCCGGGCGCTGAGCACCAGCCAGAAGTTGAGCATCACGAAGAGCGTCAGCGCGATGGTGCGGGCGTGCTCCTCGGTGTAGCCCTGGTCCAGGCCCCAGCGGAAGGACACCAGGATGGTGCCCGCCATCCAGGCCCCGGCCAGGGCCGTGCGCAGCCACAGCGCGCCGGACAGCAGGCCCTCCCGGCGGGCGCGCGGAGGACGGTCCAGCTCGTCGCCCTCGGGCGGTTCGAAGGCCAGGGCGATGTCCTGGAGGCCGTTGGTGACCACGTTGACGAACAGCAGCTGGACGGGCAGGAACAGGAGCGGCTGCTCGGCGAGCAGGTTCGCCGAGACCGACAGCAGGGAGGCCAGTCCGCTGGCGAGCAGGAAGAACGTGGCCTTCCGGATGGCGTTGAAGGTGACCCGCCCCTGCTTCACCGCGTCGACGATGGTGACGAAGTTGTCGTCGGTGAGCACGATGTCGGCGGCCTCGCGCGCGACCGCCGTCCCCGAGCGGCCCATCGCCACGCCGATCGAGGCCGCCTTCAGCGCTGGGGCGTCGTTGACCCCGTCCCCCGTCACGGCGACGACTTCGTCCTCGGCCTGCAGGATGCGGACGATGCGCAGCTTGTCCTGCGGCGACACCCGGGCGGCGACGCCGCTCTTGCGCAGCCGGGCGGCGAGCACGTGGTCGTCGATGTCCTCCATCTCCGCTCCGGTGACCGGGTGCAGACCGCTGCCCAGGCCCAGCCGAGCCGCGATGGACGCGGCGGTGGCGGGGTGGTCGCCGGTGATCATGACGACGGTGATGCCGGCCTGGCGGCAGTCGGCGACCGCCTCCGCCACCCCGGGCCGGGGTGGGTCCTCCATGGCCTCCAGGCCGAGGAAGGTCAATCCCGTCGGCGGTGGCAGCGGCCGCTCCACGGGCTCGTCCGGTCGGAGCACGCGCATGGCCGTGGCCAGCACGCGCATGCCCTGCTCGGCCAGCCGGGAGTTCGCCGACTCGACCGCGGCGGCGTCGAAGGCCCGGTCGCCGTCGTCGGCGGCCTGGGTGACCGACAGCCCGGCGAGGACGTCGGGCGAGCCCTTCACGTAGAGGACGCGCGGACCGTCGGCCGTCGTACGCACGGTCTGCGACAACCGCAGCTCCGGCTCGTAGGGGGTGTGGGCCAGCCACCGCGCGTCGCGCTCCGCCACGGTCGCCGCGCCCAGGCGCACAGCGGCGCGCAGCATCGCGACGTCCACGGCGTCACCGGTGAAGTCCAGGGGGTCGCCGGCGGGGGTCACCGTTCCGGACGGCGCGGCCGCGGCCTCGTTGGTCAGGGCCCCGGCTCGGAGCGTCTCGCGGGCGGCCCGGCCGACGGACGCGGGAGGGGTGCGGTCGCGCAGGTCGAGGGTGCCGCTTGCGGTCCACACGACCTCCACGGTCATCTCGTTGCGGGTCAGCGTGCCGGTCTTGTCCGAGCCGATGACCGTCGTGGAGCCGAGGGTCTCGACGGCCGGCAGCGAACGCACGATCGCGTTGTGCCGGGCCATTCGCGCCACCCCGAGGCTCATGGCGACGGTCAGAACGATCGGCAGCGACTCGGGGATCGAGGCCACGGCCAGGGCCACCGCGGTCCGGAACATCTCCGAGGCCCCATAGCCCAGGATCAGCCCGGCCACGAAGAGCCCGCCAGCGGCTGCGGCCACGATGACGCCGATGCGGCGTTCCAGCGTGTGGGTGAGCAACTGCAGCGGGGTCTGTCCGGCCGGGCCCTGCACCAGCTCGTTGATCATGCCGAGCTCGGTCCGGGTGCCGGTACCCACGACGACGCCGCGCCCGCGCCCGGTGGTGACGAGGGTGCCGCTGAAGGCGAGGTTCGTGCGGTCGCCCGCCTGGGTGTGGGGTGGCAGCCGGTTGACCTGCTTGGTCACCGGCAGGACCTCGCCCGTCAGCATCGACTCGTCCACCTGGAGCCCGTTGACCTCCAGCAGCCGCAGGTCGGCCGGTACCCGTTCGCCGCTCTCCAGCAGGACGACGTCACCGGGGACCAGTTCGACCGCGGGTAACTCCCGTTCCTGGCCGTCGCGCAGCACCCGGCAGACCGGCGCCGAGAGCTGCTGCAGCGCGCGCACGGCGGTCTCGGCCTTGCGCTCCTGCCAGAACCCGATGCCCGCGTTGAGCAGCAGGATGACCAGGATCGCCACGGCGTCGACCCACTCGCGCAGCACGAGGGTGACGCCGAAGCAGAGGACCAGGATGCCGATCAGCGGGCTGACGAACTGCCGCGCCAGGATCCGCCAGGCAGGGGTCGCCTCGCTCACCGGTAGCTCGTTGCGTCCGTCCCGCTCCGCCCTGCGCGCGGCCGCGTGGTCGGTGAGCCCCTGCGGGGTGGAGTCCAGGGTCCCCAGGACGTCCTGACGGGAGAGGACGTGCCATCGTACGGCGGGTAGGGGGTCGGCGGTGTCCCGGGCAGCGGTCGTCATCGGCGCTCCTCGTGCACCGATCCGGTGCCGTGGGGGTCGTCGTGCCTGTCCGGCCAGGCTAGTGAGTGCACAGGGGGTTGCCGGTAGGTACCCGCATCGGATGGGATCGGGCGATGGACGCCCTCGTGGAAGCCCGGCTCGACACCTCGTCCGACCCTCTCTCCACCGAGGAACTGGCCGCCCTCGACGCCTGGTGGCGGGCGGCGAACTACCTCTCCGTCGGCCAGATCTACCTCATGGACAACCCGCTGCTGCGGGAGCCGCTGCGTCCGGAGCACATCAAGCCGCGGCTGCTCGGCCACTGGGGGACCACGCCGGGGCTGAACTTCCTCTACGCCCACCTCAACCGCGCCATCACCGCGCGCGACCTCGACGTGATCTACGTGATGGGACCGGGTCACGGCGGCCCCGGACCGGTCGCGGCCGCCTGGCTCGAGGGCACCTACAGCGAGGTCTACCCGGACGTCTCGCAGGACGCCGTCGGCATGGACCGGCTGTTCACCCAGTTCTCCTTCCCCGGCGGGATCCCGAGCCACGTGGCGCCCGAGACGCCCGGATCGATCCACGAGGGGGGCGAGCTGGGCTACGCGCTCGCGCACGCCTACGGGGCGGCCTTCGACAACCCGGACCTGGTCGTCGCCGCGGTCGTCGGCGACGGCGAGGCCGAGACCGGACCGCTCGCGGCCAGCTGGCACGCCAACAAGTTCGCCGACCCGGTCACCGACGGCGCCGTCCTGCCGATCCTGCACCTGAACGGCTACAAGATCGCCAACCCCACCGTGCTGGCCCGCATCCCGCGCGAGGAGCTGCTCGACCTGCTGCGCGGCTACGGCCACACCCCCTACCTGGTCGAGGGCGACGACCCCGAGACCATGCACCGGGAGTTCGCCGCCACCCTCGACCGGTGCCTCGACGAGATCGCCGGGATCCAGCGGCGGGCCCGCGAGGACGGCGGAACCGAGCGGCCGCGCTGGCCGATGATCGTGCTGGCCACGCCGAAGGGCTGGACCGGCCCGCGGACCGTCGACGGGCTGCAGGTGGAGGGCACGTGGCGGGCGCACCAGGTGCCCTTCGCGAACGCCCGTGGGGACGACGGGCACCGCCGGGTGCTCGAGGAGTGGCTGCGCAGCTACCGCCCGGAGGAGCTGTTCGACGCCGACGGCGCGCCGGTGCCCGCCGTCCGGGACCTCCACCCGGCCGGCAGCCGGCGGATGAGCGCCAACCCGCACGCCAACGGCGGGGAACTGCTGCGCCCGCTGCGCATGCCGGACTTCCGCGACTCGGCCGTGCCGGTGCCCGCGCCGGGGACGGGGGCGGTCGAGGCCACGCGGGTGCTGGGCACGTTCCTCCGCGAGGTGATGCGGGAGAACATGGAGACGTTCCGGGTGTTCGCCCCGGACGAGAACAACTCCAACCGGCTGGGCGCCCTGCTCGACGTCACCGACCGGGCGTGGCTGGCCGAGCGGCTGCCCGGGGACGACCACCTGGCACCCGGCGGGCGGGTGATGGAGATCCTGTCCGAGCACGTCTGCCAGGGCTGGCTGGAGGGTTACCTGCTCACCGGCCGGCACGGGTTCTTCTCCTGCTACGAGGCGTTCATCCACGTCGTCGACTCGATGTTCAACCAGCACGCCAAGTGGCTGAAGACCACCAACGGCATCCCGTGGCGCCGGCCGATCGCGTCGCTGAACTACCTGCTGACCTCGCACGTGTGGCGGCAGGACCACAACGGGTTCTCCCACCAGGACCCGGGCTTCATCGACCACGTCGTGAACAAGAAGGCCGACGTCATCCGGGTCTACCTGCCGCCGGACGCCAACACGCTGCTGTCGGTGGCCGACCACTGCCTGCGGACCCGGCAGTACGTCAACGTGATCGTGGCGGGCAAGCAGCCGGCCCTGCAGTACCTCGGGATCGACGAGGCCATCGAGCACTGCACCAAGGGGCTCGGCATCTGGAGCTGGGCGAGCACCGACGAGGGTGTGGAGCCCGACGTCGTCCTGGCCTGCGCGGGCGATGTGCCGACGATGGAGGCGCTGGCCGCCGTCGAGATCCTGCGCGGGTACTTCCCGGACCTGCGCATCCGTTTCGTCAACGTCGTCGACCTGATGCGTCTGCAGGACGACCGCGAGCACCCGCACGGGCTCTCCGACGCCGCCTTCGACGCCTACTTCACCCGCGACAAGCCGGTGATCTTCGCCTACCACGGCTATCCGTGGCTGATCCACCGGCTGACCTACCGCCGGGCCAACCACGAGAACCTCCACGTGCGCGGCTACGTCGAGGAGGGGACGACGACCACACCGTTCGACATCTGCGTGATGAACCGGCTCGACCGCTACGACCTCGCGATCGACGTCATCGACCGGGTGCCGCGGCTGCGCACGATCGGGGCCCACGCCCGGGACCGGCTGCGCGACCAGCTCGTCGAGCACCGGCAGTACGTGGTCACCCACGGCGAGGACCTGCCGGAGATCCGGGACTGGCAGTGGTCGGGCCGCCCGGGACCGGCCACCTCCGGCGGCGACCCGCTGCGCGAGCCGGAGGCGGGGTGAGGGTCCTGGTGGTCAACGCCGGGTCCAGCAGCCTCAAGCTGACCCGCTTCGACGCCGACGGGTCGGTGTCCGCGTCGACGACGGTCGACCACTGGCAGGGCGAGGGCCACCTCGAGCCGCTGGCCGACTTCCTCCGGGACGGCGGCCCGGTGGACGCGGTGGGTCACCGGATCGTGCACGGCGGCCCGAAGCACACCGAGCCCGCGCTCGTGGACGACGAGCTCGTCGCCCACCTGGCCTCGATCACCCACCTCGCGCCGCTGCACCAGCCCCGCGCGCTGGCCGGTGTCCGGGCGGTCCGGGACCTGCTGGGCGACGTCCCCGCGGTGGCCTGCTTCGACACCGCCTTCCACGCGACGCTGCCACCGGCCGCGGCGACCTACGCGCTGCCGCGGGAGTGGAACGAGCGCTGGGCGCTGCGCCGGTACGGCTTCCACGGGCTGTCGCACGCCTGGGCGGTGCGCCGTGCCGCCGAACTGACCGGCCGGGAGCCCGCCGACCTCCGGGTGGTGTCCTGCCACCTGGGCGCCGGGGCGTCGCTGGCCGCCGTCCGCGGAGGCCGGTCGGTCGACACGACGATGGGGTTCACCCCGCTCGCCGGCCTGGTCATGAACACCCGCCCGGGCACGCTCGACCCGGGACTGGTGCTGTGGCTGCTCGAGCACGGGCACGTCCCGCAGCACGAGCTCAGCGACGTCCTCGACCACCACGCCGGGCTCAAGGGCCTCTCCGGCACGGGTGGCGACCTGCGCGACGTCCTCGCCGGCCGGGCGGCCGGGGACCCCGACTGCGCCCTCGCCTTCGACGTCTACGTGCACCGCCTCGCACGGGAGACGGCCGCCATGACGGCGGCCACCGGCGGGCTGGACCTGCTGGTGCTCACCGGCGGCGTCGGCGAGCACTCGTGGGAGGTCCGGTCGGCGCTCGCGGATCGGCTGGCCCATCTCGGCGTGGGGGTGGACGACGGCCGCAACCGGCGCACGACGGCCGACGGCGACATCAGCGCGGACGGGTCGGACGTGCGGACGGTGGTCGTCACCGCCCGCGAGGACCTCGAGGTCCGCGGGCAGGTGCTCGCGGAACTGGCCGGCTGAGCGGCTACCCGCCGCGGGTCACCTCGACGGTGACGACGCCCCCGACGGTCCGGGCCAGCGCGACCAGCGCACGGAACTCCGTCTCGTCCGCCGCGCCGGCCCGGCGGGTGATGACCGCCGCCCCGTCGCGCACGGTCACGTCCCACGTCCCGGGTTCGCCGGTGTACTCCTCGACGAGCGCCAGCAGGTCGGCGGCGATCGCCGCGTCGGAGCGCACGAGGGCGCGCAGCAGGTCGCGCCGGCTCACGATGCCGACCAACCGCCCGCCGTCGAGCACCGGCACGCTGCGCAGCTTCTCCTCGAGCAGCAGCGTGGCGACGTCGGAGACGTCGGCACCCGCGTCGACCGACCGCACCCGGCTCGTCATGACGTCGGCGACCGTCTGCGGGGGCGGCTCCTCCGCCACGGGCTGGTCGCGACGCAGGTGCAGGCGCGGATCGGCTGGCATCCGGCTGCGGAGGATGTCCGCCTCGGCGACCATGCCGACGAGCCGTCCCCCGTCGTCGACGACGGGGACGGCGGCGAACCCCCGCTCGGTGAGCAGCCCGCCCACGTGCTTGACGTGGTCGCGGGGGCCGACGGTGAGCACGTCGCGCGTCATGACGTCGCGGATCCGCACGGCCGCCGCCTCAGGCCGTCGGGTCGGGGACGACGACGGCGCGGCCGGTGACCCGGCCCGCGCGCAGGGCGGCGTAGGCCTCCGTCGCCCGGCTCAGCGGCCACTCGCTGGTCCCCGCGACCAGGTCCCCGCGCGCAGCGAGCGCGAGGACGGCGTGCAGTTCCGGGAGCGAGCCCCAGTACGTCGTCAGGACGCGGATGCCGTACGGCAGGCCCAGGAAGGACACCGGCAGCGTGCCCCCGCCGAGGCCGACGACCACGACGGCGGAGTCCGGGCCCACGACCGCGGCCGCGGTGTCGAGGGTCGTCTGCGCGCCGACCATGTCGAGGACCACATCGGCGCCCTGCCCGCCGGTCAGCTCCCGGACCTGCCCGGCCGCGCCGGCACCGGGGTCGAGGACGACGTCGGCACCCCGTGCCAGCGCCAGGTCGCGGGACTCCTGGCGCGGGTCGACGGCGACCACCCGCGTGCCGCTGGTCGCCCGGAGGATCTGCACCGCCATGTTGCCCAGGCCGCCCGCACCGATGACCACCGTCGTCGACCCCGGAACCAACTGCGGCCGGACCCGCTCGATCGCGGAGTACGGCGTGAGCCCGGCGTCGGTGAGCGGTGCCGCCACCCGCGGGTCCAGCCCGTCCGGCAGGGGCACGAGGTGCCGAGCGGCCGGGACGAGCAGGTACTCCGCCATGCCCCCGTCCCGCCCGAGTCCGCCGACGGCGGCCCCGCCGCCGGCCGTCCGGCAGTAGTTCTCCGCCCCGGCCGAGCAGGCCCGGCAGACCCCGCAGCCCCACGGCCCGTGGACGGCGACCGGCTGCCCGTGCTCCAGGCCGGACACCCCGGCGCCGACCGCCTCGACCCAGCCGGCGTTCTCGTGGCCCAATGTGAACGGCAGTTCCCAGGGCATGGCCCCGGCCGGGAACTCGTACAGGACGTGCAGGTCGGAGTGGCACACACCGGCACCTCCCATCCGCAGCAGCACCTGGCCCGGCCCCGGCTCCGGGCGGTCCACCTCTCGCAGTTCGGGCTCGGACTGCCAGCCGGTGATCTGGAGGGCGCGCACGGGATCTCCTCTGTCGGGGACGGGTCCGGCCCCAGCTTGGCCGGGACCGGGGGCCGGCGCGAGGGTCAGGCGCGTGCGCCGGCCAGGTCGGCGGTGATCTCCTCCGCCCAGGCGCGCAGCGCCGCCCAGTCCCGGAAGTCGCCGAGCGGCGCGCGCATCGCGGTCACCATGGCCCGTTCGCCGACCGACAGCCGGTCCTCGTCGAGGCGGCCGGGGAACACCCGGTGCCCGCGGGCCCCGATCAGCTGCGCGAGCGGCGAGGCGTCGTGCGGCTCGTCCGGCGGGAACGGGGCCGGCCCGATGGGGCCGCTGGAGAACAGCCAGACCGGTCGCCCCCGGAGCGCGGCGGCGTGCGTGCTGACGTACTCGCGGGCAGGCTCCAGCCAGCGGCCGGCGTAGACCGCGCTCCCGGCCACCACGGCGTCGAACGCGCTCGGGTCAGGGGAGCGGTCGGCCGCCTGGAGGACGGCCGTGAGACCGAGGAACCGCCCGCCGTCGGTCTCCGGGAGCTCTGCCGCCAGCCGTTCGGCGATCTCACTCGTGGACCCGTGCCTGCTCGCCACTGTCACGAGGATCCGCGCACCGGCGGTCACCACGACGTGCTCCGTCCTGCCGGCATGGGGGCCTCCTCCTGTGCGGTCACCCGACCGCTGCGCCCACGGTGCCACTCCGTGGCCCGGGTGCAACGGCCGGCGACGCCGCGGAGCAGGGGATTGTGTGCGGCGGCCGATCCCGGCAGCCTCGCCGCATGGCCGAGGTGCCGGGCAGCGGAGCAGGGCGTCCCAGGGTCGTCGTCGGCGTCGACGGGTCACCCGCCGCGCGGGCGGCCCTGGTGTGGGCGGCCGCGGCGGCGGCGGGCCGGGAGGCGGGTCTGCTGGTCATCGCGACGTTCCCGGTCGAGACGTACTGGGCCGACCCGCACCTGCTCGACGACCGGCGCGTGCAGTCGGTCCGGACCGACACGGAGAGCCGGGTCCGCGCCCTCGTCGACGAGGTGCTGGCCGAGGCCGACCTCCGCCCCAGGGGCATCGACATCGTCGTGGCGGCCGGCTCGCCGGCCGTCGTGCTGCTCGACGCGTCGGACGGTGCGGCGCTGCTCGTCGTCGGCA
>Ga0190265_10000799_pt1 | contig 20890 bp, 11 predicted proteins | sample Popmic124T_FD_133135 | JGI IMG/M metagenome (GOLD analysis project Ga0190265, IMG submission 133135) | Populus adjacent soil microbial communities from riparian zone of Indian Creek, Utah, USA - 124 T | ecosystem: Environmental > Terrestrial > Soil > Riparian zone | place: USA: Utah | collected...
AGTAGCGTAGCAGCGAGGCGAGGGGCATCAGCCTTTTTGTCCTTCTGTTAAATCTCCCCCCCAGGGGGCGGCGGAGCGCGGCCGGAGCCGGGTTGACTGTTCGGGGACGACTCTACTACGGGTTTTCGACAAAAACGCGATGACGGCGAACGGTTTCGTTTCCCCAGCCGTCGCGCGCCTTGACTTCGATGAAGCTCCAGCCTTCCTTGGTCAACTGGACGGTCTTGTTGAAAGAGCCGTCCGCTTCCGGCTTCACCAGCTCGCCGTTGACCTCGATCCGCGAACCGGGCTCGCTGCGCCCGAGGACGATAAAAATACTACCGTAGGACTTGACGTCCTCGAGCTCAAGCTCGGGCGGCGTGTTGTCCTTCTCGCCGCCGCCGCTCTTGAACGAGGCGACGCGGAACTTGCGCGGCTTGCTCCAGGGGCCCTGCACGCCCTCCCGGTCGTAGGCCGCGATCCGCCACTGGAAGGTACCCTCGCCGCGCACGCCGAGCGTGGCGCGGGTCCTGGCGCGGTTCTCGACGTCGATGACGTTGTCCACGAAGAGGTGGTTGCGCGAGACCTGGAGGGCGTAGCGCGTCGCGCCCTGCACCGGCTGCCAGACGAGGGCCAACCTCTGGACGCGGTCGAGGTCGAGCGCCAGGTTGTCCGCCGGCTCGACGGGCTCTGGCTGATCCGGCAGCGGGATGGGCTCCGAGAGCAGGCCGCCCGTCTGCACCACCTGCTGCAGCGCGCCCACCTCGCGGGTCAGGCCGTCCTTGGTCGAGAGCTTGATACCGCCGCGCAGAGCGCCGAAGCGCCCGCGGTTGGAGTCCTTGTCGACCGCCACGAAGCCCTCGGAGTCCTGCTTGACCTCCGCCATGGCTCCCGGCGTCTTGACGTTGCTCGGCTTCTGGGCCGTCGCCAGGTCGACCCAGCCGTAGTCCATCTCGATCGACTGCTCGGCCGCGCCTCCCGAAGCGTTGCCGCCGGAGACGATGAACTGGGTGTTGGGGCGCACCGTGTAGAGGGTACCGTCGCCGAACATGATCTCCGCCGAGCCGCGGTCCGCCGTGCGCACGTAGTCGCCGGGGCGCAGCGAGACGCGGCTGCGCGCCTCCTCCCAGTCGCCGCCGTCGCCGCGCCGGTACTCCACCCCGCCCTGAACGGAAATGAACTGCGCCTGGCCGGTCGAGCCGGGCAGCGCCAGGGCGTCGAGGATCGAGGCCAGCACGCCGTAGCTCCACTTCGCCTTCTTGAGAGCCGGGCCGAAGCGCTTGGCGGAGTAGTCGGTGCGAGCCTCCTGGAAGCTCTTCCAGGCGGCCTCGTACTCCTGGCCGAAGCTGCTCGCCTTCTCCTCGCTCTGCAGGCGCTGGATCAGCTCCTGGGTCTCCGCGATCACCTGCGCCGCGTCCCTCTCCTGGGAGCGGCGCTCATAGCCGCCGTAGACGAACCAGCCCACTGCCAGCAACACCAGGATCCCCAACAGGAGACCCATGCCGCGGACGGTCTCCACGGAAACGCTGTACCATTCCTTGCCCGCGTTCTGGGCCCGCTGGGTGGCCAATCAGCTCCCTTTCATACGAGACAGCGAATATATCACAACAGGGCGGGGTTGCCGCCCGGTCCGCCGGCTGCTAAAGTGCCAGGTTCCTCCGGGCCAAACCGGAGTGAACAAGGAGTCCCTGCATGCTCAAGGTTTTCCGCGAGAACATCAAGTACCTCAGTTGGATCCTCTGGGGCGTCATCGCGCTGTTCATCCTCTTCGTCTTCGTCGATTTCGGCAGCGGGCTGGGGCAGCAGAACGGGCAGACCGGCAACACGGCCGCCCGCGTCGGCGACGAGACGGTGACGGTCGCGGAGTTCCAGCGCCAGTACCAGGAGTTGGAGGGCCTCTATCGCCAGATCTACGGCGAGCAGTTCACGCCCGAGGTGGCGCAGCAGCTGCGCCTGCCCATCCAGGCCCTGGACCGCGCGGTCAACCAGAAGATCCTCCTCGGCGAGGCCGAGCGCCTCGGGCTCGCCGTCACGGACGACGAGCTGCGCGACTACATCCTCGAGCAGCAGGTCTTCCAGGACGACAAGGGCAACTTCATCGGGGAGGACAAGTACTCCGAGATCCTCCAGGCCAACCGCTACACCGTCTCCCGGTTCGAGGCGGAGTCGCGCGACCAGATCCTGCTCCAGAAGCTAGCGAACGTGCTCCAGGCCAACCTCTACGTGAGCGACGACGAGGTCGAGCGGTCCTACCGGAACGAGGTCGAGAAGGCCAAGATCCGCTACGTCCAGCTCCCCCGCAACCGCTTCCTCCAGGGTGTCGAGATCCCGCAGAGCGAGCTGGCCTCCTACTTCGAGCAGCACAAGGACGAGCTCAAGCTGCCCGAGCAGCGCGAGGCTGCCTACCTCGTGGTCGACAACGCCAAGCTCTTCGGCCAGGTGACGGTCGACGACAAGGCGCTGCAGGACTACTACGACGCCAACCAGGCCGAGTTCTCGAGCGAGGAGCAGGTGCGCGCCCGCCACGTGCTGGTCATGGTCAACGACGAGCGCACGGACGAGGCCGCCAAGGCGCGCATCGGCGAGGCGCAGCGCAAGCTTCAGGGCGGCACGGACTTCGCCGCCGTCTCCAACGAGTATTCCGACGACACCGCCAGCAAGGCCAACGGCGGCGACCTCGGCTACTTCGGGCGCAACCGCATGGTCAAGGAGTTCGAGGATGCGGCCTTCGCCGCCGAGAAGGGCAAGCTGGTCGGCCCGGTCAAGACCTCCTTCGGCTATCACCTCCTGGAGGTCACCGACAAACGCCCCGGGGGCGCGCGGTCCTTCGCCGAGGTGCGCGAGCAGATCCGTGCCCGCCTCCAGGGCGAAAAGGTCCAGCAGGCCGCCGAGGCGAAGGCCAAGGAGCTCGCCGCCCGTCTCGCCAAGGAGAAGCCGAAGAGCGAGGCGGACCTCGAAGCGATCGCCAAGCAGGACCCCACGCTCACCTACGCCCAGACCGGCAAGTTCGGCCAGACCGATGCGGTCGCCGGCCTGGGGCAGTCCGCCCCCTTCAACTTGGCCGCCTTCTCGCTCAAGAAGGGTGAGGTCTCAGAGGCCCTGCAACTGCCCCGCGGCTGGGCAGTGCTCTACGTGAAGGACGTCTTCGAGCCGCGCGCGCCGACGCTCGCCGAGGTCGAGCCGCGGGTGCGCCTCGCCGTGGCGCAGCAGAGGCAGCAGCAGGAGACGATGGAGCGGCTGGCCCAGGCCAAGACCGCGCTCGCGGCCGGCAAGACGCTCGACCAGGTGGCCGCCGAGCTGGGCGTCGCGGTCAAGGAGAGCGAGGAGTTCGGCGGCGAGGGGACCATCCCGGGGATCGGCTACAACCCCGAGCTGACCAAGGCCGCCCTGTCCCTCCAGAACGGCCAGGTCGGCGGCCCGGTGGCCGACTCCCAGGGCGGCATCCTCTTCCAGGTGAGCGAGCGCAAGGCCTGGGACCCGGCCCAGTTCGCCACCGCCAAAGACCAGACCCGCACCCGCCTGCAGCAGGAGAAGCTCTCCCGCTACCAGGGCGCCCTCATCGAGAAGCGGCGCCGTGAGCTGGGCGTCAACTACGACAAGCAGCTCCTGACCGAGCTCGGCATCGAGGTGCCGCAGCAGATCTGACCGGCCTTTCCCCCCGGCCTCATCGGCCGGGGGGGCCCCGCGATCCCCCAATTCCCATGATCGGCTACCTCCAGGGCAACCTGCTCAAGGTCACCCCGGAACGCCTGCTTCTGGACGTTCAGGGCGTGGGCTACGACGTCAACATCCCGCTCTCCACCTACTACGAGATCGAGAAGCGTGCCGCCGGCGGGCGGGCCGCCCTGTTCATCCACACCCACATGCGGGAGGACGGCATCGCGCTGTTCGGCTTCTGGACCGAGCGCGAGAAGCTCCTCTTCGAGAAGCTGATCGCCGTCACCGGCATCGGCCCCCGTCTGGCGCGGGTGATCCTCTCCGGCATGGCACCGGACGACCTGCTCACCGCTCTCGCCTCGGGCGACCTCGGCCGGCTCGGCACCATCCCCGGGGTGGGCAAGAAGACGGCCGAACGGATGGTGCTGGAGCTGCGCGACAAGATGCGGGAGCTCGCGGCCGAGCTCCCCGAGGCGGCCGCCGCCGTCCCGGCCGACCACGACGTCGTCTCCGCCCTGGTCAACCTCGGCTACAAGAGCGCCCAGGCCGAGCGCGCCGTGGCCGACTCCCGGCGCGAAAAGCCGGACGCCTCCTTCCACGATCTGCTGCGGGCGAGCCTCAACCGCCTGTCGCGGGCGTGAGGGACCTCCCGCAGAGATAGCGGTACGAAAGTCCCAGGCCGAGCAGGAAGATCCCCAGCCCGGCGAACGCCGGCAGCAGGTGGACCAGACTCGTGTAGCCGACGGTGAAGTGGATGCCGAGCGCCCCGAGGTAGGCGCAGAGTCCCGAGACGAGCCAGGTCCACCAGAGCCAGGCGGAGCCGTTGCGGAAACCCCACAGCACCGGCAGCAGGAACGCCCAGCCGCTCGCGAGAAGCATGCCGCCCAGCGTCGCCCGGTCGTGGGCGACCAGCGGCACCAGGTGCGCGTGGGCGGCGTGCAGGGTCTCGACGGTGGTGCGCATGAACTCGAGGTCCTCAGCGACGAACACGCGGGTGACGCCGATCCCCGAAATGAACAGCCCGGCGCCGAGCAGGCCGCAGCCGTGAAGGATGAGCAGCAGCTGCCCCCAGAGGCTAAGCCGCCAGGCCCGGTCTTCCCGCAGGGCGGGCGCCACGGCCGGGGTGTGGGTTCCCAGCCTGGAATGGACGGCCAGCAGCAGCAACTGGAAGAGGACAGCCGTCACGAAGGCGTGGAACGTGTCGAGGTAGCCGAACCCCAGAAAGAGGAAGAAGCTGGCAAACCCGGTGCCTGCCGAGACGAAGATGGACTTCTGGGCCCAGTGGAGGCCCTGGCGGACCCCATGGAGCGACAGCCCGAGGTACATCCCGCCGATCGCGACCATGGTCCCCGCGAGGCTCACCCGGTCGTGGGCCATGAAGTCCAGCAGCCGAGGGTTGAGCGCCAGCAGGTCGGCGCGCGACATACCGAGGAACGCCTCGTCGTAGGGCAGCACGACCCCGGTGACGGCGATCGCCATGGCGAGCAGGCTGCCGAACAACATCCCCGCGCCCAGGAGAGCGGTCCAGAACCAGGTCATCTCGGGCGGCCGCTCGGGCGCTTGCGGCAATACGGCGGTGCGGGTGCCTGCGAAGAGCAGCGCGTCGTTGATCCTTTTGGGCAGGCCGGGCCCGCTGTAGACCAGCCCGCTGTCGACCTGCACGAGGTCCGCCCCCGCCGCCTGGAGCGCCAGCGCGTACTCGGGCTCGTGGACGCCGCCCGAGCCGATCAGCAAAAGGTTCGGCCCGTAGCGGCTCCGCCAGTGGCGTACCTGCTCCAGGGCCGGCTCGCGGGCCGGTCCGCCGATCAGCCGTCCATCCGGCTCCGCACGCACGCTGCCGTCGACCAGCAACCCACCCACTCCGGCGGTCACCGCGGCGTCGACGAGAGGCTCGGCCTCGCCCACGTCCAGATCGGCCGGTACACAGAGCAGCACAGGGCGGGGCGGCGTCGCGGTCCGCGCGGCGTCGAGCAGGGTCTCCAGATCCGCTCGCTGAGAGCTCGCGAGACACGAGAAGAGCTCGACATGGGGAGCCAACTCACGGACGAGGCGCCGGCAATCCTCGGTGGCGCCTGGAGCAAAGCTGAGCCGCGCGATCAGGGGCAGGCCGGATCGGGACGCCTCGGCCGCTCGCGGCACTGCCGCCGCAAGGCTCAGGCTGTCCGGAGGATCGGGAGACCACAAGGCCTGCCGGTCCGGCCGCCGCTCGACGGGCCGCCCGGAGGCCGACCCTGCGGTCGTCACCGGCCCGATCTCGAGGAACCCCATGCCGAACCGGGCCAGCGCCGGCAGGGCGACTCCCGCGGCGTCGAGCCCGGGGCCGAGACCCACCGCGGTGGGGAAGTCGATGCCCAGGAACGACTGCCGCAGCCGGGGATCGGCCCGCATGTGTCCCAGGAAGTCGATCACGGCGGGTCCCAGCGGCAACCGAGCGAGCCATCCCATGAACCCGAGCGTCAGGTCGCGGGCGACTACGGCCGGCAACCGGAAGAGCACGGGCCGAGAGACCGTTCGATAGAACCAATCGGGCATGTCGAAGCTGACGGGAATTCTAACCGCAGACCCGAAATCCAGTCATCGTTCGGCATGCCGGCCGGGCCCACCCTTTGCACGCAATCGGGCCTCGTGGGAGGGGACATGGAGCAGAAGACGAGCCCGCGGCGGGGCCTGTTTGCCCGGGTCGGGCCAGGGGTCATCAGCGGAGTGGCGAACGACGATCCGTCGTGCATCGTGACCTACTCCATGGCCGGGGCCGCGTTCGGCTATCTAACCCTCTGGACTTCGCTGTTCAGCCTTCCGTTGCTCGCCGCCGTGCAGCTCATGTGCTCGCGGCTGGGGATGGTCAGCGGACGTGGCCTCGCGGGGGAGGTGCGGGCGAACCATCCGCGCTGGGCGCTCCTCTCCATCTCGGGGCTGCTGGTGCTCGCCAACGTGGTGACGATCGGGGCGGACCTCGCGGGCATGGCGGCGGTCACCGAGATGGTGACCGGGGCGCCGGCCTTGATCTGGACGGGTGTCTATGCCGTGGGCATCGTGGCCCTGCTCTACTACTTCCCCTACCGGCAGATCGAGAAGGTGTTCCGCTGGCTCTGCCTGGTGCTGTTCGCCTACTTGGCGGCCGGCTTCCTCGCCAGGCCGGACTGGCCGGCGGCGCTGACCTCGACGGTGCTGCCGCGCTTCGAGTGGTCGAGCCGATACCTCTCCGTGATGGTGGCGATCGTGGGCGCGACCATGTCCCCCTATTTCTTGTTCTGGCAGGTCTCCCAGCAGGTCGAGCAGGAGTACGCCATGGGCCGCCGCACCGTGGCTGCCCGCCGGGGGGCGAGCCGCCGCGAGATCGAGGACTCGCGGGTGGACGTGCTGGCGGGCTCGTTCGTCTGCAAGCTCATCACCTACTTCATCACCTTGACGGCGGCGGCCACCCTCTTCACCCAGGGCCGCCGCGAGATCCGTACCGCCGAGGAGGCTGCCGCGGCCCTGGAGCCGGTGGCGGGGCCGGCCGCCTTCTGGCTTTTCGCCCTGGGGGTGATCAGCACGGGGATCCTGGCGGTGCCGGTGCTCGCCAGCTCCAGCGCCTACGCCGTCTCCGAAGCCCTGCGGTGGAGGGCGACGCTGGAGGAGAAGCCGGCGATGGCCCCGAAGTTCTACGGGGTGCTCACCGTCTCCCTGCTGCTGGGGACGGGGCTCATCTACCTGGGATTCAACGCCGTGCAGATGCTGTTCTGGGCCTCGGTGTTCAACGGCCTCCTGGTGCCGCCCAGCCTCCTGCTCGTCGTGCTGCTGACCCGAAACCCCAAGGTCATGGGCAAGCACGTCAATCCCCCCTGGATAACCGGATTGGGCTGGCTGACGATCCTGTTGACCGGAGCGATGGCGGTCACCATGGTCGCCAGCCTGATCGCCAAGGCCTGGTGAGCGCTCCGGACCGGGAGAAAGCCCTGCTCTTCCTCTAGAATGGCGCCATGCAGGCCGACGAGCGCATTCTTTCCGGGGTCCCGGACCCCGAGGATCTCGGAGTTGAGCCGTCTCTGCGGCCGAAGCGCATCGACGAGTACATCGGCCAGCGCAAGATCATCGACAACCTGCGGGTGTTCATCCGGGCGGCGCTGGAGCGGCGGGAGAGCCTGGACCACGTGCTGCTGTTCGGGCCTCCCGGCCTCGGCAAGACGACGCTCGCCCACATCGTGGCGAGCGAGATGGGGGCTCCGCTGCGCATCACCGCCGGCCCGGTGCTGGAGCGGGCGGGCGACCTCGCCGCCATCCTCACCAACCTGGACGCGGGGGAGGTGCTGTTCATCGACGAGATCCACCGGCTGGGACCGACTGTCGAGGAGATCCTCTACCCGGCCCTGGAGGACTTCCGGCTCGACCTGGTGATCGGCCAGGGGCCGGCCGCGCGCACGGTGAAGATCGACCTGCCGCGCTTCACCCTGGTCGGCGCCACCACCCGGGCCGGCCTGATCAGCCCGCCGCTGCGCGCCCGTTTCGGCATCGTCCACCGGCTCGACTTCTACCGGCCGGAGGAGCTGACGATGATCGTCCAGCGCTCGGCCAAGCTGCTCAACGTCGGGATCGACCAGGCCGGGGCGGACGAGATCGCCCGCCGGAGCCGCGGCACCCCGCGCGTCGCGAACCGGCTGCTGCGCCGGGTGCGCGACTTCGCCCAGGTGGAGAGGGTCGGACGGATCGACCTCACGATCGCCAAGAAGGCGCTCACCCTGCTGGAGGTGGACGAGTTCGGGTTCGACGACCTCGATAGGAAGATCCTCGGCACCCTGATCGAGCACTACGATGGCGGGCCGGCCGGCCTCAAGGCGCTGGCCGCCGCGGTGGGCGAGGACAGCGGCACCCTCGAAGACCTCTACGAGCCCTACCTCATCCAGGAGGGCTTCCTGCAGCGCACGCAGCGCGGCCGGGTCGCCACCCGCCGCGCCTACCAGCACCTCGGCTATCCGTACCGGCCGGGGAGCACCGGGACGCTGTTCTGATCCGGCTCTATCGCGAATGCGCCGCGCGGCCCTGATCTACAACCCGAGGTCGGGGCGGCAGCGCCACGCCCAGATGCTGGACGCGGTGCTCGCCAGCCTGCGCGCCGGCGGCTTCGCGGCGGAGCCGGTCCCCACGGCCCATGCCGGGCAGGCCACGGATCTCGCCCGCGCCCTGGCCGCCGCGGGCGAGGTCGAAGCGGTGATCGCCTACGGCGGGGACGGCACGGCGCGCGAGGTGGCGGCCGGCCTGCTCGGCAGCCCGGTGGCGCTGGGGGTGCTGCCCGGCGGCACCGCCAACCTGCTGGCCCTGGCGCTCGGCCTGCCGCGCGAGCCGGTCGCCGCCGCCGCCCTGCTCGGCAGGCTGCCGGCCCGGCCCTTCGACGTCGGCCTCGCGGGCGGGCACCCCTTCCTCATGATGGTCTCCACCGGGCTCGACGCGAGCATGCTCTCCGGGCTGGACGAAAAGCTGAAGTGGCGGTTCGGCAAGAGCGCCATCGTCTGGCAGGGCCTCGCCGAGTGGTGGCGCTACCCCTATCCGACCCTGGAGGTGGAGGCGGACGGCGAGCGCTTCCCGGCCACCTTCGTCGCCGTGGCGAACATCCCCTTCTACGCCGGCGCCTTCCGCCTGGCGCCGGACGCCCGGCCGGACGACGGCCTCTTCGAGCTCCTCGTCTTCCGAGGGGCGGGGCGCGCCGCCACCTTCTCCTTCGCCTGGGACCTCGTGCGCTCCGCCGCCCACGTGCGCCGCCCGGACGTAACGGTCCGCCGGGTCCGCGAGGTGGTCCTCAGAGGACCGGCGGCGGCCCAGCTCGACGGCGACCTCTGCCGGGAGCCCCTGCCGCTCGCCGTGCGGATGTCCCCCGAAACGCTCACCGTGCTGGCCCCGGAGCCGATCCCGGGGGAGGCCTGAAAGGCAACCATGAACGACCCGCGCACGCTCGCCTCCATCTTCTCGCCGGCCTCGATCGCGGTGATCGGGGCGTCGCGCCGCCGCGACTCGATCGGCTTCGCACTTCTCCACAACCTGATCGCCAACGAGTTCAACGGCGCCATCTTCCCGGTCAACCCTCAGGCTCGGGTGATCCACTCGCTCAAGTGCTGGCCCTCGATCGCCGCCATCCCCGACCCGATCGACCTCGCGGTGGTGATGGTGCCGCGCGCCAAGGTGCAGGGGGTGGTCGACGAGTGCATCGAGAAGGGGGTGCGCGGCCTGGTGGTGATCACCGCCGGCTTCTCGGAGACCGGCCCCGAGGGGGCCGAGCGCGAGCGGCTCCTGCGCGAGGCGGTGCGCGCGGCGGGAGTCCGGATGATCGGCCCGAACTGCATGGGGGTGATCAACACCGACCTCGACGTGAGCCTGAACGCGACCTTCGCCCCCACCCCGGCCCAGCGCGGCTCGATCGGCTTCGTCAGCCAGTCGGGCGCCCTCGGGGTGGCGATCCTGAACGTGGCCAAGGACCTGGGGATCGGCCTCACCCAGTTCGTCTCCATGGGCAACAAGGCGGACGTCTCGGGAAACGACCTGATCGAGCACTGGGAGGACGACCCGGCGACGCGGGTGATCGCCATGTACCTCGAATCGTTCGGCAACCCCCGCCGCTTCACCGAGATCGCGAAGAGGGTGACGCGCAAGAAGCCGATCCTGATCGTCAAGTCGGGCCGCACCGCCGAGGGGGCGCGCGCCGCCACCAGCCACACCGGGGCGATCGCCGGTACGGACGTCACCGTCTCCGCCTTCCTGGACCAGTGCGGGGTGCTGCGCGCCAACACCATCGAGGAGCTGTTCGACGTCGCCCGGGCGCTCGACCGCTGCCCGCTGCCCGAGGGGGGCCGGGTGGGGATCGTCACCAACGCCGGCGGGCCGGCGATCATGGCGACGGACGCCTGCGTCAACCTGGGGCTGCAGATCGCCGAGCTCTCCGAGGCGACCCGCGCCGGCCTCCGCGCCTTCCTGCCGCCCGAGGCGAGCGTCGCCAATCCGGTAGACATGATCGCCTCGGCTACGCCCGAGTCCTATGCCCGGACCCTGGCCGCGGTGCTCGACGACCCCGGGGTCGACATGGCGATGGTGATCAACGTCACGCCGCTCCTCTCGAACCCCACCGACATCATGGACTCGATCGGGGCCGTGGCGCGCGACCGCGCCAAGCCGGTGCTCGCGGTGATGATGGCGACCGAGGAGTTCTACGACGCGGTGCGCGCGACGCCCGACCTGCCGCCGGTCTACCGCTTCCCCGAGTCGGCGGCGCGGGCGATGTTCATGCTCGCCCGCTACGCCGCCTGGCGCCGCCGGCCGGCGGACGCGCCAACCCCCGACTTCGCGACCGACGATAAGAAGGTCGCCGAGATCCTCGGCCGCACGGCCGACGGCTACCTCGATCCGGCCGCGACCTTCGAGGTGCTCGGCCTCTACGGCATCCCCCTCGCCGCCTGGCAGGTGGCCGCCGGCCGGGAGGAGGCCCTGAAGGCGGCGAACGAGATCGGCTACCCGGTGGTGCTCAAGGCGATCGCGCCAGACCTCGTGCACAAGAGCGACGTGGGGGCGGTGAAGGTCGACCTCCGGGACTTGAGTGAGCTCACCCGTGCGCTGGCCGGGATGACCGAGGCCGTCGAGAAGGCCGGCCACCGGGTGGAGGGCTACCTGGTGCAGCGCATGGTGCGCGGCGGCCACGAGGTGATCTTTGGCATCACCACCGACCCCCGTTTCGGGCCGCTCTTGATGTTCGGCCTCGGCGGCAAATACGTCGAGGTCTTCGAGGACGTGCGCTTCGGGGTGCTGCCCCTCGAAGCCGCCGAGGCGCTGGAGATGGTCCAGGGCATCCGCGGCTTCAAGCTGCTCGAAGGGGTGCGCGGCGAGGCCGGGGCGAACCTTGGCCAGCTCGTCGAGATCCTGCTGCGGCTCGCCCAACTCGCCAAGCGCCACCCGCGGGTGCGCGAGCTCGACGTCAACCCGTTCCTTGCCGGCCCGGACCCCGAAGGGGCCGTCGCCCTCGATGCCCGCATCCGCGTGGGCGATCCACCGATCTAGAAAGGAGATTTGATGTTCAAGAGGCTGATGCAGACAGAGGACGACGCAGGGATGCTGATCGTGCGGCTCGCCCTGGGGCTGGTGATGTTCCCCCACGGCGCCCAGAAGCTGCTGGGCTGGTTCGGCGGCAGTGGGTTCGAAGGCACGCTGAAGTTCATGTCGAGCAACCTGGGGCTGCCGGCGGCGGTGGTCGTCCTGCTCATCGTGGCGGAGTTCTTCGGGTCGCTCGCCCTGATTGTCGGCCTCCTCGGCCGGGTGGCGGCCTTCGGCATCCTCTGCGTCATGGTGGGGGCGATCGTCATGGTCCACCTGCCCAACGGCTTCTTCATGAACTGGTACGGCAGCCAGCAGGGCGAGGGGATCGAGTACCACATCCTGGCCATCGGCATGGCCCTCGCCGTCATGGTCCGGGGGAGCGGCAGCCTGTCGGTGGACCTGTCGAAGACCGACAAGGGGGGGTATACGTATCGGTAGGGGGCTTACGCCTGGCGCATGAAGTGCCAGCGCAGGTCGCCTTCGAGGTGGCGGAAGACCTCGGCGCTGATCTTGTGGTCGAAGCGGTGGAGCAGCGAGCTGATCGACTCGCCCCGCGCCGCCGCCTCGATGGCGTCGGCGGCGTCGCTGCCGGCCTTGCTGATGTAGGTCTGCCAGACGGCCTGGCGCACGGAGATCGAGCCCATCGAGACGTGGGGCATGCGGGCCACCCCCTTCTTGAGGACTGCGATCTTCTCCTTGAGGCTCCGCTCGTCGTCCATGGGCTCGCGCTGCCAGGGGGTGTAGGGCTTGGGGACCAGGACGTTGGTCCCCAGGTGGATGTTGCCCATGGCACCGGTCTTCGCCAGCTCCTCGAGCATGATCGCCCGCGCCCGGTTGGTGAGGTCGAGGATGCCCTGGACGTCCTCCATGGTCTCGCCCGGGAGGCCGATCAGGAAGTAGAGCTTGAGCTGGGTGAAGCCGTGGCGGAAGATCAGGCGCACCTTCTCCAGCAGGAAGTCGTTGGTGAGCGGCTTGCCCATCTTGACCCGCAGGGAGTCGGTGCCCGTCTCCGGGGCGAGGGTGATCGAGCGGTCGCCCGAGGCGTGGAGGGCGGCGAGCACCCCGGGGTTCACGGCCGGGATGCGGATCGAGGAGATCGAGGTGCGGAAGCCGAGCCGGTTGGCTTCGAGGAGGATCTTTTCGATGTCCGGGTGGTCGCCCACGGCGGTCGCGACGAAGCCGAGCTGGTTGGTCACCGGCCGCGCCCTCTCCAGCGAGTCGAGGATGAACTCGGTCGGGTGCCAGCGGAAGCGCCCCATGCCGAAGGTGGCCCAGCAGTACCGGCACTTCTCGGGGCAGCCGCGGGACATCTCGATCAGGAACTTCTCGGAGAACTCGGTGCGCGGGGTGACGATCGCCGTCGTCGGCAGGTGCCCCGGTCGCTTCATCTGCTCTTCGGAGAGCTCCAGCTTGTTGATCTTGGCGAGGTCCTCCCCCTCCTCCTCCGGGCGGTGGAAGGCGGGGACGTAGAACCCGTCGAGCGCCGCCAGCCGCTCGATCACCGCGTCGCGGTCCTCTTCCTCTTCGAGCGTGGCCATCAGCGGGGGCAGCACGTTCTCGGCCGCCCCCAGCGCGAAGACGTCGACGAACTCCGCCATCGGCAGCGGGTTGATCGAGGCGCATGAGCCGCCCATCACGATCACCGGATCCCAGGAGCCCCGGTCGCGCCGCCGCAGGGGAATGCGGGCGCGCTCCAGCATCTGGAGGAGGTTCACGTAGTCGGCCTCGAAGGAGACGGAGAAGGTCACGCAGCCGAAGTCGTTGAGCGGCCGGTGGCTCTCGACCGACACGGGCGTGCCCACGCCATCGTAGAAGAACCGCTCGCACGACCACTCGGGCCGGCGGTAGATCAGCTCGTAGACCCGCTGGAACCCCAGGCTGGACATCGCCACGTGGTAGGTGTTGGCGTAGGCCAGCGCCAGCCGGTACCGGCCGTGAAGAGAGAACCTCTCCACCGGCCGCTCGGCGGCAAGGATCGGGGACCAGTCGTGGGAGCTCTTCTTCATGGGACCGACCATTGTACGGCGTAAATCTGATTTCTCGGGATAAGCTCCGTAGATCCTGACCAGGGGCACTTCGTCCCCATAGGAGCTAACCTGAGTAGGGGAGGGACTTGTTCCCTCCCTGTAAGGGTTCTTGCGCTACGGCGGAGAGTCTCGCGGAAACAGCCTGCCGGGCCGGTGCCGCGACGGCAGCGGACGAAGCCGCTGCGGCTTGCAGGTTGCGACACAAGGGCGGCCAGCAAGTGGTCTGCCCCGTGGGTTGAGGCACACCCCGGTTGGCCGGCCTCGCGTGCCTAGCGAGGTGCGACGCGCCCGGGACGGGTTGCGTAACGCAAGGCGGACCCGATGCGAGGCACCCGGGAAGGTGTGACACGCACCTCACGGGGCGAGCAAGGCAACCAGGGAGGTGCGTTACGCAATGCATGAGGTGCGTGACGCAAGGCAGGTCTGATGCAAGGCAACCCGTCCATTGCGTAACGCAACGCATGCCAGGCGCGACGCAACCCGGGCTCGTCGTAAGGCAGTGCAGTCCCGTTGTGACGCAAGCCGCACCCGCCGTGAGGCCTGCCGCTCGCGCCGTGAGGCACCTCGCTCCCGCGGTGAAGCACTCACCTCCGGCCGAGAGGCAAGCCCCTCCCCTCGGGCGTTCTAGGCGAGAGCCACTCCGATCCTCCGAGGCACGAGCCTCCGATCGCTCATAGAGATGTGCGCATGGAGTGCGCCGTTTGTAATCTTCTTGTAAGTAAAACTCCTTTAAGTTCCCGCCCGCAACCCACCGGTCAACCGTCCGGTCCTGTAAGGCCCCCATCTTAGGAGGAGTAGTAATGTTGTCTAAGCTGTACCGTCTCCCGCGTCTGATCGTGGGGCTCTCGGCGGCGGCCGTGCTGGCCATGCCGTCCGGCGCCTCGGCTCAGACCTGCGCCCGCACGGTCACCGCGGACGTAGTCGCATTCGATCAGGTCTTCTTCTGGAACCGCCTCGGCGCGGTCCAGCCGCAGGGAATGATGTTCGCCCTGCGGCGGGACGTGGTGCCGATCAGCGGCAGCACCCTGTCCGCCGGCAACGTCCAGCTCCGGCGCGACAAGCGGCCCCGCCCCCTGGTGCTGCGGATGAATGCCGGCGACTGTCTGCGCATCCAGTTCCAGAACCTGCTGAGCCCGTCGCAACGGGACCAGGAGCAGCCGGCCACCCGCTACGCCTCGATCCGTGCCATCGGCATGGAGCTGTTCAGCTCGAACCTGGACGACGGCTCCTACGTGGGCCAGAACTCCTCGAGCCTGGTCGCTCCCGGCGGCACGGCGGTCTACAACCTCTATGCCAACCGCGAGGGCGAGCACCTCCTCCACAGCGCCGGCACCACGACGGGCGGCGAGGGGGACGGCGGCCAGATCAACTCCGGCCTCTTCGGCGCGCTGATCGTCGAGCCCCCGGGCGCGCGCTGGTACCGCAGCCAGGTCACCGCCGCGGACCTGCAGCTCGCGAGGACCGGCATCGTGGGCGGTGGCCTGCCGGTCGTGAACTACGCGGCGCTCTACCCGGCGGGCCACCCGCGGGCCGGCCTGCCCATCCTCAACATGCTGCACAACAACGAGATCGTCCACAGCGACCTGACGGCGATCATCACGGGTCAGAACACGGACGGCAGCTTCTCACCCGGCGCCTTCCCGCAGAACGTCTACACCTATCCGAACCGCAACGAGCCGTTCCGCGAGTTCACCATCGTCTACCACGACGAGATCGGCGCGGTGCAGGCGTTCTCGCAGTTCTACGACCCGGTCCTCTCCCACACCCTGCACAGCGTGCGCGACGCCTTCGCCATCAACTACGGCACCGGCGGCGTCGGCGCCGAGGTGCTCGCCAACCGCCTCCGGGTCGGTCCCATGCACGCCTGCGTCGACTGCAAGTACGAGGAGTTCTTCCTGACCTCCTGGGCGGTGGGCGATCCGGCCATGGTGGTCGACGTGCCCGCCAACTCGCCCTGCATGGTCTCGACGCCGAGCCCGAACACGGTGGGCCAGGACCCGAACCTCAATCCCTCCGTGCAGAGCCTGAGGAACGGCAATCCCTGCAACCCGATACCCAACGCCAAGGCCACCAAGGCCTTCTTCCCCGACGACCCGTCGAACGTCTACCACTCCTACTTGCGCGACCACACCAAGTTCCGGGTGCTGCACGCGGGCTCCAAGGAGCACCACATCCACCACCTGCACGCCCACCAGTGGCTCTACTCGCCGGACAACGACAAGTCGAGCTACCTGGACAGCCAGGCCGTGGGACCGGGCTCCGGGTTCACCGCGGAGATCGCCTACGAGGGGAGCGGCAACGCCAACCTGACCCCCGGCGACTCGATCTTCCACTGCCACTTCTACCCGCACTTCGCGCAGGGCATGTGGTCCCTCTGGCGCGTGCACGACGTGTTCGAGGCGGGGACCGAGCTCGACGGCAACGGCCGGCCGACCTCGACGACACGCGCCCTGCCGGACGGCGAGATCGCCGCCGGCACGCCGATCCCGGCCATCATCCCGCTGCCCGGCCAGCCGATGGCGCCCCCTCCCTCGGCGACGGTCTCGATCGCCGCCGGCCAGGCGGTCGTCTCCGGCGCCGGCAACCCGGGCTACCCCTTCTTCATCCCCGGCACCGCCGGCCACCGGCCGCCGAGCCCGCCGATGGACATCATCGACGACGGTGGCCTGCCGCGCCACAAGATCGTCGGCGGCACGGCCGTCGAGGCGCACACCCGCACCGACTTCCACAAGGAGCTGATCACCGCGGTGGCGCAGCAGCTCCCCGACGCCGGCACGACCATCGAGCGGCAGGCGATGGCCTACCACCAGGCCAGAAACCACGCCACCTGCCTGCCCAACGGCACCTGCGGGGCGAGCATCAACTTCGTCACCAACGGCTTGCCGCCGGTGATGGGCGCGCCATTCTCCGACCCCTGCGTCGACGTCTCCGGCAACCCGGTGGGCAGCCCGCGCCTCTACAAGGCGGCCGACATCGAGGACGACGTCAAGCTCAACAAGGCCGGCTGGCACTTCTTCCAGCAGCGTTTCACCGCGCTGTGGGAGGACGTGGACGACTTCCTGGGCCTGAACGGCATCTCCCCGAAGAAGGCTCCCGAGCCCCTCTTCTTCCGCGCCAACAGCCGCGACTGCATCGAGTACCAGTTCACCAACCTGGTGCCCAAGGAGTTCCGGCAGGACGACTTCCAGGTGCGTACGCCGACCGACATCCTCGGCCAGCACATCCACCTGGTGAAGTTCGACGTGCTCGCCTCGGACGGCGGCGCCAACGGCTTCAACTACGAGGACGGCTCCTTCTCCCCCGGCGAGGTGCGCGAGCGCATCGCGGCCATCCGGGCGCAGAACGGCTGCACGGCGGGCGACGCCAGGAACGGCACCTTCGCCTGCCCGCGGGCCAAGGCCCACCCCTTCTTCGGCGCCGGCCCGGACAAGGACGGCGACGGCGCGGGCGACTGGCTCGGCGCGCAGACCACCGTCCAGCGCTGGTACGCCGACCCGGTGCGCGACAACGCCGGCAACGACCGCACCCTGCGCACCGTCTTCACGCACGACCATTTCGGCCCGTCGACCCACCAGCAGACCGGCCTCTACGCCGGCCTGGTGATCGAGCCCGAGGGTTCGACCTGGGTCCACAACGAGAGCGGCACCCCCTTCTACACCCGGCACGACGGCGGTCCCACCTCCTGGCAGGCGGTGATCGATCCGCCCAGCGAGCCGGGCTACCGCGAGTTCCTGCTCGCCTTCGGCGACTTCCAGCCCGCCTACCGGGCGGACGCCACCACCTTCCCCAACCCCACCCGGTCGATCAATCCGCCGGCCAAGAGGGAGATCGGCCTCCCCGACCTGCTCGCGCGGCCCGTGCAGTGCCCCGGCGGGGTCGCCCCGCCGTGCCCGGAGGCCGTCTCGGCCGACGACACCGGCACCATGGTCGTCAACTACAGGAACGAGCCCCTGGCGCTCCGCGTCCGCGACCCGCTGACCAACGGTCAGGCGGCGGGCGACGCCGGCGACCTCTCCTACGCCTTCTCCTCGAACGTCACCCGCGCCGACGGCTCGCTCAACTCGCAGCCGGGCTTCTACTCGCAACTGACGGCCGACTTGAAGGACAAGGATCCCTACACGCCCCTGCTGCGCGCCTACGAGAACGACCGGGTGCAGATCCGCATCCTGGTGGGCGCCCACGAAGAGGGCCACAACTTCAGCGTCCACGGCATCAAGTGGCTGCAGGAGCCTTCGAACCCCAACTCCGGCTACCGCAACAGCCAGATGATGGGCATCTCCGAGCACTTCGAGTTCATCGTGCCGCAGCTCATCAAGACCCCGTCGGGCTTCGCCGTCGACCGCCTGTGGTCGGCCGGTTCCTCGACCGACGACTATTGGAACGGCATCTGGGGCCTTCTGCGGTCCTACACGGGCAAGCGGCAGGACCTGGTGGCCCTGCCGGAGAACCCGAACGGACGATCCGGTCTCGAGCCGGGCGCGGTCGGGGCGTGGGACCACTCGTGCCCCAAGAACGTCCCGCTCCGGACGTTCGACGTGACGGCCATCCAGGCCCACCGGTCGCTCGCCGCAGGCCGCGTGACCTACAACTCCCGCACCGACGGCCCCTTCGGGCCGCTCTACGACAACCGGGGCCTGCTCTACGTCCGCACCAGCGACCTGAACGGCGCCAACCCGCCGCAGCTCCTGGCCGGAGTGCCGATCGAGCCGCTGGTCCTTCGCGCCAGGGCCGGCGAGTGCATCAAGCTCACCCTGAGAAACGGTTTTGCCGAGACCGCGACCGACAACAACGGCTACAACACCCTGCCGATGATCGTCGACGGCTTCAACGCCAACGACCTGCGGCCCTCTTCGAGCGTCGGCCTGCACCCGCAGATGCTCCACTACGACGTCAGCCGCTTCGACGGCGCCAACGTCGGCGGCAACGGCAACCAGCTCGTGGCCCGCACCGGCGCGCCGCAGACCTACGAGTGGTACGCCGGCGACGTGACCATCAGCTCCACCGGCAGCGTCATCGCCACGCCGGTCGAGTTCGGCGCCACCAACCTCATCTCCTCGGACCGCATCAAGCACGCGAGCAAGGGGGCGATCGGCTCGCTCATCATCGAGCCGGCGGACGCCACCTGGATCGAGGACGCGGCCTCCCGGGCCCAGGCGACGGTCAACGCGCCGAGCGTGCCGACCGCCACGTTCCGCGAGCTCGTCCTGCACTACCAGAACGACGTCAACATGTACTCGGACGCCGGACCGGTCGAGAACCTCGGGGGTCTCGAAGACCCCGAGGACACCGGCCAGAAGGCGGTCAACTTCCGTACCGAGCCGCTGTGGAAGCGTATGCAGCACGACGCGGACACGCCGTTCGAGACGACGCGCAACGAGACCGACTGGTGGGACGTGGTCTCGAACACCAAGGTCGGCGGCGACCCGCAGACCCCGGTGTTCACCGTCCAGCGCGGCAAGCAGGTGCGCATGCGCCTGCTGCAGTCGGGCGGCCACAGCCGCAACCAGGTGTTCACCCTGGCCGGCCACCAGTGGGACCGCCAGCCGTACATCGCCAACTCGACCCGCCTGGGCCCGAGCACCTTCTCCTTCTGGGAGGGCGCCCACATGGGCATCGGCCCCACCAACCACTTCGACGTGATCCTGAGGAACGGGGCGGGCGGCCCCTTCCAGGTGACCGGCGACTACCTGTTCCGCGACTTCGTCTCCGTCAACTTCGACGGCGGCCTCTGGGGTCTCTTCCGGGTCGTGCCGTAACCCCCTGAAGCACCCCTCTCCGGGCGGCGGCTCCTTGCCGCCGCCCGGTTTTGTAATCCTCCCGTAAGGAGCCGCGCGATACCCTGCCCTTGCATCGACCCGGCAGGTCCCTCGTTCGCACGCTCTGGGTTATCCTCAAGATCCATGAAGGAGCGAATCTCATGATCCACCGCGCACGTCTCACCCGCTCCGCCGTCCTCGCCGCCTGCCTGGCGGCGCTCACCTCCGTCCCGGCCGCCTTCGCGGAGAAGGCCGAGAAGGTGGTCAAGGAGGGGATCGCGGTCGAGCTCTCCTTTCAGCCCGTCGACGCCAAGGCCGGTCCCGTCACCGAGGGGGACTACGTCCGGGTGAGCCTCTCGGTCACCGACACGGCGACGGGCACGCCGATGTCCGGCCGCTACCCGGGGGCCTGGATGGACCGCCTGACCGCGACCGGCGGCTCGACCGCGGTCGAGGGCGGAGGGGCGGCGCCGGTCGACTGCAAGAAGAAGGTCGAGTCCTTCATCGGCGGCTCCCTGCTCTCGCGGCCCGAGGTCGACCTCAACGTCTACTACGTCCTCGCCCTGAACGAGGACGCGACGATCTCCGTGGTCGACCCGCTGTTCGGCTACGGCAGCAGCAAGCTGCTCACCATGGTCTTCCTGAAGAGCTCCGGGGAGGACTGGGTGCTCTCCGGCGACGCCGGCCGGCTCTTCGTCTCCATGCCCGACTCGGGAGCCGTGGCGGTGGTCGAGACCGGGGAGTGGAAAGTCCAGACCGAGATCGAGACCGGCGGCAAGCCCCGGCGGGTCGGCCTCCAGCCCGACGGCCAGTACCTCTGGGCGGCCACCGACTCCGGCGTGACGGTGATCGACGCCCGCCGCCTCGTCAAGGTGGCCGACATCCCGACGGGCAAGGGCGGCCACGACCTCGCCTTCAGCGACGACAACCGCTTCGCCTTCGTCACCAACGAGGGCGAAGGCACCGTCTCGGTGATCGACGTGGCCAAGCTCGCCGAGCTGCGCCGAGTCGCGGTCGGCGCGGGGCCGCTCTCGATCGCCTGGTCGACCCAGGCCAAGGCGGCCTATGTCGCGGCCGGCGGTGCGGGAGCGGTCGTCACCGTCAACGGCACCGCGGCCGAGCCGCTCGCCCGGATCGAGATCGGCCCCGGCCTCGGGCGCATCCGCTTCGCCCCCGGCGGCCGGCTCGCCTTCGTCGTGCATCCGAGCAAGAACGAGATCCACCTGCTGGACGTGGCGAGCAACCGCGTGGTGCAGACGGCGGATGTCGAGGCCGAGCCGGACCAGGTCACCTTCAGCGACGAGCTGGCCTACGAGCGCCACCGCGGCAGCGAGATCGGGCTCATGACGCAGGTCAAAACGGTGGGCGAGCCGGGCAAGCCGGCGCCGGTGGTCGACTTGCCCGGCGGGCAGAACCCGC
>Ga0190265_10000800_pt1 | contig 20882 bp, 21 predicted proteins | sample Popmic124T_FD_133135 | JGI IMG/M metagenome (GOLD analysis project Ga0190265, IMG submission 133135) | Populus adjacent soil microbial communities from riparian zone of Indian Creek, Utah, USA - 124 T | ecosystem: Environmental > Terrestrial > Soil > Riparian zone | place: USA: Utah | collected...
CGACAAATTCGGCGCCCGTCAACATCCCCGTGGCCGGTACCAGCGTTGCTCTCGGTGCGGGTTCGGTTATCGCCGGAGGTGGCGGGGCGGCTGCCATCGGTTTCATCCTGCCCAACGCGGCGACATCCTACGGCCAGCAGTTGAGCTCAGGGCTGTTCCTGGGCGTTCCCGCCAAGTCGTACATCATCGCCTCGATCATCCTCGGCTCGCTGAGCGTGATCCTGGCGGCCGTCAACCTGGTGCGCGGAATCCAGATGCGGGACCGCCTGATCCCACTGTCGAAACGGATCTTCCGGGTCGCCGAGGTCCAGGCGCTGGTCGACCAGCATGTGAAGGCCAAGGCGGGAGGCGGGCCGGTTGCCGACGTAGCGACTCCTTGAGCCGTCACCTCTTCGGTTGCCCGCGCCCCCATCCGGCTTTTCACCGGGCGGGGGCGCACTGTTTATACTGGGCGGCGCAAGGAGGTGCCCAATGCTGAAACAGACCACGACTGCTCTCGCCGCCCTCGCCCTTCTCTCCCTCCCGCTCGCCGCGCAGCAGAACGCTGGGGCCGGGGGAGACTTCGTGCCCTCTCTCAGCGTGTCCGGCTCCGGGGAGGCGCGGGTCGCTCCGGACGAGGCGACGGTGCGCCTCGGGGTGCTGTCCCAGGCTCCCACGGCGCGCGGCGCCCAGGAGCAGGTCAGCCGGACGGCGGGGGCCATCCTTGACGCCATCCGCAAGCTCGGGGTGGCGCCCGAGAAGCTCCAGACGTCTGAGCTCAACCTCTCGCCGCTCTACTCCCAGGGGAGGCCCGAGGGGGAATCCAGGGAGCCGCGGATCACCGGCTACCAGGCGTCGAACGTCGTCTCCGTGCAGTTGGAGGACCTGGCGAAGGTGGGGCCGGTGATCGACGCCGGGCTCGCCGCGGGGGCCAACCGGCTGGACGGGGTGACGTTCGGGCTGCGCGACGACGCCGCGGCGAGGGCTACCGCCCTGAGGAACGCCGTGGCCGAGGCGCGCGCTAAGGCCGAGGCGCTGGCCGACGCCCTGCGGGTGCGGCTGGTCGAGATCATCGAGGTCGCCGAAGGAGGCGTCTCGGTCTCCCCGCCGCCCTACCTGCGCAGCCGGGCGATGATGGCGGAGGCCTCCATGGCCGACACCCCGGTGTCCGCCGGACAGGTGGGGGTCGAGGGAATGGTGACGGTGCGCTACAGGATCGCCCCGTGCCCGGGGCAGGGGCCCTGCCGGTGACCGCCGAGGAGGTCGCGCGCCGGCTCGGCCTCCAGCCCCACCCCGAGGGGGGCTTCTACCGCGAGACGTTCCGCGACCCCGGGGCTGACGGCGGGCGGGGTGCCTCGACCGCCATCTACTACCTGCTGCGCGCCGGCGACGTCTCGGCCTGGCACAGGGTGCTGGACGCCGCGGAGGTCTGGCACCACTACGCTGGAGCCCCACTGGAGCTGACCGTCTCTCCGGACGGCCGGCGCCGCGAGATCCTCCAACTGGGCAGCGATCTGGTGGCTGGCGAGCTGCCGCAGGCCGTGGTGCCGGCCCGGGCCTGGCAGACCGCCCGTTCCCTGGGGGCCTGGACTCTCGCCGGCTGCACCGTGGCCCCCGCTTTCGAGTTCGCCGCCTTCGAGATGGCCCCGCCGGGCTGGGAGCCTGAAGGGGACGCTTCAGCCGGATAACCGAGCACCAGCGTCCTACTTTCCGAGCCCGGGTCAGTGCTCCGCGTCGGGGCCGTCGACCGCCGCCGCGGCGGTCCAATAGGCGATCTCGTCGACAGTCATGTTGCCCACCGGCTGCAGCCGGGAGTCCTGATAGCCCCACTTCTCCACATCGTTCAGGTACTGGGAGCGGGAGAGGATGGTGCCGCGGCAGAGGCGGGCCTGGGAGGGATCGGGCTCGTCGGCGCGCAGGCGGTCGATCAGCGTGTCCAGGATGTGGCGGGGGATGCGGTTCAACTCACCCGGGTAGACGTAGCCGAAGAGGGTGAGGTGGGCGAGCAGCACCCGCCAGCCGCCGTTGGGCTCGAAACGGCGCAGCAGGCGCTCCCAGTCGAGGTCACCCCCGCGGGCGTAGAGAACGTGGATCACGTCGGCGCCGTCGAAGCGCTCCCGCTCCATGATCAGCGACTTGGACCAGATCATCTCCTCGGCCGGGCAGAGCTTGACGGGCCGGCCCAGCACTTCGCCGTCCACCGCATGCTCGAACCAGAGGTCATCCACACGGGCGACGCCGTTGCCGGAGCTGAAGATCAGGTCGACGAAGTTCTCCCCGCAGTAGGCCTTGCCGAGCCAGTGGGGGAAGCTGCGCTCGATGTCGCAGCCGGCGCGGGCCAGGGCCTCCTGGGCGCGGTCGAAGTCGCGCGGCCGGATAAAGACGTCGAAGTCCTTGGTATGACGAACGACGCCCGTATAGCGAGCGAAGGCGTAGGCTCCGCCGACGAGGAAGGGGACTCTCGCCTCGTCGAGTATGGCCATGGCGCGCAGGTAGAAGTCGGAAGCTTCGGGGGTCAATTCCTGCTGTTTTCTCTCGGTCAGGATCGCCATAAGTTGTCTCCCAGTCGCGGCGAATCGTGAATAGCAAGAGACGTACCAGGCCAATCCAGAGGAATCTGGCACGGCTCTTGCCGTCCCAAGGGGCGACGAGGAGGTGGGGGATGGCCAGAGAAAATGGAACGGTCCGGATCGGAGCTCTTGGAGACCTTCACTATACGAAGGCTCCGGAGCAGACGGTGCGGGAGCTGTTGATCCAGGCCGGGCGCGAGTCGGACGTGCTGCTCCTCTGCGGCGACCTGACGGACCACGGGCTGCCGGAGGAGGCGCAGGGCCTGGCCCGGGAGATCCACGCGGCGGTCAACGTCCCCGTGATCGCCGTGCTGGGCAATCACGACTTCGAATCCGGCAAGCAGGAGGAGGTCAAGCAGGTGCTGTCCGAGAGCGGCATCCGCGTGCTCGATGGCGACGCCTGCGAGATCGAGGGGGTGGGCTTTGCCGGGGTGAAGGGGTTCGCGGGAGGGTTCGGCAAGCGCGCGCTGGGCGCCTGGGGGGAGGACATCATCAAGAAGTTCGTCCACGAGGCGATCGACGAGGCGCTGAAGCTGGAGTCCGCCCTGGCGCGGCTGCGCAAGAAGCCGCGCATCGGCGTGCTCCACTACTCCCCGATTCAGGAGACGGTCGAAGGCGAGCCGCCCGAGATCTTCTGCTTCCTCGGCTCCTCCCGCCTGGAGGAGCCGCTCAACCGCTACCAGGTGGACGCCGTTTTCCACGGCCACGCTCACCGCGGGCAGCCCGAGGGCAAGACCGCGACGGGAGTGCCGGTATTCAACGTCTGCGTTCAGCTTCTGGGCCGCATCTACCCGGAGCGCCCTGCCTTCCGAAGCTACGAGGTCCAGGTGGAACGCGGCACAACTTGAAGGAGGTCACCAATGCCGACAGCGTGGAGCAACAAAGACGAGAGGATGTACGAGCACATCAAGGACAGCACGGAGCAGCGGGGCACTCCGGAGAAGAAGGCGAAGGAGATCGCCGCGCGCACCGTCAACAAGAACCGCCGCGAGGAGGGGCGCACCCCCAACAAGACCACCCAGGGGACGGGCAACCCCCAGCGGAGCCTGGAGAACCGCACGGTCGACGAGCTGCGGAACCTGGCGGCCGAGAAGGGCGTCTCCGGGAGGAGCAAGATGAAGAAGGCGGACCTCGTGGCGGCACTCCGCGGCAAGCGGTAAAACCGCTGTAGTACACTGAGCCGGTCGAGCGAAGTCCGACCGCCCATTCTTTCGATACGATCCGGCCGATGAAGAGCAGCGAGGGTTTCGTTTTCATCCGGCCGGGGCTGCACCTCTATTACCGGGTGCTCGGGGAGGGGCCGGAGACGGTCGTGGTCCCCAATGCCAACTGGCTGGCCGACCTCCTCGTCCCCCTGGCGGAGGGGCGGCGGCTGATCCTCTACGATCCGCGCAGCCGCGGCCGGTCGAGCTCCGTCACCGACATCCGGCATCTGGGGGTCGAAGAGGACGTGGCCGACCTGGAAGCGGTGCGCCGCTACTTCGGCCTAGAGAAGATGGGCCTGCTCGGCTCCTCCTACCACGCCGCGGTCACCGCCCTCTACGCCATGGACAGTCCGGAGAGGGTGGAGAGGATGCTGCTCGTCTGCCCGATCACGCCGCGCGTTCCGGGCGAGTGGGCGCAGGAGACGCCCCCCGCGGAGGTGTTGATTCACCCGCCGGGGATCCCGCGCCTGGAGGAGATGCAGCGCGAGGGGCTGGACGAGGACGACCCGGTCGCCTTCTGCCGGGCCTGGTTCACCTACTTCCTGCTGCCGGCCCAGATGGGCGAGATCGAGGCCGCCTCCCGCTTCCCGCTCGACGACGTGGCCTCGTTTCCCAACGAGTGGCCGCAGCGCGCGATGAGGGTCTACTTCGACGCGATCATCCCCAAGATGAGCGATTGGGACTTCCGCCCGCGCCTCCGCGACCTGCGCATGCCGATCCTGGTGATGCAGGGGTCGGACGACCTGGTGCCGCTGGAAGCCTCGCGCGAGTGGGCGGCCCACGCCGGCAACGCCCGCTTCCTGCGCCTCGAGGGCTCCGGGCACCACCCCTATATCGAGCGGCCGCAGGAGTTCTTCCCCGCCGCGGAGGCCTTCCTCAAGGGGGCGTGGCCGGCCGCGGCCGAGAGAGTCCGGCGCTCCGCCTGAGCGTTGGGGCGTAGGTGCGCCCCCTTCCTGCCGGCGAATGCGAGCGGGCTCAAGGCTCCAGCTCTTCCCGGCCGTGGTCCGGCCGGAAGCGCTCGCCGCGGAACCGCGCCTTGACCCGCCGCCAGACGTCGTAGACCCCACCCACCCCGGCGGAGCCGCCGACGAGCGTTTCGAAGCGCGCCGCGTCGCGCCCGAGCGCTTCGGCGGCCAGGGCGTCCTGCGCCGCTTGAAGGTGCTCCTCAAGGATGGGCGTCCAGTCTCCGGCGCCGAGGTCGGCGTCGCCGGTCGGGATCTCCTCGCCGAAACGGGCCAGCGCCTCGGGCACCCGCTCCTCCCAGAACAGGTACTCGAAGGCGAGCGGCAGGAGCACGGCCTGGCGCACCCTGGAGGCCAGGTGGCCGATCCCCGAGCGCAGGCGTACCGGCCGCTCGCGGGGGTCGGCGAAGCGCCCCTCGGCGGCGATCCAAAGGGCCGTGTTCGGCCGCGCCAGGATCTCCTGCGAGACGGTCAGGAAGCGGCGCGCCCCGCGGGCGCTGCCGGGCTCGATCCCGAAGAACCCCAGCTTCTCGAAGAATCGGTACTTGCCGAGAGCGGCGGCGTCGATGGGGCCGTAGTGCTGGCGTTCGGGGAAGAGCTGCCCCGCGAGGCGCAGGCAGAGGAGAGGGTCCCACCAGGAGGGGTGGTTGAAGTAGACGATCAGCGGCTTGCCGCGGGCGGCCACCGGGTCGGGGCGCTGCGCCTTGGAGAGGCGCACGGCGTGGAAATGCCGGGAGAGGTAGCTCTCGCAGTAGCGCCCGAACATGGAGACCAGCAGCGGGGATACCTCGGGAGACGGCTGGGCTGCTGCTTTCCGGTCCACGGCTACAGTCTACTCTCTCAAGCGCTCCGTGAAACGTGTTCCTGCTTGGCTGCGACGCCCTGGCCGGCGAGCGATCGCGCCGCCTCAGAGCGGTTCGAGGCCGCGGCTCTCCATCCCGAGGAGCCAGCTCTTGCGCTCGCCGCCGCCGACGTAGCTGCCCGGCGAGGAGGGGTCGTTGATCACCCGGTGACAGGGAATGAGGACGGGGATCGGGTTCTCCAGCAGGATGGAGAGCACCTGTCGGGAGGCCTCCGGCCTGTCGGCGGCCTCCGCGATCTCCTGGTAGGTGCGGGTCTTGGCGTAGGGAATCTTCGCCGTCTCGCGCAGCACGCGGCGGGCGAAGCCGTTGACGCCGCAGGGACGCAGGTCGAATTCGAGGTCCAGCTTGCGGCGGGCGCCGGCAAAATACTCGGAGAGCCGGCCGAAGACCTCGTCGAGGAACTCCGAACCGTCGATGTCGTGCAGTGGCAGGAAGCACCGGCGCTCCGCCTCGCTCGGATCGATCAGCAGGCGCGTGACCGCGGACCCCACCAGCTCCACGCCGAGCAGCCCGATCGGCGAGGGCATGAGGATCTTCAGGGCCTCCGGCGCGTTGTCCCTCGCCGGTGTGCTGCGCTCCTGGGCTTCCATGCTGGCGGTAGGGTAGCACGCAAAAGCTGTCGGGGGAGCCGGCTCACGCCGAGACCGCTGCGGGATCCATCGACGGTGCCAGGGAGCGTCCTTTGTTACCTTGAATGTGACGAAACCAGCCCGCCGATGACGTCCAGAGAAAACTTCACGCCATGAACGGCAACTCTGCTGGCCTGTTAAATGTTTCAGGGAAAAGGACTTACGCTTGATAGACGCGGGGCGCTCCGATAGATTGCGGGGGTGGAAATGTTCGCCTTCGTCGGGGAGACGCTCCGCCGCCTGCGGAAAGAGCGCGCCAAGACCCTCGCCCAGATCGGCGTCGAGGCCAAGCTGGGCCGTGGCCAGTTGTCCCGCATCGAGAACTCCCGCCAGGAGGCGACGCTCTCGACGCTGGACAAGATCCTCGCCTCGCAGGGCGTGAGCCGGCGGGAGTTCTTCCGCCGCTACGACCTCGTCGAGGCGGAAGCCCTGGCTCGCGACCGCTCGCCGCAGGCACCGGCTGCCAGCGAGGCGGGCCTCGCCGAGAGCGGCACCCCGCCTGTCGCCCAAGGGGCGATCGAGATCGGCGATGTGGTGGTCCATTTCCGTGTCGTCTCCAAGGGCGCTCCGGGCGCTCCGGCTGCCGCCAGCCTGGAGCCCGAGCCGCCTCCGGCCCAGCCCAAGTCCGCCGGGCGGGGTTCCCGCAAGAAGAAGCCCTGAATTCTGCCGCTCCCGCACAGGGGTGCCGGTTCTCACCGCCTGGAGGCCCACGGCTCTACGCAGCGGCGGGATCGTTCCGCAAGCTGGCTACTTGTAGCTTGAACCGGTTACAGGCCACTCGCTAAGTGTCGTATCTTGAGATAGTTATGCTTGCGCCGCGCACCGCCAGCCGATACATTTCCCGCATGGGAATGTTCGTGAATCTGGGCCGCACGCTGGGCCTCCTGCGTGAACTGCGGGGCAAGAGCCAAGCCCGCGTCGCCCGGGAGGCGGGAATCGGCAAGAGCCAGCTCTCCAAGTATGAAAACGGCAAGGAGCTGCCCAAGCTCGATTCGCTCGAGAAGGTCTTGAACGCCCTCGAAGTCGGTCACTTCGAGTTCTTCTACACGCTCTACCTGGTGGATCGGCGGGCGGCCGACTTGGCGCGCCGCGACGAGGACGGCGGCGGCTTCTACCTCCCGCCTCTCATGGACGGCAGCCCCCTGCTGGAGAAGTCGACCGACCAGGCCTTCACCCGGGTGTTCTCCGACCTCCTGGTGCTGTACCGGCGGGTCTTCGAACAGGTCGTGCTGACCGGTCCGCAGCGCCCGGACGACCTCGGGGCCCGCGGCTAGAGCGGCGCGATCCTCACCCGCATCTCTCCCCAGCGCGCCGCGGCCAGCTCTCCTCCCAGGTCGGCGTCTCCCCGGTAAGGGCGGTCCGGGATGCGCCGGCAGGGGACGGTGAAGGTGGTGGCGCCGGCCAGCGGGAAGGGGTCCAGGTGGAGCGCCCCGTCGCGCAACTCGCCGCGAACGCCGTGGCGCTCGAAGGGATCGCGCCAGCGGTTGCAGACGGCGAGCGAAAGGAGGTCTCCCAGGTCGAGCAGGCGGTAGTCGGCCACGATCTCCTCCTCGGCGGCGTAGGTCTCGCGGACGAGCCCATCCTCCAACTCCGCGAGGAAATCGAGGAACGGGTCCCACTCCTCCTGGCCGCGGCGGTCGCCGTGCAGGTTGCGGGCATGGCGGGTGATGAGCAGGGCGGCGTAGGGGTGCTCCCCGGCAAAGCGGGCGGTGCCGCGCTCCCAGATCTCGATGCGGTCCGTCCGCGGGATGGTCATGAAGTCGTAGGGGCGCCCGAGCCCGACGTCGCAGCGCGGCGCGGAATCGGCCTCGCGCCAGCCGTTGTCGTGCTCGCGGACGGCGAAGAGGAGCTCGGCGCGCCGCGGGTGGTGCGGCAACCCGTCGGCCCGCCAGAGCGCGGCCACCTCCCCGGCGAAGTGGGCGTGATCGGGCTGGGTGACGAGCAGCAGCGAGGGGCCTTCCGGGACGACAATCATGCCCCCAAGGTTACCTGAAGCGCGGGCTACGAACTGTGGAAGTGAGGGAAACGCTGGAAGCGGAGCGTTGCTTCCGTGTAAACTTGTGGGATCTAGATCGATCCCCCTGAAGGAGGCCAGAACCCATGAAGCGTATTACGTCCTTTGCCCTTTGCGCCGCCCTGCTGCTCGCAGCCCTCGCTCTCCCCGCCCTGAGCAGCGCGGCCAGCAGCGACAAGCCGCGTGTCGCGGTGCTCGAGTTCAAGAACAAGGCGGACAACCAGTGGTGGCACAGCGGTGGCGCGGAGGCGGCCCAGGACGTCTTCGTCACCGAGCTCGTCAAGAGCGGCAAGTTCCGGGTGGTCGAGCGTGAGCAGCTCGAAGCCCTGATGCAGGAGAAGAACCTGACCCTCTCGGGCGATGTCGACCCGAAGTCCGCGGTGCGCATCGGCAAGCTGCTCGGCGTCAACTACCTGCTGACCGGCGCCGTGACCGAGTATGGCGAGGAGGGCACCGACGTCCACACCCCGGGCCTGCGCGGCCGGCTGCCCGGCGTCTCCGTGAACAAGAAGGTGTTCACGGCGGCCATGAACGCGCGGCTGATCGACACCAGCACCGGTGAGATTGTCTGGGCGGACGAGGCGCGTGGCGAGGAGGGCAACGCCAAGGTCTACGTCGGCGGCTTCGGCGGCGGCAAGAACGACCAGCGGATGTTCGACAAGGTCCTGAAGCCGGTCATCCAGCAGCTCGTCGCCAGCATCAAGGCGGCTGACCTCTAAGATCCCCGCTTCACCTCGGTTGAAAATGAAAAGGGCACCCGCCTCGTGGGTGCCCTTTTCCGTTCTACCCCCGTGGCTCTCTCCCTCTACTGAGGCTTGAAGGCCACCCGCAGGGTGGTCCACATCTTGACCCGTACCCCTTCCTTGGTGGCCGGCTGGAAGGAGGCCCGGCGGGCGGCGTCCATCGCCGCTTCGTCGAAGCCGAAGCCGGCCTTGGCGCCGATCCGCTCGGTGTCCATGACCTTGCCCCGCTCGTCCACCAGCACCTTGATGTCGACCTGGGCAGCCCGGTTCAGCCGCTGGGCGGAGGGTGGGTAGCGCGGCTCGAGCCGCGAGGAGAGCTTCGGCGCGACGACGCCGGCACCCCCCTGCACCAGGTCGCCGAACTGCACCTGCGGCTGTTGGCGGACCGGCGCCGGGGCCGGCGCGGAGGGGGGCGGGACGCTGGCGCTGGCGACCTTGTCCACGGCGGCGGGCTTGTCGTTCGGCGGAACGGCCGGTCCCGAGGGAGGGGAGCTGGGGGCCGCGGCCTGTTGCGGCGCCGGGGCTGGAGGCTCGATCCGCGTCGCGGCGGGCCGCGTCTCGACCGGCGCGGGGGCCGGCTCGGGCACCGCAGCCTGGCGCTCCATGCGCTGCCGCTCCTGCTCGGACGGGCCCTTCTTGCTGTCCTCGAGTTGCTGCTGCAGCAGCTTGATCCGGTCGTCGTACTGCGTCTTGAGCTTGGCCTCCATCTCCTTGCTTCTGGCCTCGAACATCTGCTGGATCTGCGCCTGGAGCTCCTCCGGCGTGGGGCCGGCCGGAACCGCGGCCGGCACGATCGCGCCCGGAAGAGCGGCCTGGACCGCCGGAGCCGGCGTCGCCTCCGTCACCGGAGCCGCGGCCTGCTGCCCGGCGGAGCGGCCGAAGAAGTACCAGCCGCCGCCGGCGAGGAGCAGGGCCGCCACGGCGGCGAGCCCGATCCACGGCCCCTTCCCCGCGGGGGCCGCCTCGACCGCGACCTGCGACCGGGCTCCCGCGAGGGTGCCGTCGCGCACCCCGGTGGCCTCGCGGGGATCCGGCGGCGGCGGCGCGGCCGCCACTATCGGCGCCACCGGCCGAGGCGGCAGCTCGAGCTTCTTCTCGGCCTGGATCTCCTGGGTCTCCCGCTCGATCTCCTCGCGGAAGAGGTTGTGCATGAAGAAGGCGAGGTTGAAGGTGGTGGGGCTGAACTGGCCGTCGATCATCAGCTTCGCCAGCGTCTTGTGCCAGGTGACCGCGTCGGCGATGCGCTGATCGCGTGCCGTGAGGCTCTTCTTGAGCAGGTTCGCGATCGACGCGGGCAGCGGCGTCCCCTCGTTGGGCAGGGTGGCGGCGTCGATGGCCGCCGCGAGCGCCTCGGGAGAGCCGGCCGGCAGCCGCTCGCCGGTCAGCAGCTCGAAGAGGATGGCGCCCAGGGAGTAGACGTCGTCGGCCTTGCCGAGCGGCGCGCCGGCGAGGGCCTCGGGGGAGAGGTAGTTGGTGACGCCGTCGTCGCGCCAGCCAGCCGCCGCCAGCTCGCGCAGGCCGGGGGCCACCTCGAAGCCGAGCAGCCGCGTCTCGCCCTCGTTCGAGACCATCACCAGGTGGGGTACCACGAAACCGTGCAGCACCCTCTCGTCCTGCACCCGCGTCTCGTGGGCGGCGGCGAGGGCGAGCGAGAGCCGCTCGGCGATCAGCAGCGCGTGGTCGGCGGGCAGCGGCTGGAACTGGCGGGCCGCCCGCGCGAACACGGCGGCCAGGCTCTTGCCCGAGATGTAGTCGTAGGCGGCGTAGGGGAAGCTCCGCACCCGCCCCAGGTCGACGCCGGTGCCGATGTTCGGGCTGCGCAGGGCCGCGTGGACCCCGGACCGCCCGGACACCCGCTGCCAGAGCCGCTCGCCGTCCAGGCCCTTGCCGTTGAAAACCCGCAGCAGGACCACCTGCTCGATCCCCTCGTTGCCGGCCTTGCCGGCGCGGAAGGTCTCGCCGAGCGGATCTTCCGACAGCTTCTTGAGAAGCAGATACTTCCCAAACTCCTCCGGGATGTTCATGGACGCCCTCCTCTGGGGGACTGGCGCGCCGCCGTCAGCGGCTCCTCCACGAGGCGGCGCGTCTACAAGTTTTCTACGAATTCCTTACCCCGCTTGATACACCAGCGCTCGCGAGCTGTCAATAAGAAAGCGGGTTACCGGCCGCCGGCCTCGCGCTGCCGCCTCTCCTCCGCCCGCCGTTCGCGCCAGTAGCGCCGCTGCCACTGCTCGACGTTGCGGTTGTGCTCGGTCAAGGTCTCGGAGAAGACGTGGGTGCCGTCGTTCCTGCTCACGAAGTAGATGTAGGGCACGTCCGCGGGCTGGGCCGCGGCCACCAGGCTGGCGAGGCCGGGCGAAGCGATGGGGCCGGGGGGGAGCCCGGCGTAGCGGTAGGTGTTGTAGGGGGAGTCCACCCGCAGGTCGTCGCGGCGGATGTTGCCGTTCCAGCGGCCCAGGCGCTTCAGCGCGAAGATCACCGTGGGGTCCGCCGCGAGGCCGATCCCGCGGTCCAGACGGTTGCGGTAGACCGCCGCGATCACCGGGCGTTCGCTTTCGACCTGGGCCTCCTTCTCGACGATGCTCGCCAGGGTGACGACCTGGCGCGCGCTGCGCCCCGCCGGATCCCTCGCGAGAAGTGGGCGCACGCGACCTTCGAAACGGTTGCGGAAGGTCTTCACCAGGGCCGCCACGATCTCCCGCTCGCTCGTCCCCTGCGCGAATCGGTAGGTCTCGGGGAAGAGGTAGCCTTCGAGGTCCTGCGCGTCGGGATCGAGGTCGGCGATCAGCTCGGGCGAGCGCATGAGGTCGAGGAAGGCCTGGCGCCGCCCGAACCCGTCGCGGGCCAGTTGGTCGGCCGTCTCCTCCAGGGTGAGACCCTCGATCAGGGTCGCCGAGCGGGTCACGACGTCGCCGCGCACCAGCTTCCGCAGCACCTCGGGGGTCGAGAGCGGGCCGGCGAAGCGGTACTCGCCGGCCTGGAGCTTGGGGTCCTGCATGAAGTAGATGAGGTAGGAGCGGGCCAGCTTGGCGTCGGCGATCACCCCTTCGTCCTCCAGGAGCTGGAGGATCTGGCTGGCGCCGCTCCCCGACTTGACGCCGACCAGCTTCTCGCCGCCTTCGTAGCCTTGATAGGCGCGCTGCAGCTTCCACCAGGAGAAGCCCACCATGCCGGCGGGAACCATGAGCAGGAGCAGGAGGATCCCCAGGCCGAGCAGGACGCGCCGCCAGTTGCTTCCCGTCTTCCCGCGCGGCCTGCCGCCGCGGCTGCCCTTCTTGCTTTGTGCCACCACGCCTCCTCCCAGATTCACTGACGGTCGAGGACCTCCTGCAGGAGGATCTGCGCCGCCACGGCGTCGACCCTGCCCGGCTCCCACCGCGTGCCGATCCCCGCCTGGTGCAGCCGCCGCGTCGCCTCGACGCTGGTCAGCGTCTCGTCGACCAGCTCGAGCGGCAGCCCGCTCACCTCCTCCAGGCGGCGGCCGAAGCGGCGGATGCGCTCGGCCTCGGGGCCGCGCACGCCGTCCAAACCCACCGGCTCGCCGAGCACCAGCCGGCCCACCCCCTCGCTCCTCGCGATCTCGGCGATCTGGCGCGCCGCCGAGCGGTCGTTGCGGCGCTCCAGGGTGGTCAGCGGCACCGCCACGCGCCCCGCCGGATCCGAGATGGCGAGGCCGATCCGCTTCTCGCCGAAGTCGATGCCCAGGGAGCGTACGGCGCCGTCGGTCTCCATGTCCGGGGCATTGTACCGTCGCCGGCCGCCGCAGAAGACACTCCGGAGGATGTGCTAGCATCGAAAGCTCCGCCCGCCGGCCGCGCGAGCGGCCAGCCGTTTGACCCCGGCCGATCACAGGAGAAGTCATGGACGACGTCGTTATCTTGAGCGCGGTGCGCACGCCCATCGGGGTTTTCCAGGGATCGCTGGCGAGCCTGCCCGCCCACACCCTCGGCGCGCACGCTCTGTCTGGCGCCATCTCGCGGGCGGGGCTCACCCCCGAAGCCATCCAGCAGGTCAACATGGGCTGCGTGCTTGCTGCCGGCCAGGGCCAGGCGCCGGCCCGCCAGGCGACGATCGCCGCCGGCTGCCCGGTGGCGACCGGCGCCCTCACCCTCAACAAGGTCTGCGGCTCCGGCATGCGCGCCGTGATGATCGCCGCCAACGACCTGCGCTGCGGCGACTTCCAGGTGGTCGCCGCCGGCGGCATGGAGAGCATGAGCCAGGCCCCCTACCTCGTGCCGGGCGCCCGCGACGGGCTCCGCCTGGGGCATGGCAAGCTGATCGACTCGATGATCCACGACGGTCTCTGGAACCCCTACGACGACCAGCACATGGGCAACTGCGCCGAGGCCTGCGCGGCGGAATACAAATTCAGCCGCGAGGAGCAGGACGCCTACACCCTGGAGAGCTACCGCCGCGCCCGCGAGGCCGCCGAGAAGGGGCTCTTCGCGCAGGAGATCGTCGCCGTGCCGGTGCCGCAGAAGAAGGGCGATCCGGCGCCGGTCGACCGCGACGAGGAGCCGTTCAAGGCGGACCTCTCCCGCATGGGCAGCCTGCGGCCCGCCTTCCAGAAGGAGGGCGGCACGGTGACCGCCGCCAACTCCAGCAAGCTCAACGACGGCGCCGCCGCCCTGGTGCTCACGACCGCCTCGCACGCGGCGCACCTCGGCGCCAGGCCGCTCGCCCGCATCGTCGCCCACGGCTCGCTCGCCCAGCGGCCGGAGTGGTTCACCACGGCGCCGGCCGGCGCCGTGGCGGTGGCGCTGGAGCGGGCCGGCCTCAAGGCCGCCGACATCGACCTCTGGGAGGTCAACGAGGCGTTCGCGGTGGTGGCCCTGGCCTTCTTGCGCGACCTCGGCCTCCCGTACGACCGGGTCAACGTCCGCGGCGGCGCCGTGGCGCTCGGCCACCCGATCGGAGCCTCCGGAGCCCGCATCCTGGTGACCCTGCTGCACTCCCTGCGCGAGAGCGGCGGCCGTCTCGGCTGCGCCGCGATCTGCATCGGCGGCGGCGAGGCTACCGCGATGGTGATCGAGCGGCTAGACTAAGCGTCGCTCATGTTTGAACCATCCCGCGCCCTGTCGACCTTTCTGCTGGTGCTCTGCCTGGCCGCCCCGGCCGCCGGGCAGGAGCCGCCGGCCGCAACGCCCGAGCCCACACCGGCACCGCCGGCGGCGGCCCCCGACATGTCCGGCCCCGGCGGCACGCCGTCGGTGCCCACCCAGCAACCCCCCGTCACCGAGGGCGAGGCGCCGCCGGCCACGGCGGTTCCTGCAGGAGCTGCGGCTCCGGGAACGGCAGCTCCGGGGACGGCGCCCCCGGCGACGGCCACCCCTGGCGCGCCCGCCGCGCCCGCTGCGCCGGTCCCTGCGGCGCCTCCCGGCATACCCGGCGCCGGGCCCGACCGCCTGGAGTTCGACATCAAGTTCCCCGCCGACCAGGGCGGCGGCAGCGCCGTCGGCTCCGCCGGCGACCTGGCCTACGAGCGCGAGACGACGGCCGTGCTCACCGGCGGCGTCAAGCTGCGCTACCAGGACATCGAGATCCAGGCCGACCAGGTGTCGCTCGACCAGAAGACCAAGCTGGTCACGGCGTCGGGCAGCGTGATCCTCGACCAGGGGCCTCGCCGGCTGACCGGCGACACCCTGGATTTCGACCTGAACACCAAGACGGGCAAGCTCAAGAACGCCACCGGCCAGGTGGCGCCCGACTACTACTTCCGGGGCGCCGAGGTCGCGAAGACGGGCGACGACACCTACACGGTGACCGACGGCATCTTCACCTCGTGCAGCCAGGAGGTTCCGGACTGGAGCTTCCGCCTCGGCGAGGCGCGGGTGGAGGTCGAGGGCTACGCCCACGTGCGCCACGCCTCGCTGCGCGCCAAGAAGCTCCCCGTCTTCTACACCCCCTACATCCTCTGGCCGGTGAAGAGCGACCGCACCTCCGGCCTGCTGATCCCGAACGTCGGCTTCTCGGACACCCGCGGCGCCTCTCTCGGGCTCGCCTACTACCAGGTGCTCGGCAGGAGCTACGACACCACCTTCCACGTCGACACCTACACCCAGGGCTATCTCGGCCTCGGCAACGAGTTCCGCTACCACCCGACCGAGGGGACCCAGGGCGCCGTGCTCGGCTACGCCGTGCAGGACCCCGAGTCGAGCGACGACAGTTGGCGCTGGAAGGCGGAGTGGAACCACACCACGACCGACCTCCCCTGGGGGATGCGCGGCGTCGTGCAGTACCAGGACTTCTCCGATTTCGAGTTCTTCCGCGACTTCGAGCGCGACTTCGACCGCAACACCCTGCGCTTCATCGACAGCCGCGCCTTCGTCACCGGCAACTGGGGACCCCACCTGCTGAACCTGCTGCTCAACCAGCGGCAGACCTTCGTCGGCCAAGGCATCGCCCAGGGCAAGAACGACACGGTCGAGCAGACCAAGCTCCCGGAGCTCGAGTACCGCCTGCGCTCCACGCGCATCGGCGGCAGCCCGTTCTACGCGCAGTTCGACGGCTCCGCCTCCTTCCTGAGCATCGACCGTCCGGGCACCGGCGCCGGCAACTACTCGGGGAGCTACGGGCGCGTCGACCTCTTCCCGCAGGTCACGCTGCCGGTGCGCTCGTTCCCCTGGCTCAACCTCTCGGTGGGCGGCGGCGGCCGGCTGACCTGGTACGGGGACACCCTGGACGCGACGACCCAGGACCGCTTCGACGGCGAGAGCCTGACGCGCGCCCTGCCGTTCGCCAGCGCCCAGGTGGTCGGCCCCTCCTTCTCGCGCATCTTCGACGGCGGTGTCGGCGGCATGGGCGGCTTCAGCAAGTTCAAGCACGTCTTCGAGCCCCGCATCACCTACAACTTCCTCGGCGACTTCGAGGAGCAGCGCGAGATCCCGCTGTTCGACGAGGTGGACGGCACCCGCTCCTCGAACTTCGGCCGCGTGGCGCTGGTCAACCGGCTGCTCGGCAAGCCGGCGTCCGAACTGGGGAGCGCGCGCGAGATCCTCTCCTTCGAGCTCGCCCGCCGCTACAGCTTCGACGACACCCAGCCGCTCCAGCAGGGTCAGGAGGGCGGACTCCGCGTGGAGACCCAGGAGGGGCCGCTCGAGGCCCTGCTGCGGTTCAACCCCAGCGACAAGACCAGCCTCAAGGCCGAGGCCACCTACAGCACGCTGTTTTCCGGCCTCGACTCGACCTCGTTCTCCGGCAACCTGGGCTTCGGCGTCGGCAACTTCCTCGGCCTCACCTGGTTCACCAACTACCAGCCGCAGACCGGCGAGGCGGTGAGCGACCAGGTGAGGTTCAACGGCTCGGTCGAGGTGTGGCCCAGCAAGCTGCGGCTGGAGGCGCAGGTCAACTACGACGTCAAGGAGAGCTTCCTCCAGCAGCAGATCTTCGTCGCCAACTGGACGTCTCAGTGCTACGGGCTGCGCCTCGAGCTGCGCGAGTTCCGCTCGCTGATCGGCCCGCGCTTCAGCGACAAGGACTTCCGTTTTTCGCTGACCCTGAAGAACGTCGGCACGTTCCTCGACCTGACCAGCCGCAGCTCGGCGTCAGAACCGTAAGCCCGCTGGAAAGTCACAGGGAGACCAGATGAAGGGCCTGATCCTTTCTGGAGGCAAGGGGACGCGGCTGCGCCCGCTCACCTACACCTCCGCCAAGCAGCTCGTGCCGGTCGCCAACAAGCCGGTGCTCTACTACGCCATCGAAGCGATCGTTGCGGCCGGCATCACCGAGATCGGCATCATCGTCGGCGACACCAAGGGTGAGATCCGCGCCGCGGTGGGAGACGGCTCCCGCTTCGGCGCCGCCGTCACCTACATCGAGCAGGAGGCGCCGCTCGGCCTGGCGCACGCGGTGCTGATCGCCGAGGAGTTCCTCGCCGGCTCGCCGTTCGTCATGTACCTCGGCGACAACCTGATCGCCGGCGGCATCACCGGCCTGGTCGAGGAGTTCCGGAGCCTGGGCTGCAACTCGGAGATCCTGCTCGCCGAGGTGCCCAACCCCGAGCAGTTCGGAGTGGCCGAGTTGGCGGACGGCGGCAAGGTGCGGCGGCTGGTCGAAAAGCCCCGCGAGCCCAAGAGCAACCTGGCTCTCGTCGGGGTCTACATGTTCGACGCCACCATCTTCGAGTCGGTGCGCCGCATCAAGCCCTCGGCGCGCGGCGAGCTGGAGATCACCGACGCCATCCAGGACCTGATCGACCGCGGCCTGGACGTCCACCCGCACATCGTGCGCGGCTGGTGGAAGGACACCGGCAAGCTCGACGACATGCTGGAGGCCAACCGCATCGTGCTCGAGAGCCTGGAGACGCGGCGCGGCGTCCAGCCGCCCGGCCTCTGCGCCAACAGCCGCATCGAGGGGCGGGTCGAGATCGGCGAGGGGGTCGAGCTGATCGACTCGCTGGTGCGCGGGCCGGTCGTGATCGGCGACGGCACCCGCCTGGAGCACGCCTTTGTCGGCCCCTACACCTCGATCGGCGAGCGCTGCACCCTGGTGCGCTGCGAGGTCGAGAACTCGATCGTCCTCGCCGACTGCGAGATCCGGGACGTCCCGCTGCGCATCGACGGCTCGCTGATCGGCAGGAACGTCCGCATCGTCAAGACCGACTTCAAGCCCAAGGCCTACCGCTTCATGCTGGGGGACAATTCAGAGGTCGGGATCTCCTGAATGCGCTGCCTGGTGTTCGGCGGGACGGGCATGCTCGGCCGGGCGGTGGTCGCCGAGGCCCGCGCGCGGAGCTGGCCTGCCCTCGGCCTCTCCCGCGAGCAGGCCGATATCGCGGATGCCGCGGATGCCGCGGATACCGCGGGCGGCGCGCGCCTCGCCTCCTGGACCGAGTCCTTCCGTCCCGAGGTGGTCGTCAACTGCGCGGCCTTCACCCAGGTGGACGCCTGCGAGGCCGAGCCGGAGCGGGCGTCGCGGATCAACGGCGCGGCGGTCGCCTCCGTCGCCGCCGCGGCGGCCCGGGTGGGTGCGCGCCTGGTCCACATTTCGACCGACTACGTGTTCGACGGCCTGGCGAGCGAGCCCTGCGCTGAGGACGCCCCCACCGGGCCGCTCTCGGTCTACGGCAAGACCAAGCTGGAGGGCGAGCGGCACGCTCTCGCCGGGGACGGCGGCCTCGTGGTGCGCACGAGCTGGCTCTTCGGCCCCGGCGGCGCCAACTTCGTTGCCACCATGGTCGGGCTGATCGAGGCCGGCAAGCTCCCTCTGCGGGTGGTCTCCGACCAGCACGGCTGCCCGACCTACGCCCCGTTCCTCGCCCGCGCCGTGCTCGACCTCGCGGCGCTCGGCACGACCGGGATCGTGCACTACCGCAACCGCGAGCCCGCTTCCTGGTACGCTTTCGCCACCGAGATCGCCCGCCTGTGGTCCGGCGACGCCGCGGTGGTGCCGGTTGCCACCGCGGAGTTTCCGCGCCCGGCGCCGCGTCCGGCGTACTCGGTGCTCGACGTCACTCGTTTTGAAAATCTGGCCGGCCGGCGCGTGGAGCGCTGGGTCTGGGGCCTGGCCGAATATCTGGCCTTGATGCGAAAAGGGAGGAGCCGATGAGGGCTTTGATTACGGGGATCACCGGCTTCGCCGGGTCCCATCTTGCCGAGTACCTGCTCGCCGAGCATCCGGATGTCGAGGTGTTCGGCACCTACCGCTGGCGCAGCCGCATGGAGAACATCGAGCACCTGGGCAGCCGCATCAAGCTGCTCGAAACCGATCTGCGCGACTACACCTCGGTGCACCTCGCGATGGAGCGCTCGCGGCCGGACTACGTCTTCCACCTGGCGGCCCAGAGCTTCGTGCCGGCGAGCTGGTCGGCGCCCAACGAGACGATGATCACGAACGTCACCGGGCAGACCAACCTCTTCGAGGCCGTCCGCTCCCTGAAGCTCGACCCGGTCTTCCAGATCGCCTGCTCCAGCGAGCAGTACGGCCTGGTGCTCCCCGACGAGGTGCCGATCACCGAGAACAACCCGCTGCGGCCGCTCTCGCCGTACGCCGTCTCCAAGGTCACCCAGGACTTCCTCGGCTACCAGTACTACCAGAGCTACGGCCTGAAGGTGGTGCGCACCCGCGGCTTCAACCACACCGGGCCGCGGCGCGGGCAGGTCTTCGTCACCTCGAACTTCTGCAGCCAGGTGGCCTCGATCGAGCTCGGCCTCCAGGAGCCGGTCATCCGGGTGGGCAACCTCGACTCCATCCGCGACTTCACCGACGTGCGCGACATGGTGCGCGCCTACTGGCTGGCGGTCACCAAGGCGCGGCCCGGCGAGGTCTACAACATCGCGACCGGCAGCGGCATCCACATCCGCGAGATGCTCGACAAGATCCTCGCCATGTCGACCGTCCACGTCGACGTGCAGGTCGACCCCGACCGTCTGCGCCCCTCGGACGTCGAGATCCTGATCGGCGACAGCTCGAAGTTCCGCGCCGACACCGGCTGGGAGCCGCGCATCCCGTTCGACCAGACTCTCCGCGACCTGCTCGACTACTGGCGCGACCGGCTGGCCGCGAGGAAGCGGTAGGCGAGCCCCGGGGCAATGCACATCCTCATCACAGGCGTCGGCGGTTTCGTGGGATCGCGGCTGGCCCGCTACCTGCTCGGCCGCGGCGACCGCGTCAGCGGCACCTACCTCGACGTCCATCCGGAGATCCCCGGGGCGGACCTCTACGAGGCGGACCTGCTGAGCCTGGACTCGCTGACGCGGGCGGTCCGCGCGGCCGCGCCCGACGCCCTCGTCAACCTGGCCGGGCTCTCCCACGTCGGCGAGTCGTGGAAGCGCATGGCCGACTACTTCTGGGTCAACGTCGTCGGCACCGAGAACGTCGTCGCCGCGGCGGAGGGCCGGCCCGTGGTGATCGCTTCGAGCGCCGAGATCTACGGCCCGGTGCCGGAGGCCGAACAGCCGATCCGTGAAGACCGGCGCGTCGCTCCCGAGACCCCCTACGCCCTGACCAAGGCCGCGGCGGAGAGGATCGCGCTCGGGCGCGGCGCCATCATCGCCCGCTCCTTCAACCTCGTCGGCCCCGGGCAGGCGCCCAATTTCGCCCTGCCCACCTTCGCTTCCCAACTCGCCGCCATCTCCCGCGGCGAGCTGCCCCCGGTCCTCAAGGTGGGCAACCTCTCCGCCCGGCGCGACTTCGTGCACGTCGACGACGGCGCCGCCGCCTACCGCCTGCTGGCCGAGAAGGGCAGTCCCGGGGGGATCTACAACGTGGCGAGCGGCCGCGCCTGCTCGATCGGGGAGGCCCTGGAGCGGCTGATGGAGATCTCCGGCGTGCGCGTTCCCGTCGAGGAGGACGGCGCGCGCTTCCGGCCCGCCGACATCCCTCTCCTTCAAGGGGACGCAAGCCGCCTGCGCGCCCTCGGCTGGGAGCCGAAGAAGACCCTCGACGACGCCCTCGCCGACCTCTGGGCGGAGGTCGCCGGCCCTGCCGCGAGCCGGCCGGCCGCGGCCGTGAATCAGTCATGAAGATCCTGGTCACCGGCGGCACCGGCTTCCTCGGGCGCCGCATCATCTCCGAGCTGGCGCCGCGTCACGCGTTGCGGCTCCTCGTGCGTCCCACCGCCTCGCGGGAGCGTTTCCCCGCCGGAGTGGAGTTCGCCGAGGGCGACGTCACCGACCGCCGCAGCCTCGACCGCGCCGTCGCCGGCTGCTCCGCTGTGGTGCACGCCGCGGCCCTGGTCAAGATCATGGCCCCGGCGAGCGAGTTCGACCGCGTCAACGTCGGCGGCCTCCGCAACGTGCTGTCGGCCGCCGAGGGGGCGGGCTCCGTCGAGCGGCTGCTCTACGTGTCGAGCTTCATCGCCCTCGGGCCCACCGAGCGCGGCCCCGGCGGCGTGCTCGACGAGTCCGCCCCGGCCGCCGACCGCGCCTGGATCAACGACTACGAGCGCACCAAGACCCTGGCCGACCGTATCGCCCGC
>Ga0190265_10000801_pt1 | contig 20877 bp, 19 predicted proteins | sample Popmic124T_FD_133135 | JGI IMG/M metagenome (GOLD analysis project Ga0190265, IMG submission 133135) | Populus adjacent soil microbial communities from riparian zone of Indian Creek, Utah, USA - 124 T | ecosystem: Environmental > Terrestrial > Soil > Riparian zone | place: USA: Utah | collected...
CGACCGGGTCGTGGCGCTGGCCGGCGATGGCCATCGCCGACAACGCGACGTCCCGTCCGTCGCGGATGATGTGGACGAACCGCCCCTCGGGGAACATCTCGGCGAGGGCCGGGATGCGCAGCACGTAGGCAGGCATCTTGTCGCCATAGCGGACTTTGCCGCGCTGCGACGCGTAGTGCGCGAACACCCGCCGGACGGCGTCGGGGTAGTCGGCGACCGGGGCGCCGCCAAGCGCCACCCGCAGATCGTCAGGATCCAGACCGAAGTTGCCGCGGACGCCGGGATCGGCGAGGAGGTCGGCGGTGAAGGCGTCGACGTCGAAGCCCTCGGTTCGTTCGTAACGCGACCGGCGGCGGCTCATCGGGAAGACGAACCGTCCCTCGTGGCACACGGCCAACCGGCTGTGACCATCGAGCACGGTGCGCAGCACCGAGGTGCCGGAGCGACCGGCGCCGAGGACGAACACGAACGGTGGGAACTGCTCAGGGGCCGTCATCACCCGCCCGCCGTGTAGCCGAACCGGTCCGCGCCCGACGCTGCGAGCAGCTCGTCGAGCCGGGCGATCTGCTCGACGGTGAGCTCGTCGCGGTGACCGCCGACCGTGCCGCGTCGGGTCTTGTACGTGTCGTGGTCGCCGTGGCGGCCCGGGCGCAGCTTCTCGGAGGCGAACGCCTCGGTCTCCTCGAGTTGGCGCATGTTGTCGAACGAGCCGAACTCGACGGCGTCGGCGACGATCGCGGGTGCAACGTCGCCGGCGCCGGCGAACGTGAGCACCCGGCGCAGTTCGGCGTCGGGCTGAGCGTGCAGGTCCTCATACCGCACGACGAGGACGGCGCCCGGCGCGTCGAGCTGGTCGGCCCAGGCGTCGTAGAACCGCAGCAGCGACTCGAACCCCCCGACACGTTCGTCGAGGAACTCGGCGAGCGTGCCGCCGTAACCGCCGTGCCGCCCTCGACGCTGGTGATACAGCGAGACGATCACGTCGCGGGGGTCGCGCACCAGCAGGATCACCCGCGTGCCGCGGTAACGCGACTTGTCGACGTCGACCTCTTCGGGCGCCTTCCACTGCGCCTCGTCGTCATGCGTGGCAACGATGCACGGGACCCGGGCGTCGAGCTCGGCCAGCCGGTGCAGCTCGACGAGGTCGGCGTCGGCCGGCAGGTCGTACTGCAGCTGGAACACCCGGCCGAGCATCACCCGCAGCCACGTCCGCCCGCACTTGGGAAACGAGACGAGGTACACGTCGGTACGCAAGCGGCGGTAGGAGCCGAGCAGGCGACGGGGCAGGATCGCGGCGATGCGCTTGCGGCCCCGCGGCGTGAGCGAGCGCGCGATGCGACGGTGCGTCGCCCTCAACAAACCGCCCATCCCGGAGAGGTTAGGCATCCGAGCGCAGGGCGTCGCCTTTGCACGCGCGATGCTGCCGCGGGACAATGCCAGCGGGCCGCCGCCGCGGGGCCGAATGTCAGCGGGCATGGTCGGGGAGGAGCGGTCCGACAGGATGAGGCAGGAGGCGGTGATGCAGGCTGGGAAGCAGGCCGGTGAGGCGCGCCATGACCAGCCCGTCGTCATGCGCCGCGACGACGGCGGCCATGACGAGATCGAGTTCTTCGGCGACGGTGAGCTGCTGTTCGGCTGCCGCCACGTACCGGCGGGCGATATCCGGGCCGGCCTCGTGGTGTGCCCGTCGATCCTCTCCGACGCCGGCGCCAACTACCAGCGCGAGGTCCGCCTCGGCCGGCAACTGGCCGCGGCCGGGATCGTCGTGCAGCGCTTCCACCCGCGCGGCACCGGCCACAGCGACGGTGTCGGTTCCGACCTGACGTTGGGCTCCTTGGTCGAGGATGCGCGGGCCGCGGCGGCGCAGCTGCGCGCGCGGTGCCCGGTCGAGACCGTGATGGTGCTCGGAACCCGATTCGGCGCGCTCGTGGCGGGTGCCGTCGCCGCCGAGTTGGACGACGCTCCGGTCGTGCTGTGGGAGCCGACGACCGATCCGCGGCGCTTCCTCCGCGAAGGCCTGCGGGCCCGCGCCGTGCACCTCGTCCGGCAGGCCGGGGCCGAACGCGAAGATCCCGAGGTCGAGCTCGACCGCCAGGGCTTCATCGATCTGCTCGGCGTTCCGGTCGGGCGCGGGCTGTTCGAGACACCGGCCGGCCACGACCTGGCGAGCCAGATGGGCGATCGACCGCGCCCGGTGCTGCTCGTTCAGATGGACCAACGCGACGATCTCCGCCCCGAGTACGTGAACCTCGTCGACCGCTGGACGGAGCTGGGGTTCTCGGTCACCACCCGATGCTGCCCGTGCGACGAGACGTGGTGGTACGTCCACGACCGGCTGGCACCCGCCGCGCACCTGCTCGACGCCACCGCTGAGTGGCTCTTGGCCCGATCGCCGTGAGTCCGATGTCCGAGACACCCGACGCGACCGCGGCCGACGAGCTGCCGGTCGTCGTCCCGGCGAGCACCGGCGACCTGCTGGCAGTCGTCACCACGCCAACGGGCCCGGCGGCCGGGCTCGCCGCGGTGCTGTTGCGCGGCGCCGGCTGGCGTCCATCGTCGGGCCCGCGACGCACCCAGGTGCGATTGGCGCGCCGGCTCGCGGCGGCCGGGGTGCACGGAGTGCGCTTCAGCTACCACGGCGTCGCCGAGAGCGGTGGCCAGAGCGAGGACATCGTCCGCCTCGACCAGCCGTTCGTGGAGGACGTCGACGCAGTCGCCCGATGGCTCGCCGGGGAGAACCTGCGGCCGGTTCTGGTCGGGAACTGCTTCGGGGCGCGGACGGCGCTGTCGTTCGCCGCCGGCCAAGCCGGTGACGCCGAGGTCGCCGGTCTGGCGCTGATCGTGCCGCCCGTCCACGACTTCGAAGTCGCCCGCCGGCTCGACCGGCGCCCACTCCCCAAGCTCGCCCGGCGGGTGACGCCCACGCGCGCCTGGGCGGTGCTGCGCGATCCGGTCCGGCGACGGGCGATGGGCCGCACGCTCCGCGCCCTCTCCCACGTCGGCCGCCATCGGGTGCGGGCGGCGCGCGCCGACGATCCGGTGTGGCTGAGCCGCTCGTTCTGTCGCGAGCTCGACGACGTCACCGCCCGCGGGATCCCGGTGCTGGTGGTCTACGGCGACGACGACAACTACTTCCGTGACTTCGAGCTCGCCCGCGCCGGCACGCTCGGCGATGTCGTCACCCGAGCCGGCACACGGCTGGAGCTCCGTGTCGTGCCGGGGAAGATCCACGGGCTCACCAGCATCGAGACCCAGGAGGCCACGCTCGACGCGGTCGAGGACTGGGTCCACGCCACATTGCTGCCGGGCTCGCGTCGCACGGAGCGCGCGTGACGCGGATGCGGGTGATGCACGTCGTCGATTCGCTCGCCGCGTCCGGTGGCGCCGAACAGCGACTGGTCGAGGAGGCCGAGGCGATCGCCGACCGCTTCGATCAGCGCGTCGTGCGGCTGTACGGGCGCGACGAGCTGCAGCCCCGGCTCGAGCAGGCGGGCATCCCGGTCATCGCCCTCGGGATGACCGGCCGTCACGCCGGCCGCACCTGGCCCGTGGCGGTGTTGCGGTTGCGTCGGGCGTTGCGCGAGTGGCGCCCCGACGTCATCCACACGACACTCTTCTCGGCCAACCTCACCGGCCAGCTGGCGGCGCGGACGCTCGGGATCCCGGTCGTGTCGTCGTTCAACCGGACCGGTGACATCACCCTCCAACGAACACTGCAACCAGGTGTGGCCGGCTGGCGCGGGCGTTCGATGCAGGCCATCGCCGGCCGCGCCGCACGGTGTGGTGACGTGCACTTCCGGGCCGTCAGCGCGTACGCCCGCGACAGCAACTGCGAGCTGTTCGACGTACCGCTCGAGCGGGTCACCGTCGTCCCCCGGGGCATCTCGGTCGGCGGCGCACCAGCGGCGGACCGCGCGGCGTTCGGGATCGCCGACGGAATCCCGCTGTTCGTCAACGTCGCTCGGCTCGTACCGGAGAAGGCGCAGCACCTGCTCGTCGACGCGTTCGCCGAAGTCCGCGACACGCTGCCCGATGCCGAGCTGGCGATCGCCGGCGCGTCGGGTTCGGCGGAACCGACGGTTCGGGCCGCGATCGCCCGCCACGGTCTCGACGGCGCCGTTCACCTGCTCGGCTGGCGCGACGACGTCCGCTCGCTCGTCGCCGTCGCCGACGTGTTCGTGTTCAGCTCGCTGTCGGAAGGGTCGCCGAGCGCGGTGCTCGAGGCGATGGTGATCGGAACGCCCGTCGTCGCGTTCGCCATCGCCCCCGTCGTCGAGCTCACCGGCGGTCACGCCCGACTGGCGCCCACCGGTGCGCCGGGACTGCTCGCCCACGAGATGCTGGCGGCGTACAACGCTCCTGAACGGACGACCGAGATCGCGGGCGCGCAGGCGTGGGCCGCGCGGTTCGCGCTGAGCGACGTCGCTCGCCAGCTCGGCGACCTGCTCGAATGGCGAGCCGGTCGTCGGGCGGAACCCGTGCGGGCGGCATGAGCGTGGCGTCGTCGTTGTTGGAGCGAGGTGTGGCCGTGGTGTCCATCGACACCGAGCTGGCGTGGGGCGAGTCGCACCACCGCGACGGCACCGGGCCGCGACGCGACTACTCCTCGGAGCGCGGGGTCATCGACCAGATCCTCGCCGTGTTCGATCGCTACGACATCTCGGCGACGTGGGCCATCGTCGGCCACCTGTTCCTCGATCAGTGCGCGGCGGTCGAGGGTCTGCCGCATCCCGAGATCGTGCGCCCGGAATCTCCGTCGTCGGGCGGCGACTGGTTCGACATCGACCCCTGCTCGACGCTCTCGGCCGACCCCGCGTACTACGGCCGCGACATCGTGGCCGCGATCCGCAGGAGTCGTGTCCCGCACGAGATCGGCTGTCATTCGTTCTCGCACCTGATCGCCGACGGCTGCGGCGAAGCCGCGTTCGGATCCGACCTCGCCGCGTGCCAGGCGGTCGCTGCCGCGGAAGGGCTCGACGTGCGCTCGTTCGTGTACCCCCGCAACGCAATCGCGCACATCGACATGCTGCGCGGGCACGGATTCATCAGCTACCGCGGGTCGGCGGCGGCGTCGGTCAGCTCGGCCGGGCGCCTCGTCCGCTACGCCGATCGGCTGCGCCCACTGGCCAGGTCGGCCGTGGTGCCGGCCCTTCACCCGAGCGGCGTGTGGAACGTGCCGCAGACCTACCTGTTCGCGCCGGCGACCCGCGCCCGCCACGTGCCGGTCGGGCTGTGGGCGCGACGGCCGATCGCCCGGATGCGCCTCGCGACGCGGGAGCGGTCGCTGTTCCACCTGTGGTTCCACCCGTACAACGTCACGGCCGCGCCCGACCGCGCGTTGCGCGGGTTGGAGGCGATCTGCCGGGCCGCGGCCCGTCTGCGTGATGCGGGCCGGCTCGACATCCTGACGATGGGCGCCCTGGCTGCCCGCCTCGAGGCTGATCGGCCCGACGCCACCTAGCGGCCCTGAGGCCGGGGCGGTGTCACCCGCGGTCGAAGACGCGACCGACTCGGCGCCGCACCCGGTGGACCTGCCACCGGCACCAACGGGCGGCGACATCGCGCCGGACCGACGCCGACGGGCGCCGTTCTTGTCGCTCGTAGCCGTGCTCCTCCAACGCCTCGCCGGCGAGCAGCTCGAAACGAGCCACGTCGACGGCGCTCAGCTCGCGCCGCCAGTCGCGCATGCCCGGCGTCGGCGGCAACGCGAGTTGACGGTGGTACTCGGGGTGACCCGTCGTGCGCATCACCTCGGCGGCGCGGTCCGAATGATCGAGCATGGCCGCCGAGAACGGCAGCTCGATGGTCGAGCACATGGCGCGCAGCTGGGTGCCGGGATCCCGCACGAGGTCCTCGTAGCGCAGTTCGAGGTAGCGACCGGCGGGCAACGCTCGTCCGGCGCGCCGGCCGCGGGTGACGCGGAGTCGCCAGTGCATCGCCGCTTCCTCGATCGAGTCGGCCCAGCCGAGCTCGAGGAACGAGCACGCCACGTCGCGCCCGTCGCGGACCAGGTGGACGAACACCGCTTCCGGGAACACTCGCGCCAGCTCGCGGATGTGGAGCACGTACACCGGCGTCTTGTCGGCGTAGCGCGACTTGCCCCGGGCCGACGCCCAGAGCCCGAAGACGTGGCGCACGGCCTGCGGGTAGTCCTGAGGCGGCGACGCCGCGAACGCGGCGGCGATGACGTCGCGCTCGATCTCCCACAGACGGAACCGCTCGCTTGCCGCGAGTTGGTCGACGAAGGCGCCGGCGTCGAATGGCCGGTTCGCAGCCCGCCCGCGCGGCGCCAGCTGGACGACGAAGTGCGATTCGGGCGGGACGGCGAGGTCGGGATGACCGTCGCACATCGCGCGCAGCAGCGTGCTGCCGGACCGGCCGCACCCGACGATGAACGGGAACGGCGGCCGAGCCGTCGGACCCAGAGCCTCGGACCCCGGCATCATCAGACCGAAACCATCAAACGAGATACTTGCGCAGGATCTTGCCGAGCGGGCTGCGGGGGATCTCGTCGCGGAACTCGACGATGCGCGGCACCTTGAACGCGGCCAACTGCGCCTTGCATGCCGCCAGCAGGTCGCGGCGAAGAGGTGACTCGTCGGCTTCGGGGTCGTCGCGGACCACCACCGCCTTCACGATCTCCTCGCCGCGGTCGCCCTGCGCGCCGACGACGACGACGTCGGCGACACCCGGCTGGGCGCGGATGACCGCCTCGACCTCGAACGGGTCGACCTTGAAGCCGCTTGTCGAGATGAACAATTTCGTGCGGCCGGTCACGAACAGGTTCCCGGCGTCATCGAGGCGGCCGAGGTCGCCGGTGCGGAACCAACCGCCGTCGAACATCTCGTTCGCCGACTCGCCCTCCGCCACGTATCCCGCCGTGAGGGCATCGCTGCGGAACGTGATCTCTCCCGTCGCACCGCGGGCGTGGCAGACACCGTCGTCGTCGATGACCGCGACGTCGATGCCGCTCATCGGCCGGCCGACCGAATCCCAGCTGCCCGTCGCATCGTCGTCGAGGTTGATCGTCACCGATCCGGCCTCACTGCATCCGTAGAGCTGCCTGATCGGATGGCCGAAGCGGTCGTGGAACAGGTCGAACGTCGCCTGCGAGAGCGGCGCGCCGGCCGAGAAGCACAGCCGCAACGTCTGCAGGTCGGCACGCTGGGCGCGCCGGGTCTCGGCGAGGCTGTGGAAGATGAACGGCACGGCCGGGAACAGTGTGACCCGCTCCTGCTTGATCGCCGCCAGCGTCGCGTCGCGTTCGAACCGGCCGAGCACCAGCGGAGCTCCGGAACGGATCGCGGCGAGCAACGCGTTGCCCAGGCCGTGGGCGTGGAACAGCGCGACGACGGCGAGGATGACGTCGTCCTCGGTGACGTCGACGGTCGCCGCGAACTGGTCGGCCTCGGCCGCCAGGTTGCGGTTCGTGCGGATCATGCCCTTGGGCGTGCCGGTGGATCCCGACGAGAACGCGAACAGCGCCGGCGCGGCGGGGTCGACGGTGACGTCGTGGAATGCCGCGGTGTGTGACGTGGCGTTATCGAACGAGGCGAAGTCCTCGACCCACGGATGGCGCCGACCCGGCGCCGTGTACGGCCGATCGCGGAGCACCGGCACGAGATCGGGCTCGGCGACGATCCCGACGACGTCGCAGCCGGCGACCTCGCAGCCGGCCAGGTGACGGCCGAGCTCCTCGGGCGTGAACAGCGGGTTGAGCGGCACCGCCATCGCGCCGAGCAGCTCGACGGCGAGGAACGTCGTGACGAAGGCGCGGTCGTTGCCGAGCACGATGGCGACGCCGCTGCCGGGCGTGATGCCGCGAGCCTGCAGCGAGCCCGCCAACTGACGGGCGTCACCGGCGAGCTCATCCCAGGTGCGGCGCTCGGATCCGTCGACCAGCGCCAGGCGATCGCCGACCCGATCGACCGTCGACGAGAACATCGCCGCCACGGTCGACGGGCGCCCCCTCACGATGCGCGCCGCCCGGCGATGTAGCTGCTCATCGATCCGAGGCTGCCGAAGTTCTCGATCGTGATCTCGCGATCGGGCACGTCGATGCCGAACGCCTCCTCGATGCCGATCACGACGCTGAGCAGCGCTGCCGAGTCGAGACCGAGGTCGAGGAGCGACGCTCCCTCGTCGACCCTCACACCGGCGTCGAGCTGGAGTCGCTCGGCAAGGAGCGCCCGCAGCCGGTCGTCGATGTCAGCATGCTCAGCGTCCACGTCCGCCCCTCCTCGATCGATCCTACGCCGAGCCGAGCATCGATGCGGTTTGGGTCGAGATTCTCCGCGTGGGGCGCGGAAGTCCTCGACGCAAGCGGCGTGGGGCAGACTCGCGGCAGCCCGGTAGCGCTGGGACGGGCGCTTTCGATCAGGCTGTCGGCGCCATGACGATGCTCGACGCAGTGCGGACCCGGGTCCCGATGGACGTCCGGCATCGCATCGCGCAATTGCGGGTGCGGGCGCGGGTTCCGACCGGCAGATGGCGACGCCTGCCTGACCTGCTGGTGATCGGCGGCCAACGGTGCGGGACGAGCACGCTGTACCGCCACCTCGGACGGCACCCCGACGTCGCGCCGTCGCTGCGCAAGGAGGTCGAGTACTTCAGCCGTCGGTACGACCGCGGCGAGCGCTGGTATCGGGCCCATTTCGCGCTCGAAGCGCAACGTCACCGGCTGTGCTTCGAGGCGACGCCCGACTACCTGTTCCATCCGCTGGCCGCGGCGCGGGCGGCCACCGTCGTGCCCGAGGCGCGGCTCGTCGTGATGCTCCGCGATCCGGTCGTCAGGGCGTGGTCGCACTATCACCACATGGTGGGGCTCGGTCACGAGGACCTCGAGTTCGACGCCGCCGTCGAGGCCGAGCAGGGCCGCTGTGCCGGCGATCTCGCCCGGCTGGCCGACGACCCGTTGCACGACCCGGTCGCGCTGCTGCGGTACTCGTACGTGGCGCGCGGCCGCTACGCCGAGCAGCTTTCGCGATGGTTCGAGCAGTTCCCCCGCGAACAGCTGCTCGTCGTGCGCAGCGAGGACTTCTTCGCCGATCCGCGAGCCTCGTTCCGCCGGATCCTCGACTTCGCCGGGCTGCCGCCGTGGGAGCCCGACACCTTCACCAACGTCAGCCGGCCGAGCGGTGAGCGGCCGCCGCCCATCCCATCCGCCTCCCGCGACCGCCTGACGGAAATGTTCGAGCTCCCGAACCTCGAGCTCGCCAAGCTGCTCGGCGAAACCCCGAGCTCGTGAGATGGCTTTGTCAGGTGTCGGTGGAGACCGCGTTCCATTCGGGGCGGGGGTCGCCCTGCTGGTCGCCGGGGCGGACGGTGTAGGTGGTGGTCCCGTTGATGACGCGCAGAACGGTCTCCTCCGCCACGTCGTCGACCAGCCAGAACTCGTTGCCGGCGAACGTGCAGTTGACGAAGTCGTACAGCTGCGGATGGTCGCCGCCGTCCGGCAGCCCGATCTGGGCCACCGTGCCGCCCTGGAACGTCGAGTCGGAGATCTCGGTGACCCGTCCACCTCGGGCGAGGTGTTTCGTCACGTGCACCGCGAAGTCGGACAGACCGGCCTGGTCGACGTACATGCGGGTGTAGGTGATCGTCTCGTCGGAGGCCTGGCCCGCCTTCGCCGGAAGGGCCGAGATCACCACCCCGACGTTCTCGCAGGCATAGACGGTGCAGTCGTGGTATGAGACGAGGTTGGCGTACGAGCCGGCGAAGATGCCCTGACCGCAGTGATAGGCCGTGAACCCGTCGACGAGCGTGCGCGGCTTGCCGTTCTGCCAGAAGTAGATGCCGCTGTGGCGGACGTTGTGGGCCATGTTGCCCTCGAACGCCCACGTGTTGTCATCGCGCGACAGCGACGGCCAGTTGTAGCCCGCCGACGACTCCGCGCCACCCTCCACGCCGGTCGCCACGCATCCCCTGGCGATGTTGCCGTCGCCGGCGCCCATCATGAACCCGCAGAGGTTGAACTTGCTGTTGCCACCACTCTTCACGAAGCTGGCGACGCACCGCTCGTAGACGATGTTGTGCGACGGAACCAGGTCGCGTCCGCCGCCGTCGAGGCTGAGGTCCCACCAGAACGCGTCGTCGACCATGTCGTGGGCGATGCAGTCGCGGAACGTGACGCCGTTGGACAGGTGCGACGCGAACCCGTGACCCGTCGAGTCGTACACGGAGACACCGTCGAGGAGCGATCCGCGCGAGCCGTCGTAGCCGGCATGGAAGTGGATCGCGTACCGGCCGAGGACCTCGTCCTCGCCCTTTCTCGGGCCCATGTTGCGCAGCCCGATGTGAGAGATCTGCTGCGCCGTGGTCGTCGACAGCATGATGAGGTGCGCCTTGCCACCTGGTGTCCCACCGATGACGACATTGCGGCTGATGTTGAGGACCTCGGCCCGGTGGGTGACGCCGGGACGGACCGTCGCGGCCGGGTGGGGGAAGTCGAGTGGACGGTCGAGGCCGATCCGCGCGCCGGAGACGGACGTGACCGTGCGACGATCGTGATGCTCCCAGTGGTTGTCGACGGTGGTCGATTCGGTCGGGGTGATCACGACCTCGTCGCCGACCCGCCAGCCGGCGGCCGCGTCGACATCGATCGTCGAGTCGCCCTTGTTCGCCGCCCCGCTCAGGTTGGTCCACGCGGTCTTGGGCGTGCCATGGGCGTCGAGCACGCCGGCGGCGACCACCCACAGCCCGACGTCCGTGGCGAGCGGCTCAGCCGAGTGACCGCCGACGAAGCGACTTTCGTCGACCTCGATGAACTCGATCTGGTGGAGGATCTGCGCCGAGGACGGGCGCAGCGTCAACTGCCCGGCCACCACCACGTTGCCTCGCGAATCGAGCTTCCGACTGCTGGCCGGGTCGAACGTCAGCGAACCGTTTGGTCCGATGTGCACGCCGCCGACCGTGGCGTCGATGTCGAGCAACACGGGCCGGTCGATCATCGCCGTGTCCGTCGCGCCGGGGACGCTGCCGCCCCAGGTCGCCGGGTCGCTCCAGTTCACGGCCGTCGGGTCGCCACCCGGCGGTGGTGTCGTCGTCTCGACCGGAACCGTGGTTTCGGTCCCTTCGTGGTGCCCAGTCGTCGTCGTGGCAGGGGCAGTCGTCGTGGTCGCCGTCGGCTGGGTCGTCGACGGCTGGGTCGTCGTGGTCTTGTCCGGCTTGCGGTCGCGCTCGCGTTCCTCTTTCGGAGGCTTGGTGTTGTCGGGTTCGTTCGCTCCCGACCGGCGCCCGGACCGGCCCGCCCCGGACTCCGCGTCGTCGCCGATCGTTCGCGTCACCTGCCACCCCAGCAGGGCGAGGCCACCGAAGCCGGCGATCGCGATCACCTCGCGGCGCGGGTAGGACCGCTTCGTCGGCTCACGGTCGTCGGGAACGGGGGGCGTCTCTGCCATTGCTGAACCTCAGTCCTTACGGCCCCGTTACACCGTCGCAGCGGCCCGGCTGAACGTATCGGGCGGATCCTGGAAAACCGCAGAAAGCGGTCGAGTAGTCACTAAACCGATTCGACACCGACACCGAGCCGACACGGAAAACACGCCCCCTTCGAACGATTTCAACTGCCCCCTAGAACAATTCCACATCACCGAGGCCGAGGTGCCATCGCCCCGGGTCCGGGATCGTCATCAGACCGAGGTCGCGGCACACGAGGATCGGTCCCCGACCGACGAGCGGCACGAACCCGGCCCGCGGCAGGTGGTCACCGAGCCGGACGGCATAGTCGGCCCCGGTGGCCTTCAAGACCTGGCGGAGGAGCCGCCGGGTCACGCTTGGGTCGCCGCCGGGGACGAGCTCCTCGCACACCGCGGCCTCGACCGCCGGACCGCGCCGCCGCAACCGGAACACGGCGAGGCCGCCGCCCGGGCCATCGATCGTGAGCGCCCGGTACCCGAGCGGTTCGAACCCGTACCGCCAGGTGAGGTACGCCGCCGACCTGTTCGTCCTCAACCCCGCTCGCGGCCCCGACTCGGGGCGCGTCTCGAGCAGCGCCGCTACTGCGCCGGCGTCGGTGAACGCCTCGACAGCGGGGACGCCGACGGTGCTCGGCACCGACCACTTGTCGGCAGCGGTCCGGGCGCGTGCGATCCGGCCGAGCGCCCGCAGCGAGCCTGGCCGAGCGAGCACGGCCAGGCGCCGCACCGGCTGCCATCCCATTGCCAGGTAACCCGGCCGGCTGCGCTCGTTGGGCGTGTTGAACACGAATGCCACGCCATCGTCGCGCAGCACGTCGAGGGCGTGGCGCGTCAGACCGGCGAACACGCCCTGGCCGCGATGGTCGGGATGGGTGGCGGTGTCGACCGCCCGCACCGCCGTGACGACCCTCCCGTCGACGAGGAACTCCCAGCGCATGAACGTGCGGAAGCCGACGACCCGGTCGGCGACGGTGGCGACCCATGCGGGCGAGGCGCCGAACGGACTCTCGTGGTGTTTCCAGGCGAAGAGGCGGGCGTGCAGTGCGTCGGGGTGCCAACCGAGCGACGACCCGAGCAACTCCAGCACGACGGCCTCGTCGGTGGGTTCGTAGCGACGCACGTCGAACTCGGCGACGCTCGAGCCGGTCATCGGCGGCCGACCTGACGGGCGACGACCCGAGCGCCGGCCGCCACCTGCACCCACGAGCGGGACGCGCCGTCGGCGGCGACCCGGCACCGGGCGGTCGCTCGCCGGCGCACCGACGGTGGCGGTGCGTCGCATCCATAGCCCAACTCGTCGAGCAAGCCGCCGGCGACGGCCTCGAAGCGGGCGACGTCGGCGGCGGTCATCTCCCGGCGCCAGTCGCGCAGGCCGGGCGTCGGCGGGAGCAGCAGCCGGCTGTGGGCATCGGGAAAGCGGGTCGCGGCGATCACGTCGGCGGCCCGCTCGTGGTGGTGTAGCACGCCGTCGTCCCAGCCCAGCTCGAGGAACCCGCACAGCTCCCGCAGGACGCGTTCGGGCTCGGCGACGAGCGCTTCGTAGCGGACCTCGCGATAACGATCGGAGCCCAGACGCTCGCCCTCGCGCCGACCACGCACCACGCTGCGGCGCCACCGCACGGCGGCGTCCTCAACCGTCGTCGGGCCCCAGCCGACGCTCCGGTACGACATCGCGACGTCGCGGCCGTCGCGGATGACGTGCACGAAGCGGGCCTCGGGGAACAACCGGCCGAGGCGGCGCAGGTGCAGCACGTGCATCGGCGTCTTGTCGGCGTAGCGGGCCTTGCCCCGTCGTGCTGCGGCGAGGGCGTAGAGCTGGCGGATGGCGTCGGCGAACGACGTCGGGACGGCGTCGGTGAGGGCGGCGCGGGCTTCGGCTTCGGTGATCGGCCAGCGGCGGAACGACGGGTCGGCCACGATCAGGTCGGCGCACCGCGAGGCATCGAAGTGGCGCGGCCAGCCGTACTGCAACGCGTAGTGCGGCCGGGCGTAGCGGATGATGAACGCCACCTCGTCGGGGACGGCGACATCGCGGTGGGCGTCGAACATCGCCCGCAACAGGGTGGTCCCCGACCGTCCGCAGCCGACGAAGAACGGGAACGGTGGGCGGTCCGATCCAACCGACGGCGCACCCCCCGTCGTCGTCGGCCCAGTCATCGGCCGGTCGGGCCCTGAGCCGATCGCTTGGCCCGACGTCGCAGCGGCGCGAGCAGCCGGTGACGGCGCACGCTGGCGACCGGTCCCCGCTCGTACCAGCCGCGGCCCTCGACCGCGCGCAGCAGACGCCGGGCCAGTGGCGGCTCGGGCAACTCCGTGTAGTCGAGCGCGCCGTGCGCGGCCCGCTCGCGGTTGAAGGCGTCGATGAGCGGGTTGAGGGCGCCGTTGCGTGACCGGTAGACGAAGCCCGCGGCGTCCATCTCGTTGTGGTAGTGCAGGACGAACGGTGGTGTGACCTCGTGGGCGAACAGGGGATGCACGGTCACCGTCGTCGACAGGTTGGCGGCCACGGGCAGCCGCACCACGGGGATGTCGTCGCCGGCCACCGCGAGCGCGAGCGACAGCTGGTTCGTCCAATGGCGCTCCTTGGCCGGCACGATGTCCGGTCGACTCTCGTAGACGTCGACGAGGTCGAAGATTCGCTTCGTCCAGCTCTCGCGCAGCTGGTCACAGCGGTCGCGGGGAACGGCGATGACCCCACTGTTGTAGTAGGGGTAGGTGACCTGCGCCGTGCTCGTCATCACCGCCGAGCGGCTCGGCTCGGGGATGGCCAGCACCGCGAACAGCTCGCGCCAGCACTGCGGCGGGTACGGGTCGCGGTTCTCGGGCTTGATCGCCACCGCCTCGGTGTGGGCATAGCAACTGATGTCGCCGACGACGATCGTGTCGGTGTCGAGCGCGAGGAGGACGTCGAATTGGTGGGTGTCGATGAGCTCGAGCATGCGGAGCTTGTTGCTCGCGGGCGTCCGGCGGTCGAATCGCGGGACGACGCGGACCTCGGCGTCGAGCTCGGCGAGCCCGGCCTCATACCTGGCGTCGACGCCGTCGACGAAGTTGACGACGAAGGGCGCGCTGCTGAGCCCGCCCCCGAACCGGCGCACCGAGAGCACCAGGTTGTACGCCTCCTGGTACCACCGGTCCCCGTTCTCCGCGACACAAGACACGAGTAACCCGCCCACGCGCCGATCGTACCCCTGGCACTACGGCGCGGTCCCAGCGGCGCCTATCGTGGCGTGATGGCGGGAGCACGCGTGGCATCGCAGGCGGCGGTGAAGGCGACGTCCGTGCTGGCCGACCAGGTGTGGCGACCACCGCGAGGCGTCGTGATCGTGCTGTACCACCGCGTCGGTGCACGGACGCCGACAGCCGTCGACCTTCCGGCGCCATTGTTCGACGAGCAGATGGCGTGGCTCGCGTCGCGCGGCCTCCAGATCAGCATCGATGACGCCCTGTCATCGCTCGCCGGCCCCGTCCCGTCCGATGCCCCGTCCGATCCGGGCCCGGTCGTGGTCACGTTCGACGACGGCACGGCCGACCTGGTGGACGTCGCGCTACCGATCCTGTCTCAACACCGCATCCCGGCCGTGTTCTACCTGGCGACCGACTTCATCGAGCACTCCCGGCCGTTCCCGAACGACGGGGTCCCCCTCTCGTGGGCGGCCGTGCGCGAGGCCGTGTCGACCGGTCTCGTGACCATCGGTTCGCACACCGACACCCACGCCCTGCTCGATCGCGTCGACCCCGCCACCGCGGCCGCCGAGTTGGATCGGTCGCGAACCCTCATCGAGGACAACGTCGGCGTGACGCCGCTCGACTTCGCGTACCCGAAAGCGGTCGCCGGGACGGCCGAGGTCGAGGCGCTCGTCCGGGCCCGGTTCCGGTCGGCCGCGGTGGGTGGATGCCGGCCCAACCCCTACGGGCGCGCCGATCTCCACCGCCTCACCCGATCGGCGATCCAGGTCAACGACGGCATGCGCTACTTCGAGCGCAAGGCACGTGGCGGCATGGCCCTCGAGGATCGATTGCGGCGGATCGTCAACCGACGCCGGTACGCGAACGCCGTGACCTGAGTCGCGTCTGATTGAGTCGGCTCACTCCACGCTGCGTCGCTGACCGGCTGGTCGCCGACTGTGGCGCCACCAGCGGCGGCGCGTCGCGGCACGGCGATAGGTGTCGAGCACCGTCTCGACGATGCGGCGTTCGTCGAAGTTGGCCCGCGCCCTGGCGACGGCGGCGACGCCCATCGCCACCCGGCGCGCCTCGTCCTCACCGAGGGCATGGATGGCCGCGGCGAGGGCGATCGGCGCCCGCAGCGGCACGAGGATCCCGGTCACGCCGTCGTCGACGACCTGACGGCACCCGCGGATGTCGGTCGCCACGGTCGCCAGCCCCGATGACGCCGCCTCCATCGCCGCCCGTGGGAAGCCCTCGCGATGCGAGGGCAACACGAACACGTCCATGCCTCGGTACAGCAGGTCGATGTCGTCGCGCAGCCCGAGGAACCGGACGCCCGCATCCGTTCCCACCTGCACCTGCTCGGTCGTGAGGGCGTCCGGCTTGTCGGGATCGTGGGGCCCGATCACGACCACGAGGTACCGGTCGCCGAGGGCCCTGGCGGCCTCGATCAGCTCGAGGTGTCCCTTCTCGGCGACGAGCCGTCCGACGGTGCCGACCACCACCTGGTCGGGAGCGGCCCCGAGCTCGGCGCGCGCCCTCGCCCGCTCGCCGGCGTCGATCGCCGGACGGAAGCGCTCGAGCGCGACGCCGTTGCCGAGCAGGAACGTGCGCCGCGGCGAGTTCAACCGCCACCGCACGAGGAGCGCGAGATCCTCGGGGTTCTGGATGAGCTCGGCGTCGGAGAAACGGGCGGCGATGCCCTCGAGGGCGAGCACGACGGCCCGCCGTACCCGCTGACCGTCGCCGATGTAGAGACCGTGGTTCGTGTTCACCACCACTGGTACCCCGGCGAGCCGGGCGACGACACGGCCATACACGCCCGGCTTCGGGTTGTGGGTGTGGACGACGTCGAAGTGCTCCGACCGCAGGATTCGCCACAGATCGAACGCGGCCCGCAGGTCGGCGCCCACGTCCCACCCACGTGTCGACGATGTCAGAGCGATGTGACGGACGCCGTCGCGTTCGAGCGCCTCGACCCAGGGTCCCGGGGCGCTGATCCCGACGACCTCACCGCCCTCGTGGAGCACGGCCAGCAGTTGCGGGCGCAGGAGGTACCACAATGTCGAGTCGACGGTGGTGACGTGGGCGACCCGGATCGGGGCCGCGGGCGCAACGCTCACGTCGTGGCCCGGTCGTCGGCTACGAAGACGGCCGCGTCGTAGCGCAGCATCACGACGCCGGCGCGCCATCCGTCGGCGCTGGCCGTCGACGGGAGGCCGACCAGGTCCTCGAGGATCCAGCGCGGGAAGTCCGCCCCCGCCTCGCGCGACAGCGGGAATCCCCCGCCGAAGCGGGCATTGAGCTCGATGATCGCCAGCTGGTCGGTTCGGTCGTCGACGAACACCTGGATCGTGAGCGCGCCGAACGGATCGGGCAGCGCGTCGCACACCTCCACCGCCAGCTGCTCGAGCGACGCCGAGCGAACCGTCACTGCCTTGGCCACCTCGCCGGCACGCACCTCGAGGCGCCGTCGGGGAACGGCGCAGACGCGCGCACCAGCCCGATCGACGAGGACGTCGATCGTGTACTCAGTGCCGGCCGCAACCGTCTCGACGACGACGTCGCCGACTCGCGCCGCGACCTCGAGCTCCGTCGTGTCGCTGACGATGGTCACCCCATGGGCGGCACTGCCGAATCGCGGCTTGACCACGAGCGGGAACGGCCATGCGTCCGGATCGTCGCGGACGCTCGCCAACGTCGTCTGGCGGACGGTTGGAAGATCGTTCGCCACGAGCCACTCGTGGGTCGCCACCTTGTCGGCCGCGATGGCGACGACGGCGGGCGCCGACACTGCCACGGTCGTCCCGACGGCAGCCAGCTCGGAGCTGGCGGCCGCCAACACCGGCAGCTCGGGATCGATCGTCGGCACGACGAGGTCGACCTGTTGCTCGACGCACAGCTCGACCATGCGCGGGACGAACGCTCGGTCCGTGCACGCCGGCACCTCGAAGCCGGCGTCGGCGCTGTGCCGCGCGCTGGAGTACCACGACCGGTCGGTGGCGATGACCCGACCGTTGAGGTCGAGGTCGTGCAACGCCTCGCGGAAGCTCCGCAACAGCTCGACGCGCCGCCCGGCCGACGACACCAAGACGGTGGTCATTCGCGCCGGGCGGGGAGCTGGGTCATGGTTGCGTGACCTGCTCCCGAGATCCCGCTGCGCCGCACGACCACCGGGACCGTCCTGGCGAGGATCCGTACGTCGAGGGCGAGCGAGCGGTGGTCGACGTACCACGCATCGAGCTCGAGCCGGGCGTCCCACCCGATCGCGTTGCGGCCGTTGATCTGTGCCCAGCCGGTGATGCCGGGGCGGACGGCCAGCCGCCGGCGCTGACGATCGGTGTACCGCTCGACGTAGCGGACCGGCAGCGGTCGTGGCCCCACGACGGCCATGTCGCCGCGGACGACGTTGACGAGTGAAGGGAGCTCGTCGATGCTCGTCGACCGCAGGAACCGACCGAGCGGCGTGATGCGGGCGCCGTCGTGGTCGGGGGCCGTCTCTCCCGCACGCAGCGGGCGCATCGTGCGCAGCTTGAGCAGCTCGAAGGGCTCACCATCGCGACCCGCGCGGGCGTGCCGGAACAGGACCGGACGGCCCATCTTGACCCTGATCGCGAGCGCCGCCGCAGCGAGCACCGGTGCGGCAAACGCGAGGGCGGCCAAGGCGATCACCACGTCGAGTAGGCGCCGAACCGCGCGGCTCGTTCGTCCCTCGATTCGCCCGTTCGTGCGCCCGGCCCCCGACGACTGAACCTTCCAGCCCGCCACGACCGCTCAGTCTTCCGCATCACCGCGCGTTGTGCCAATGTTCCGGTCGTGGGCGGACTCCGATCTCGGGTCGCGCGGCGGGCTCGGCGGCTCCCCGTGCTTCGGCGTTATCCCGTGACGTACATCTCGTCGTGGCTCGACGGGTACCGGCTGCGCGGCGACTTCGACCAGGTTCGCGCGTTCGTGATGTTCGTCGGCCAACCGCGCACCGGGCACAGCATCGTCGGCGCCCTGCTCGACGCCCATCCGAACACGTTGATCGCCCACGAGCTCGATGCGCTCAAGTACGTCACTGCCGGCTACGACCGACGACGCCTGTACGCCCTGCTCGTGCGTGCACAGCAGGAGCGGATCGCCGCCGGCCACATCTCCGCGACCGGCTACCAGTATCTCGTCGACGGTCAGTGGCAGGGACGGTACGAGCAGCTGCAGGTGATCGGCGACAAGAAGGGCGGACAGTCGACCGCCCGTCTCGGCGCGGACATCGGCTTGCTCGACCGTCTGCGCGCGACCGTCGGCGTCGACGTGCACGTCGTCCAGGTCGTGCGCAACCCGTACGACGTCATCGCCACGATGCAGCGCCGGGCGCCGAATCGCCGGCTGCCCGACGTCGTCGACTTGTTCTTCGACCTCGCCGTCACGGTCGACGAGGTCCGCCGCCGGGTCCCCCCCGAACGGTTCCACGAGCTCCACCACGACGCGCTGATCACCGACCCGACGGCCACGCTGAGCAAGCTGTGCACGTTCTTGAGCCTCCCCGCACCCGCCGACTACCTCGCCGCGTGCAGCGCCATCATCTTCGACACACCGCGTCGCACCCGCGGCGACGTGGCATGGACGCCGGAGCTGATCGAGTGCGTTCGCGCACGCTTGGCCGAGCACCCGTCGCTCGAGCACTACGGATACGAAGCCACGTCGGCGGAGGCGTCGTGAAGACCAAGCAGGCCCACCGACGCCGCCAGGTGGCGCGCCTCGTCAACGGGGTCCGCGTGCTCCCCGGCTTCCGCAACTACCCGATGCTCTACGTCAGCTCGGCGGTGCGGGGTCGCCAACTGCGCGCCGACTTCGCCAGCGTGCGCACGTTCTTGCTGTTCGTCGGGCATCCGCGCAGCGGCCACAGCCTGGTCGGTTCGCTGCTCGACGCTCATCCCGACGCGGTGGTGTCGCACGAGCTCGACGCGCTCAAGTACGTCGCCGCCGGCTATCGCCGATCGCAGCTGTTCACGCTCGTGCTCGAACACGCCAAGGCCAACGCCGCGGCTGGCCGGAAATCGTGGGGCTACTCGTACGCCGTGCCCTCCCAATGGCAGGGACGGTACGAGCGGCTCGAAGTGGTGGGCGACAAGCGCGGCCGGCGCACGACCGCCCGCCTTGCCGAACGACCCGAGTTGCTCGACCGGCTGGCGGCCACGGTGCAGATGCCGGTATCGGTCGTGCAGGTCGTCCGCGACCCGATCGACAACATCTCGACGATGTGGCGACGAGGGCAACTCACGCTCGAGTACCAGATCGACGAGTACTTCTCGCTGTGCGACACGGTCGACAAGATCACCGCCGGGATGGATCCGGCGCGCTTTCACCGTGTGCGGCTCGAGGAGCTCATCGCCCATCCGCACGACCAGCTCACCGACCTGTGTCGGTTCCTCGAGATGCGAGTCGTGCCGGGATACGTCGATGCGTGCGCGTCGATCGTGTTCGAGGCGCCGCGCCGTACCCGCGACGATGCGCCGTGGACAGCGGAGCTGGTCGACGACGTGCGTCGTCGAGCCGGGCGCCACGAATGGCTGGCGCCGTACGACGCATGACGGGCGGCGGACGGTGAGGCTGAAGTCGCGGGTCAAACGGCTGCTGCGCTCCGCCGGGTTGCGCCGGCGGCGGTCGCCGTGGGTGGTGCACGAGGATCAGCCGGCGGGCCCGGACCCGCTCGACTCGTGGGCGTTGTACGCGATCGTGGTGACTTGGATGGAGGCCGACGTGATCGCGGCCACCGTCCGCAACGCCCTGACGCAGGGATGCGAGAGGGTGATCCTGGTCGACAACGACAGCCCCGACGACACCGTGGCGGCGGCCATCGCCGCTGGGGCCGAGCTGGGGACGTCGTTCTCGACCCCTCAGCTCGACGAGATGCTGAAGATCCGCCTGCTCAACGAGACGGTCGCACGGGTGTCGGACGAATCACCCCACGACCACATCTGGTGGCTGTGGCTCGACGCCGACGAGTTCGTCCACGGTCCCGGCGGTTCGACCGTCGCCGAGATGCTGACGACCTTGGACCGTCGCTTCCGCATCGTCGGCACCCGGTACTTCAACCACTTCCCCGATCGCCGCCCCGAGCACCTCGTGGGGCTCCACCCGCTCGACTTCCAGGCGGCGTGCGAGGAACGATCGGGCGACCTCTGCGACCTCGGCCATCGCAAGCACAGCCTCCAACGCTGGGATCGTCACGGATCACCGATCACGTCGGGGCTCGGGTTCCACGCTGCCCGCGCCGACGTCACGCTCGTCGAGCCGACGCTCGCCA
>Ga0190265_10000802_pt1 | contig 20874 bp, 20 predicted proteins | sample Popmic124T_FD_133135 | JGI IMG/M metagenome (GOLD analysis project Ga0190265, IMG submission 133135) | Populus adjacent soil microbial communities from riparian zone of Indian Creek, Utah, USA - 124 T | ecosystem: Environmental > Terrestrial > Soil > Riparian zone | place: USA: Utah | collected...
GACGAGCCCGATGTCGTGGAACATAGCGCCGACGTAGAGCAGCTCCGGGTCGTAGTCGAGCCCGAGTTTCTCGCCCTGCAGCGAGGCCCAGAGGAACACCCGCCGCGAATGGTCGAACAGCAGCTGCGTGGAGACGTCCTGCACGAGCTCCGTCGCCTCGCGAGCGAGCGAGCTGTCAGGGATCGGTATCCCGGCGATGGCGGTGCGGATGGCGCTCATTGGGACCGAGGATGCGGGCGCCGGGGGTGGCCGGCAATAGGTTCGCCGGCACCGTTGATCGGGTTGCACGATCACGGCTCCCGGGCCGAATGCAGCCGAAAGAGCCTGCGAACTGGCTCAGCGGGTTCTCAGCGGTGCTCGCGCCAGCTGTGTCGCCGCTCATAGCCCGGCACCTGGCGTGCCTTTTCGATCGAGAACAGTGTCTCGTTCGGACCCACGCCGGCCGCCGGCGCCACGTCCGGGAACACCTCCGCGGCGAGCTCGGCGCTGGGCCGGCTCATCACGGTCCCGGCGTTCGCGATGATGAAGACGTCGGCGCCCGTCCGGTCGCTCTCGAGCGCCTGGCGGATCGCCTGGGCGCCGTCGCGAGCGTCGATGTAGCCCAGGTTCCAGTTGCGCTGAGCTGCGTCGGCCTGGTAGCCGGGGTAGGCGCGGTACTCATCCGGCTCCATGACGTTCGAGCAGTCCGAAGATTGTTCAGCTCCGGGTCCCATCGGCAGAACTGCGGCCGCCGGTGTCGGGCGCTCGTCCTGTCGTTCCTTTCGTGTCAACTCACGGATAGCTACGCCAATGCCCGAAGGGAGCGGGCCTTCGGTCGTCCGCGACACGACGCCGCGCTCCCACGCAGCTTGTGCTGAGACCAGGCCGTCGCGACGACGAGCCCTGCGTAGGCCCGCACACCCCCGGGCTCGGAGTGCGCGTAGGTCCCACGCCAGGTCCGGCGTGTCTCCCCGATGCAAGTGATGCGCGCGCGGGGTACGAGCGGCGGCCCGGTACAGCGAGGATGCGGGTTCCGGCGGGTCCGTCCCTCGCGTCAACACCCTGAGGATGGTTCCGAGGACACGCCACCGCAGATGAGAACCAGCCAAGCCGAGACACTGCCGAGCGCTTGGCCCCAACTTCGGGAATTGGGGCCGAATCCGGCGGTAATCGACCCGTATCGACCGGGATATCGACGACGGCACTGTCCCGACCGATCGCACGAATCCCGCTTCCCAAGCGGCATTGAGCCCAAAGACCGTCCGGCGCGAGTCCCTGGTTGTGGTCCAGGCGGTCGCGGGTTCGAGTCCCGTCGCTCACCCTCAGGGCTGCAAACCTTCGCATCGCGGCGTCATCGGGCGGCTCGCGTGCGGAGCACGCGTCGCCCCCCTCTTCCTTGCACTGCTCGGTTTTCGCTCCTGAGGGTGAGCGACCGAGGTCGCTCACCCTCCGCCGGAAGGGCCGCATTTGCAGGCCTTTCGCGGTGCGACCGACCGATGGGGCGAGCTTCTCGCACCCCGCTCAGGCCGGCTGCAACAGCGAGTTGGGCGCGAATCTTGGGGCTCGCAGCGGCGCGCTGCACCGGCTCGGGCAGCCTTGAGACGCCCGTCAGCGACGCGTTAAGCAGTGGCTCATCCCCGCGCCGGTACTCCTCGCCGCTCGCACGAGCAGCGTCACGCCACATGCTCGCCGTCTACCCAAATCTGGACGTCAGGACCGAGGAAACACACGTGACCGGTGATCTTGAAAGCGTCCGCCGGCCCAGCGTCATACGCGAGGGCCACGTCCTCCAGGCACTTGCCTCCGACGCGGGCATTCCAGTAGCTCGCGCGTCCCTTGTACGGGCAGACGCTGCGGGTCTGGCTGGGTTCCAGCTTGGCTTCCACGACGTCGCCGCGCGGGACGTAGAACCGGTTGGGCTGGCCGTTCTCCGAGAGCACGACCGGCCGCCACGTCTCGGCGAGCAGCTCGCCGTCGGCGGTCACGCGCACGTGTCTGCTCGACCGGCGCGCGTCCACGCGGTGGTACGGGTCGCACAGGTGGCCCTCGACATGCTCCTCCTCGTCGAGCCAGGCGTCCATCCGGTCCCAGTAGAGCGCCACGTGATCTCGCAGCCAGCCGACGGGCTCGAGCGGTTCCTCATAGGCCCACACCGCGTTCTCGGCAACGCGGTCGCCGACGCGCACGGACCAGTAACAGGCATCGCCCTTGAACGGGCAGTTGGTCGTGTGGTCCGTCGCCTCGAGCAGCTCGACAGCGACGTCCTCGCGCGGCACGTAGAGCTGCGGCAGATAACCGGTCTCGTGGAGCAGCTTGCCGTCGCGCGTGTCAAGCACTGTGTTCTCCGCGAGCAGCGCGCGCACGCGACGGGGGAAGCCCTGGAACAACATGCGGTTTTCGGGGCCCTCAATCGTGTAGTTGGTGGCCGACGGCTCCCGCGACAGCGGACCGGTCGTAAGCGTTAGCGACAAGGCATCTCCTCGCTTTGGGGACCCGTTCAGTCTGTCAGCCGGCCGATGCCCGATCGCCGGAGTTCGGCGGGTGGTGTCGATTAGACTCGTCGGCCTTGATCGGGATGGCGGCCTCAGCGACGCTGTACCCCCGCGCTCGAGAGTTTCTGAAAGCGCTCGTCGAAGAGCCATCGGTGGTCGGGAACGACGGTGCGATCGAACGCTGTCTCGCGTACGTCGCGGACGCCGTCTCGCCGGGCGCGTCCAGCGTCGAATTGATTCGCTACGGCGGAGCGCCGGTGCTGCTCGCCAGGTTCGGCGCCTCCGGCGGCCCGGCCCGGCTGGTGTTCTCCGGCCACGTGGACGTGGTCCCGGCGGCGCCGTCTTGGGAGGACGCCTTCACGCTCAGGGAGAGCGACGGCGTGCTCGTGGGTCGGGGTGTCGTCGACATGAAGGGCGCCGTCGCGGCGTTCGTGGCGGCGGTTGAGGAGCTCCGGTCGTCGGGCGCTCTCGAGCGGTGCTCGCTCGAGCTTGCCCTCACCGGCGACGAGGAGGTGGGGAGCGAGCACGGAACGATCCCGCTCGCGGCGTCCGGCGCCCTGACCGCGCGCGCTGGTGTCTGCGGCGAGGCAACCGGGCTACACGTGTCGGTCGGAAGCCGCGGCGTGGTCTGGCTGCGGATCGTCATCACAGGGCGCGGCGGCCACGCCGGCCTGATCCACCTCATCGACAACGTCAGCTCCTGTGCGGCTAAGCTCGCCATCGCGCTCGAGTCGCTCCCTATGACGGATCGCGACGGTCGCTTCGATCCAGATGCCCCGAGCCTCACGGTCACGCGATGCGCCCCGGTCGATGGCCTTGACGCGCCGAACGTGGTTCCTGACTCGGTGGCGCTCCTTGTCGACCGTCGCCTGCTTCCGGACGAGCGGCCGGACACGGCAATCGATCAGATCCGCAATTGCGTTGGCGACCACGTGCGACCGCCCTTCGGCTTCGAGATCGAGGTGCTGCGGCGCTGGCCGGGCTACGTGCTCGCGGAGGACGAGCCAATCCTGCGTACTGCCGGAGCGGCGGTCACCGCGGCGGGCCTCCCCGAGATCTACGAGACAGACTTGGCCGCGAACGACTCCTCCTGGCTGGTGGCAGCCGGCATCCCGACCGTCCTGGTCGGCCCTGGGGAGCCCGCCCAGGCACACGCGACGCGAGAATCTCTAAGCAAGGACGACCTGGCGAACGCCTGCGCCGTGTACAGCGAGCTCATCCTCAGCACGACCCAGCGGAAATGACGACGGTCATGCGGCCCAGGGGAACAAGGAGGAGGACGAGCGTTGAGGCCGGCTGAGTTCAGGGGCGTCTTCTCCGCACTCACGACGCCGTTCGACGCCGACGGGCGGGTCGACGTGAGCGCGCTGCGCCACGCGGTCGGGCATCAGGTCGACCAGGGCATCGCGGGCATCGTCCCGTGCGGCAGCACGGGTGAGTTCGCGAGCCTGTCGGGCGACGAACGGCGTCTCGTGGTCGCGGAAGTCCTCGCCGAGGTGGACGGGCGGCTGCCCGTCATACCGCAGACGGGCGCTCTCACCACCGCGGAGGCGATAGCCCTGTCCAGGCACGCCGCCGACGCGGGGGCGGCCGCCGTGCTGTGCGTGCCTCCGTACTACACGCCGCTTACCCGGCAGGAGGTGCTCGCCTACTACGTCGACATCGTCGCGGCCGTGGACATCCCCGTCGGCTTCTACAACATCCCGTCCTCCTCAAAGGTCGTGCTCACGGCGGGCGAGATCGTCGAGCTGGCCGGGCAGGCGGGCACCCCCTTCGTCAAGGACAGCGGCGCGCACGTCGAGACGCTCACGGAGCTGCTTCAGGATCACGCCGACTCGGTCACCACGTTCAACGGCTGGGACAGCCTCAGCCTCTACGCGTTCCTGGTCGGGGGGCGGGCGTCCATCTGGGGCGCCGCGACGTTCATGCCGGCGCTGTGCGTTCGGCTCCTCGAGGCCGTCGAGCAAGGACGTCACGAAGAGGCCGGCGCGCTGTGGGCGCGCATCCGGCCGCTGCTCGACTTCTGCGGCAGCGAGGGGTACATCGCCGCCGTGAAGGTCGCTTCGGGCCTGCTCGGCGTTCCGATGGGCGAGCCGCGCCGCCCGCTGGCGCCGCTTCCCGCGGAGAAGTCGACGAGGCTCGCCGCGCTCCTTGCGGAGGCCGATCTGCGCCCGACGGGGGTGGGAGCGTGACAGCCACACGGACGCTCATACGCGAAGCGCTGCTCCTGACCATGGACCCGTCGCGGCCAGAGCCTTTCGTGGGGGACGTCCTGATCGAGGACGGAGCCATCGTGCAGGTCGGCACGGCCGTCGAGGAGCCGCCGGGGACGACGGTGGTCGACGGGCGACGCCGACTCGTCACGCCTGGACTGGTCAACGCGCACATGCACTCGTTCGAGTCGACCTACCGTGGTCGGTACGAGCGCCTGCCGATGGAGCTCTGGAGCCTGTACGGGTATCCGACGCTCGGGGCAGAGCCGCTCGACGACGAGCTCCTCTACCTGCGAACCGTCGTGGTCGCAATCGAGTCGCTGCGCAACGGGGTGACCTCCATCCTCGACGATCTGGACGAGTGGAGCGGCCAGACGATCGATTCGCTCGACCCCGTGTTCCGCGCCTATGCCGACTGCGGCATTCGCGCCAGCTGCTCGGGCAACTTCCAGAACCTCTTCGACGTGAACGTCCTTCCCTACGCAGACGAGGTCGTGCCGCCCGACGCGCGCGCGCTGCTGACGTCGGGGCGGACCCCGACCGATGACGCGTACCTCGACTTCCTCCGCCAGGCGGCCGCTCGGTTTCACAAGCCGTCCGAGCGGCAGCGCTTCGTGATCGCCCCGTGCGGCCCGCAGTGGTGCACGGAGAGCCTGCTCGTCGAGTCGCACCGCCTCGCCCGCGAGCTCGGGGTGAACTATCACGTCCACGCACTCGAGACGAGGACGCAGATCGCGACTCAGCGAACCTTCTACGACGACACCCTGATCGCGTTCATGCAGGAGCTGGGCGTGTTGGACGAGGCGACCACGATCGCCCACGCCATCTGGGTCACCGATCGAGACGTGGAGGGCCTGGCGAGCTCCGGCGCCGCGGTCGTCCACAACCCGATCTCGAACCTGAAGCTCGGCGCCGGGGTCGCCCCGCTGCGGGCCCTGCTCGACGCGGGCGTACCCGTCGGCCTGGGCACGGACGGCCCGTCCTGCAACGACAGCGCACGGCTGTTCGACACGATCCGAGTAGCCGCCCTCTTGCACTCCGTGTCGTCGCCCGACCCCGAGCTCTGGCCCACCGCTCGCGAGATCGTCACGGCGGCAACGCGCGGCGGAGCCCGGGCGGCGTGCATCGACGACCAGGTGGGAACACTCGAGCCCGGCAAGCGTGCCGACCTCGTCCTGTTCGACCTGGACACGATCAACTTCACCCCGGCGGGCGACGTCTACCGCCAGCTCGCGTTCAGCGAGAACGGAACTTCGATCGAGCTGGTGATGGTGGACGGCGAAGTCGTCGTCGAGGGCGGCTGGTGCACGCGCGTGGACGAACCCGCCCTGTTGGCGGCGTTCCGCGAGCGGCTAGGAGGCTTCGCCCGCTATCACGAGCGTCTCGAGGATCGCTACCGCCAGTTCGAGCCCTACATCGCGGAGATCCACCGCCGCTGCGCGGCCGACACGTCCGATTTCAAGCAAGCCGGCAGAGCCGCTGCACCCACGGCGTGAGCGGCACGACGTTCCTCGCTGCGCCGAGCTGCGCCGCGGGAGCCGCCGAGCTCGCGGCGCATGGGGCCCGGGCGGCCTTCGTCGGGGCGCCGATCGACACCCAGGTCGTCCCGACCCGACCCGGCACGACGCTCGGCCCGGCCGCGTGCCGGGCGGCCTCGCAGCAGTACGCGGGCTATCCGTCGCTGGAGCACGGAATCGACGTGTGCGAGTGGTGGGGGCTGGTCGACTGCGGAGATGCGTCGATGGGCTTCGGCAACGCGGCCGGCTCTCGAGCCGCGATCGGCTCGACCGTGGGCGAGGTGCTCGACGGTGGAGCGCTGCCGATACTCGTCGGCGGCGACCACTCCGTGCCGATCGGCGCCATGCCGGCGCTGGCGGAGCGGATCTCCGGCCGGGTCGGCTTCCTGAGCATTGACGCCCACCTCGACACGGCCGAGGACGTAGGGGGAGAGCGGATGACGATGGCCTCGCCGGTCGCTCGCGTCCTCGACCAGCCGAACGTCCACTCTGAGAACGTGGCGGTGCTGGGCGCGCGGGGGCTGGCGAACTCCTTCGAGGAGATCGAGAACGCGCGGCGTCTGGGCGTGCGGGTCTTCCCGATGGCCGACATCGCGAGTCGTGGCCTCGCTCCCGTACTCGAGGAGGCACTCGACGCCGTCTGGGACGGCGTGGAGACCGTTTACGTGTCTTTCGACAACGATGGCGCGGACGCCAGCGTTGCGCCCGGCACGACGGCCCCCGAGCCGTTCGGCCTAACCGCCCGCGAACTGCTGCAGATCGCCGAGGCCGTCGGGAGTCGTGGGGTGGGACTGCTCGACGTGGTCGAGCTCTCGCCCGCGTACGACCCCGCCGGCATCACCGCTCGGTTGGACTGCTGCTTCATCGTCTATGTGCTCAGCGCCTACGCCGTGGCGCTGGACAGCGGCTCCGCGAAGGCGCCGCCATACGCCTCGGGTGGGCCACGTGTCTCGCGGTCCTGACGGTCACGACGTGGAGCTCGCGCGCCGGCTGGCGCGCGAGGTCTGGGGCAGCGGCCGCCTCGACGAGCTCGACCAGATCGCGGCTGAGACGTACACCGTCCACGACGTAGGCCTCGGCCGGACCTTCGTCGGGCGCGACGCCGTTCGCGAGGACATGGCGGAGTTCCGGTCAGCGCTGGCGGTCAGCGAGGTGGTCATGGACCAGGTGATCGCCGGCCCCGGCTGCGTGGTCGTCCGCTGGACCCTGCACGCGACCCACGTGGGCGACTACGCCGGCACGGCACCGACTGGACGCGCCGTCGAGGCGCGAGGTGTCGACGTGCTGCGGATCGAGAACGGGCGCTTGGCCGAGGCGTGGGTGATCTCGAACGACGCCGACCTCGAGAAGCAGATCCGCGGGTCGGTCGTCGGCGAACGCGACCTCGCCGCGTGGATCGACGCCTACGCGCGAGCGTGGCGCGAAGGCGACGCCGAGGCGGCGGCCGCGCTATTCACGGAGACGGCCGTCTACCGATCCGCGCCGTTTCGGCCGCCGCACGTCGGACGCGAGGAGATCATGCGCTACTGGCGCGAGGAGCCGGCGCTACACGAGCAAGTCGAGCTGCGTTTCGGCAGGCCGGTCGTCCAGGGACGGCAAGTCGCAGTCGAATGGTGGGCGTCGGTGGTCCAGGACGGCGAGACCGTGACCGGCCCCGGTTGCCTCGTGCTCCGGTTCGACCGGGACGGGCGCTGCGAGGAGCTGCGCGAGTACTGGGACGAGCAGCCTGGACGGCACGAGCCCCCGCCCGGCTGGGGGAGCTGACGCGGGCCGCGCCTGACGCGGCGTCAGGCGGCGAGCCCTTCACCCGCGCGCAGGTGGCCGGACAGCACCTCGCAGCCGTCGTCCGTCACCGCGACCACATGCTCCAGCCGGACGGCGGCGTCCCGAAGGTAGATCGCCGGCTCCATCGCGATGACCATGCCGCTGGCGAGCGTTGCCTTCTCCGTCGGGACGATGCGCGGCGACTCCTGGAAGTCCAGCCCGATCCCGTGCCCCCCGCCGCCGGTGAAGGTCGGGTAGCCGCGTGCGATTCCGTCCCGCATCAGCATGTCGAGCTCGGAGACGCGCAGCCCCGGCCTCACGGCCTCGGTGGCGCGCGCGAGCGTGTCGCGGACGGTCGCCAGCATCGCCGCCTGCTCCTCCGTCGGCGGCTCGAGCGTCTGGGTGTTGCACGAGTCACCCCAGTAGGCGCCCACGCGGGGCGCGATGTCGGTCAGCACGAGATCGCTCGCCCGGACCGGTCGGTCCCGTCCGTCCGGCACGCCCTCCGGCGGCGGCCCGAGCGAGGCCTCGAGGATGCACGGGACGGGCCTCCCGGCCTTCCGGTCGATGAATGCGCGCAGGTCGGCGTGGAGCCGGCCCTGGGTCTCGCTCTGCCCGGCTATCTCCGCCACCGCCGCCTGGCCCGCATCGCACACCGCGACGGCGCGGCGGATCAGGGCCAGCTCCGCCGGCGACTTCCGCATGCGCAGCGTCATCACGACCTCGCCGGCGTCGCGCCAGGCGATCTCCCGCACGGACTCCGCGAGTAGCGGCTGGACGTTCGAGGGCAGGCTGGCCGGCTGGAAGCCGACAACGCGCGCGCCGTCCAGGGCCCGCCCGAGCGCCTCGACCAGACGCATTCGTGGCGCGAGCGGCTCGACGCCCGCGAACGTCTCGAACCGCTCGATCGCGAGCGCGCCGACGCTGTCCACCGGCGCCCCGCCAAAGCTGAGGTCGGGCTCGCCGGCGCACAGGACCGCGTCTCCACCGGAGAGAACGACCAGGGCTGCAGCGGGGCCTGCGCAGAAGGGGTTCGGACCAAGCTCCGAGACTCCCGTATAGCCGACGAGGTAACGGAGGTCGCTCGGCGACGTCACGATCAGCGCGTCGAGCCCCATCGCCTTCGTCTGCTCCGCGCACGCAGCCCGGCGATCCGCGAACTCGTCCGCCGCGATCCCGTCGACCTCACGCTTGAGGCGTTCCGTGGACACTGCCCAGCGGTCTATACCAGACGCTCCGCGGTGACCATGTTGCGGACACCCTCGGGCTGGGCTAAGGTCGCCGCCGCGCCCGCACCCGGCGTTCGCGGAATCGCCGGACCACGACCGAAGGAGAACGCGCATGGGACGGCTCACGGGGCGGACGGCGATCGTCACGGGTGGTGGAAGCGGGATCGGCCGGGCCACCTCGGCGGCGCTGGCGCGGGAGGGTGCGACGGTGCTGGTGGTCGACCGCGATGTCGCGCGCGCCGAAGAGACGTGCGCGCTGATCTCGGATCGGGACGGTCGAGCCGCACCGGCGGAATGCGACGTCTCCGACGAGTCGTCCGTCGAGGCGATGTTCGCCGTCGCCGATGACTTCGGCCCGGTCGACATCCTCGTCAACAACGCCGGCGTCGGCGCGGGCGGAGACGCCGTCAACACGACCGTCGCGGAGTGGGACCAGACGCTCGGCGTGAACCTCAAGGGGGTCTGGCTGTGCTCGAGGGCGTTCCTGCGGAGGGTCCTGGAAGCGAAGCGCCCCGCGGTCATCGTGAGCACCTCCTCGACCAACGCGTTCTATGCCGAGCCCGGCTCGGCGGCGTACACCGCCTCGAAGGGCGGGGTCTCTGCGCTGACGCGCTCGATGGCGCTCGACTACGCACGGCACGGCGTTCGCATCAACTGCGTCTGTCCGGGGATCATCGACACCCCGATGACGCAGCCCATGCTCGCGGCCGAGCCGGATCCGGAGGCGACCCGGCGGCACTGGGGCTCGCTGCACGCGATCGGCCGCATGGGGCGCGCGGAGGAGATCGCCGAGGCCGTCGTCTTCCTGGCGACGGACGAGGCGAGCTTCATGTCAGGCTCCGAGCTGGTGGTCGACGGCGGGCTCAGCATCGGCACGCGCCTCTTTCCCGAAGAGGCCTAGGAACGGGAGGCTCGATGGGCGTCCGGTGGGAGCGGTTGGAAAGTCGGCTTTGGGAGACGGCTGGAGTCCTGCTCGTCGACGACTCGCGTGCCGTCGTGATGGATCCCGGCATCACACCCGACGAGATCGCGGGGATCCGCGATCGTGCGGCCGAGGCCGGCGCCACGGTGGAGGCGATCCTCATCACACACGTGCACGCGGATCACACCTGCGGCATTGGCGCGTTCCCCGGCGCCGAGGTGTCGATGGGACCGCTCGCCGCCGCCGAGGTGGCGAGCGGAGGCGCCGCGCGCTCCGTCAAGGCACTGGGCGGCGAACATGGCTTCGAGTACGCCCGCGAGCCGCGCGTCGACCGCGTGCTCGAACCCGGACACGCAGCCGAAGTCGGCCCGGTCACCGTCGAGACGCTGGCACTGCCCGGCCACACCGACGGCGGCCTCGCGTACAGGGTGCGACCGGAAGGGCTCCTCGTCGTCGGCGACTACCTGTCCGCGTACGAGTTCCCGTTCGTCTACCACTCGTCCGCCGCGTACCGGGCCAGCCTGGCGGCGCTACTCGACGTCCTGCGCCGGGATCCGCCGCAGGTCGTCGTCCCCGGGCATGGACCGGCCCTCGAGCGCGACCAGGCGATCGCGATCGGCGAGGCCGACCTCGCCTACCTGCATGCCGTGAAGGAAGCCGTCCAGGTCGCGCTCGAAGCCGGTTCCAGCCAGGAGGACGCCGCCGAGGCCGGCGGCGCGGTCGAGCCGCCGCGCCCTGCCGGAGAGCTTGGGACGCAGCGCCTCGGCAACGGCCGCTGCCAGGTCGCCGAGCTGGTCGCCTCCGGGGCCTAGCCGGCATGCAGCGATCCGGCATCGGCCTGGAGTCGCGGCGCCCGACGCTCCACGGCAGCCGCCACGCGATCTCCGCGGGCCACTATCTCGCCGCGGCAGCCGGATTCTCGGTCCTCGAGGCGGGGGGCAACGCGACTGACGCCGGGTGCGCCGCGGGCATCTCGCTCGCGGTGCTGTGCCCGTTCGAGGTCAGCGCCGCGGGCGTAGCGCCGATCATGATCAGATCGGCCGACGGGACCGTCGTCACGCTCGCGGGGCTCGGTCCCTGGCCGCGCTCGATCCGCGCCGACGTTTTCATGCGCGAGCACGGCGGGACGATCCCCTCCGGCCTCCTGCAGACGGTCGTCCCCGCTGCGCCCGACGCCTGGATCACCGCGCTCCGCGACTTCGGGACGATGACGTTCGGCGACGTCGCGGGCGAGGCGATTCGCTTCGCGCGGGAGGGGTTCGCCGTCTACGACTTGTTCGCCGAGTCCGTGGCATCCGAGGCGTCCGACTACGCGCAGTGGGAAACGAACGCGGCCATCTTCCTTCCGAACGGCCGACCGCCCGCGGTAGGGGATAGGTTCGTCCAGGCGGACCTCGCAGCCACGCTCCAGTACATGGTCGACGAGGAGCGGGCGGCATCGAAAGGCGGCCGCGCCGCGGGGCTCGAGGCCGCCCGGGGCGCCTTCTACACCGGTGAGATCGCGGACCGCATCGTCCGCTTTCACGAAGCCCACGGCGGGCATCTCACGCGCGAGGACCTCGCTTCGTTCCGAACGCCGCGCGAGCCGGCCGTGCGGGTTCGCTGGCGCGACTTCGAGGTCTTCACCTGCGGGCCGTGGTGCCAAGGGCCGGTGCTGGCGCAGGCGCTGACCATGCTCGACAGCGCCGGACTTACGGCCACCGCCATCGATGATCCCGACTACGCCCATCTCGTGATCGAGGTGTTGAAGGCGGCCTTCGCGGACCGCGAATACCGCTACGGAGACCCGAACTTCGTGGACGTCCGGCTCGACGAGCTGCTCTCAGCCGGCCATGTTGCCGCACGGCTGGAAGCGATCGATCCGGCACGGGCCCATCCAGGGCTCCCCCCTCCGCTCGGAGCAGATCCTTCGCTCGTCGAGCTGCTGCCGGAGCCGGCGCCGAGCCCGCTGGATGCCGGACGCCGCGACACGTCCTACGTCTGTGTCGTCGATCGCTGGGGCAACGTCTTCTCGGCCACGCCGTCCGACGCCTCGTCGCAGTCTCCGGTGATCCCCGGGACCGGGTGCGTGCCGTCCTCGCGCGGCACCCAGTCACGGCCTGACCCTCGCCACCCCGCGGCTGTCGGGCCCGGCAGGCGCCCGCGCCTCACGCCCAATGCGGCCATGGCCGTCCGCGACGATGGCTCCGTGCTCGTATTCGGCTGCCCCGGCGGAGACATGCAGCCCCAGGCCATGCTCCAGTTCTTCCTGAACGCCTTCCACTTCGAGATGGACGTCCAGGACGCGATCAACGCTCCGCGCGTCTCCACGTGGAGCTTCCCGAACTCCTTCGCACCGTTCGAGTACCTACCGAACCACGTCGCGATCGAGGGCCGCTACGACGATCATCTGTTCGCCGAGCTCGAGCGGCGCGGCCACGACGTGGAACGCTGGCCGGACTTCACCCGCTCCGCGGCCGCCGTCGAGGCGATCTTCCGGGACGCGAGCACGGGCTTCCTGCGCGCCGGCGCCGATCCGCGCCAGCCCGCCTACGCGATCGTCGCGTGACGGGACCTCATCCGGCCTCCTTGCGGGAGGGCAGTTCGAGCCAGCCGCGCCAGCGGATCCCGGCCGAGAAGCCGCCGTCGTAGGTGACGACGCTGCCGGTCATGTAGGAGGCGTCGTCGGACGCGATGAAGGCGTAGAGCCCCGCGATCTCGTCGGGCGTTCCTGGGCGGTCCATGGCGATCTTGAGCTTGTACGTCTCCCAGAACGCCTCGTTCTCGACCATCGGCGCGCTCGCGCGCGTCCGGATCATCCCCGGGATTACCGCATTCACTCGGATGCCGTGAGGTGCGAGGTCGATCGCCATGACCTGTGTCAGCGTCGAGACGGCCGCCTTCGCCGCGCTGAAGGACGCGGTGTGCTCATCGCCCATGAAGGAGTTCGTCGACGAGGTGTTGATGATCACGCCACCGCCGCGTTTCGCCATCTCGCGCGCCGCGCGCTGACCGAGGAGGAACGTCGCCTTGACGTTCACGTCGAACGTCCGCTCGAACGTCTCGACGCTCGCGTCGAGGAAGGGATCCGGGTAGCGGATGAAGCCGACGGTGACCACCAGGACGTCCAGTGTGCCGCAGTGTTCGAGGGCCAGGTCGACCGCCGCGCTCGCCCCGTCGGGCTGGGACACGTCGAGGGCCGCTCCCACGACCTCGTGGCCGCCGTCGCCGAGCTCTTCCAGCGTCGCTCGGACGTCTTGCTCGTCGTCCGGCGCCCCGACAATCGCCACTCCCGCACCCTCGGCGGCCAGCCGAGCGGCGACCGCCTTGCCGATACCGCTGCTGCCGCCCGCCACGAGCGCGCTCTTCCCGGCGAGCCCGCGCATCAGGGGATTCGCTCTCGAGTTCGTCCGCATGGCCTCAAGGTTCCGGCAGGCTATCGCAGAGTTAAGGAGGTGGTAAGAACTCTTGACGACTTTGCCTCTCCGGTCATAGAGTGGCCTCTCCGCCGCGCCGGCTGGAGCGATGCCGTGAGCGGAGCTACGGCCGGCGGGCAAGGTGACGGAACCAAGACCCAAGCGTGCCCCAGCGTTCGAGCTTTCACTACGTTGAACTTCCCGCCGGGTCACTTCAGCGGGCGCAACGCTTCTACGAGGCGGTCTTCGGGTGGGACTTCGAGTCGCCGCCGGAAGAGCACGAGCGCACGGACGTCGTCTATTTCGACGCCCGCCCGGAGGTCGGGATCTGCACCGGAGCACGGCCGGCGGCCGGGACCGGGATCAGACCTGCGATCGCGGTCGATTCGATCGAAGAGACGCTCGCCCGGGTCGAGGCGGCCGGAGGTCGATCGATCGAGGGTGCCAGCGACGTGGGGGACGGCTACACCGGCGCCTTCGAGGACACCGAAGGAAACCAGATCGCCCTCTGGGCCTTCAAGTAGGCATCGAGGAGCGGGCATCGGAAAGCGGTTCACATCCCCTCCCGGACTTGCTCCGCCCGCGGCGTCCTTCTCTCATGGCGTCGTGGTGGGGGACATGATGTTCCTCGCCGGGCAGTGCGGCGTGGATGGCGATGGGCGCACCGTCGGCGTCGGCGATGCTGCCGCGCAGACACGCAGGGCGATCGAGAACATGGAGACCATCCTGCGGGACGGCGGCTTCGAATTGACCGACGTCGTCTACGTGACGACCTTCTTGGTCAGCCTGGAGGACTTCGACGCCTACGACCGCGCGTACGCCGATGCGTTCGGCTCACATCGGCCGGCTCGCGCGACCGTGCGGGCGGACATCCACTCCCCCGACCTCCTCGTCGAGATCCAAGCCATCGCGAAGAAGGGCTGACGCCGGTATGCAAACGGTAGGTGACGTCCGAAGCACGGTCGTCACCGTCCCGTTCACAGAACCGGAGACGTGGTTCTTCGGCCGTTCCTGGGGCCTGACGACCGCGATCGTCGAGGTCGAGACGACCGACGGCGTCGTCGGCATCGGCGAATGCCCAGGCGTTCCCGACATCTCTGCCGCCACCAATGCGATCGAGGCGATGGTCCCGCTGCTCGTTGGCCATGAGGCGAGCGACGTCCTGGCGTTCTTGCGCCGCGTCGGCATGCACGGCTGGCATCACTCGCCCTACCAGGGCAACCTCGCCGCCGCCGCGCTCGAGATGGCCATGTGGGACGTCGTCGGCAAGTCAGGGGGCCTGCCCCTGCATCGCCTGTTCGGGGGGCTCGAGCGACGCAGCGTGCCGTACTACTGGTACGTCTGGGTGCCAGAGCGCGACGTCGAGACCGCGTGCGAGCAGGCGGCCGACGGCGTGGCCCGCGGCTTCGGAACGGTCTACCTGAAGATCGGCTTCGACGTCGCGAACGACCTCGCGCTCGTCCGGTCCGTACGCTCCGAGGTCGGGCCGGACGTGGCCATCCGCGTTGACGCCAACGAGGCGTGGACCCCATTTACGGCGATCGAGGCGCTCCGCGCTTTCGAAGAGGTGGGCCTCGAGTTCCTGGAACAGCCGATCGACATGCATGACATCGCGGGGATGGCGTTCCTGCGCAGGCAGACGCGGACCCGGATCGGCGCCAACCAGTCGGCGTGGCTGCCTCATCAGGTGCTCGACGTCGTCGCGCAGCGCGCGGCCGATGTCGTGGTGACGGACCCCCACCAGCTCGGCGGGCTCACGCCGTTCCGGGACGCGGCGAGGTTGTGCGAGGCGGCCCACGTACCGGTCATCAAGCACAGCTTCGGCGACCTCGGCATCACGACGGCGGCGACGCTGCACGTGCTCGGAGGTCTGCACGAGCCGACGCTCGCGCACCAGACGCACTTGACGATCCTTGAGCATGACCTCTTGAAGGAGCCGTTCGAGTTCGCCGACGGCTGTCTCAAGGTTCCGGACGGTCCTGGGATCGGGGTCGAGATCGACCCCGATGCGCTCCAGCACTATGCCGGGATCTACGAGACCGTCGGAGAACTGTCCGGCTATGGCAACGAACACCAGGAGTCGCCCATCCCCTCGCGACTCCTAATGGCGGAATCGCCGCGGGTTACCCACCGAGGGGAGGGGGGAGTACCACCGTGAGTGCCATGAGGAGACACAACCGCTATTCGCGGCGCGCCGTGCTGTCGCGCGCAGCGGGCGGAGCCGCCGCGCTGACCATGGGCCCAGGCCTACTTGCCGCGTGCGGCGACGACGACGACTCAGGAGGAGGCGGAGGAGGCTCGGGTGAAGCCACCGCCTGGATGTGGGGGGATGCCACAGAGCTGGCCGATTGGCTGCGCGGCGTCACAGCCGACTTCAAGGCAAGCCAGGGCGGCGGCGACGTGCAGGTCGCCGTGCAGCAGGTGGAGACACTGGTCTCGAACTTTGCTGCCGCGGCCGCCGCCCGTAAGGGGCCGGACGTCGCCGCTCAGTGGGCGACGCAGCCGGTATTGGCGCAGGCCTGGGCAGGTGCGGTCGAGCCGCTGGACGATCTCGTTCCGGAATCGGAGCGCAGCCATTGGGTCTTTCAGCAGGAGAACCAGTACGGCGGCAAGCAATGGGCGGCTCCGCTGTACGTGATCGGCCAGCCGTTCTGTTACAACAAGAAACTCTTCGAGCAGGCCGGCTTGGACCCAGAAGCCCCGCCGGAGACGTGGGATGAGCTGCTCGCGGCGTGCGGTGCGCTCAAGGCGGAGGGGATCACCCCCCTCGCGATCGGCAACAAGGACACCTTCGGCGGCCGCTGGGCATGGGCGTTCCTCGCGGTGCAGACTCTCGATTCGCTCGACGATCTCAAGCCGCCGCTGCTCGGCGAGGCCTCCTTCGCGGATCCGAAGTACTCCGAGTGGGCGGTTCGCTGGAAGGAACTGATCGACAACGGGTACTACAACGAGGACGCGATGTCGCTGGACGGGCAGGGCGGCTACGACGTGTTCGGGTCCGGCAAGGCGGCTATGGCCTGGGCTGTCGAGAATGGCGCGCTTGCGTGGGGCGAGGCGCTGGGCGCGGAGAACGTGGCGCAGCTCGATTTCCCGAAGTACGGCACGGGGAAGCTGGCCGACTCGTATACCGCGACGCAGTCAACGTCCTACTTCATCACCTCATGGTCGGAGGAGAAGGAGTTGGGGGCCGAGTTCCTGCAGTTCCTGCACCAGCCGGAGCAGCTCAAGAGCCAATTCGAAACCTGCAACGTGATCCCGGCAGACGATCGCTTCGACCGGAGCGTGATCACCAACCCACTCCACAAGTCGCTGGCTGACCGCGCGAGCTCCGGCCTTCAGATCTGGCTCGAGAACTGGATCCCGCCGAGCGTCGACGAGACCGCCAACGGACCCGGAGGCCAGAAGCTCATGACGGGCGGTAGCGTGGAAGAGGTGACCGCCCTGTGGGATCAGCAGGCCAAGGTGTGGCGCGAGCAGAACCCGGACATCGCGAAGCGGTTCGAGGAGTGGCAGATGACTCCGGTATCGGTCTGAGCTGCACACGAGCGTCTGCGTGAGGTGCGGCGCCGCCTTGGTCGGCCCTGACACGCATGTCTGAAGGGGTCACCCCTGCCTCAGCCAGGCTCACGCGAAGACGGTCACTGACCGGCCGGCCCGGCGGCCGCCGGGCTTGGCGCCGCCGGCTCTGGTCGGTGCCGTACCTGATTCCCGCAGCGGCTCTCATCGGGTTCGCCTTCGGCTACCCGCTCGTCAAGCTGATCGACTACAGCTTCCAGACTCGCCCGAACATCCCCGGGTCGGTACGAACGACGGTCAACTACACCCTCAGCGTCGAGGATCCGAGCTTCTCCGACGCGCTCCAGCACAATCTCACGCTCCTCGTCGCCGCGGTGCCGATCCTCGTGATCGTCGCGCTGGTACTTGCGATCCTGCTCTTTGCGCGCGGGCGTGCGTCCCATTTCTACCGCTCTGCGCTGTTCCTTCCGTACGTCGTCTCGATCCCGGTCGTCGGCGTCACGTTCGGAACCATCTACTCCCTCAACGGGGCCGCGAACGACACCATCCGCAGCGTCGGGCTGTCGGGACTGGCGCAAGATTGGCTCGGCGATCCGTCCTACGCGCTGTTCGCGGTGGTTACGGTGATCGTCTGGAAGGAGTTCGGACTCGGCGTCCTGCTGTTCTCGGCTCGCATGGCAAGCATCGAGCCCGACCTGTACGACGCCGCCCGCGTGGACGGTGCACGCTGGTGGTCGCAGCACCGCTTCGTGACGCTTCCGGCGCTACGAGAGGTGATCGTCATCTTCATCGTGATCGAGGCGATCACGATGCTCAGCTGGGTGTTCGGCTACATCTACACCATGACCAAGGGCGGTCCGGGCGGTGCGACGATCGTCATGGAGTACCTGATCTGGACCCAGGGTTTCGCCGCGTCGAACCTCGGCCTGGCATCGGCGACCGCCGTCCTCCTGCTCGGTGGGCTGCTCGTGTTCCTGCTCGCCCTGGCGATCGTCCGGCGCGTGTTCGCGAAAGGCGTGTCGTGAGGCGATCGATCATCGCCCGCCACGGTCTGCTTACCCTGGCCGTGCTCGTGACCTTGGCGCCGATCGCGTTCATGGCGATGACATCGCTGAAGTCGGAGGAGGAGTACTCGGGCGATCGGGTCGGGCTCCCGGCGAACCCGACGTTCGAGAACATCAGCACGGTCCTCGACGATCCGAACCTGTCGACCTGGATACTGAACAGCGTTCTGATAACGCTGGGCTCGGTGCTGCTCGCGATGGTCGCCGGAGTCCTGGCCGCGTACCCGATGGCTCGAAGCGAGGGATGGTGGCCCAAGGGGCTGCTGCCCGGTCTCGTCCTACTGCTTGCGGTCCCGCCCGTGGTGCTCGTGGTGCCGCTGTTCATCATGATGGTCAACCTCGAGCTGCTCAACTCCAAGCTCGGGGTCATCCTCACCTACGCGGGACTGTTGACACCGCTGGCGACCTACCTGATGGTCGGGTTCATCCGGGGGATTCCGCCGGAGCTGGACGAGGCGGCAGCCATCGACGGCGCGGGCCGTGCCCGCGTCCTGTGGCACGTGATCCTGCCTGTGATGCGCCCGGCCCTCGTCACCCTGGCGGTCGTTGCCGCCGTCTATGTCTGGAACGAATTCCTGATTGCGCTGCTGTTTCTGCAGACACAGGAGTCGCAGACCCTGGTGGTCGGCGTCGCCAGCCTGAGGGGGAGGTTCGACATCAACGAGCCCCTGCTCATGGCCTGGTCATTGGTGGCGTCCCTGCCGGTCATCGTCGCGTTCCTCTTCGGGCAGCGATACTTCGCACGCGGGCTCGTCGCGGGGGCGCTGAAGTGAGCGGTCGGCGCGGGCAGGCCGACGTGGACCTGATCGTCAGGGCCGACCGCATGGTCCCGATGACCTCGGAAGGCGTCGTCGACGACGCCGCCGTGTGCGTGCGCGACGGCGAGATCGTGTATGCCGGGCCCGCCGCCGGCTGCGCGTCGCTGCGCGCCGGGCGTGTCGTCGAGGCAGGAGACGCCGTGCTGATTCCCGGCCTCGTCAACGCCCACACGCACGTGGGCGATCACATCTACGGCACGATGGTCGACGAGGCCGACGTGAGCGAATCGCTCTACGAGGTGATCTTTCCGCTTGCCGGCAAGCTCGACCACGACCTCCTGCACGCGGCGGCTCGCGTAGGCATGTGGGACGCCGTTCGGTGCGGAGTGACGACCGTGTGCGATCAGAACATGTACGCCGAGGCGACGGCCCAGGCCGCGACAGAGGTGGGCATCCGCGCGGTCGTCGCGGAGAAGGTCGTCGAGTACCGGATGGACTCCACGCCGAGCTTCGACCGCGGGTCGCGCACCTACGCGATGACCTGGGACCGGGCGGAGGCGGAACGACTGCTCGCTCTAGGAGTGGAGTTCGCCGAGCGCTGGCGCGGCCATCCGCTCGTCTCGCCCGCGATCGGGCCGCTTGCGGCAGACCACCTGTCAACCGACATGCTTCGGGAATGCGCACGGGCGGCGGACTCGCTCGGCGTCAAGCTCGTCCCGCACATCGCCCAGACGGAGGCGGAGGGGGCGGAGCTGCGTCGTCGCGGCTACGAGGGTTCGATCCGGTATCTGGACGCAATCGGCTTCCTCTCGCCGGCGGTCCACGCCGCGCACATGGTCTTCGTCGACGACGAGGAGATCGCGATCGCGGCCGACCGCGGTATCTCGATGAGCTTCAACCCGTTGAGCATGCTCTCGTGCCGCTGCTTTCCGCCGATCCAGCGCGAACTGGCCGCCGGGATACGCAGCGGCTTCGGCACCGACGCGTTCTCGATGGACATGCTCGCCGACATGCGACCGGCCATCTACGTCGCAAACCTCCTCGGCGACGCCGACGCCGCGCCGCTCGGCGCCCACGATCTTCTGCGTATGGCGACGGTCGAAGGGGCGCAGGCGGTCGGGCTCGGCGACCAGATCGGGACCATCGAGCCGGGCAAGCGAGCTGACCTCGTCGTGCTCGACCTGCACGACCCTCGGCTGATGCAGGTCAGCAACGTCGTCGAGACCCTCGCCTACTACGCGAGCGGACGCAACGTCACCCACACCATCGTCGACGGCAACGTCGTTTACGAGGGCGGCGAAGCGGCGCTGTTCGACGAAGACGAGGTCCTCGATGCCGGCCGGGACGGCGCCGCGGAATGGCTGCGACGGGGCCGCGGGCTGATCGGCGGCTCGGCGCTCGCGGATCGGGTCGACCAGAGAGCGTACGGGGTGCCATGACGGGATCGCTGTGCGTTCGCGGGGTCCGGGCCCCCGACGGCAGAACGCGGGAGCTCGCGGTCGCGGACGGCCGCGTATCCGAGATCTCCCCGACGGGCGCAGAGGAGATCGACGGCGAGGGATGGGTCGTCCTGCCGCGGCTCGCCGACGTCCACCTGCATCTCGACAAGACGCTGCTCGGCGAGCGCTGGTTTCCGCATCGGCCCGCGGACACGCTGGAAGCGCGGGCGCGGACCGAGCGGGAGCTGCTCGAGAGCGACCTGGTTGCGCCGTTGGCCGTTCGCGCCGGCAGGCTCCTCGAGCAGGCCGTGGTCCATGGGACCACGCTCGTGCAGTCGCACGTGGACGTGGCGGACGCCGAGGGGGTCGCCCGCGTGGAGACACTGCTCACCGTCGCCGAGGACTACGCCGACCTCGTTGACCTGGCGCTGGTCGCCTTCCCGCAGGCGGGGCTGCTGAGGAGCCGTGGTACCCGGGAGGCGGTCGACGCCGCACTGGCTCTCGGGGCGGAGGCGGTCGGCGGCCTCGATCCGCACGCGTTCGACGGCGATCGCGACGCTCACCTCGACGCGGTGTTCGAGCTTGC
>Ga0190265_10000803_pt1 | contig 20863 bp, 23 predicted proteins | sample Popmic124T_FD_133135 | JGI IMG/M metagenome (GOLD analysis project Ga0190265, IMG submission 133135) | Populus adjacent soil microbial communities from riparian zone of Indian Creek, Utah, USA - 124 T | ecosystem: Environmental > Terrestrial > Soil > Riparian zone | place: USA: Utah | collected...
CGCGCCATGATCAGGAAGTTCGGGTCGCGACGCGCATCGACCGCAGCGCGGATGCGCTTGATCGCCGTACTGTCGTCGACCACGGCCTTCCCGTCGAGATGCCCGCAGCGCTTGGGATTGATCTGATCCTCGATGTGCGTGCCGGCGAGCCCGGCATCCTCGAGGGTCTGGATCGTGCGTGCGACGTTCATCGGTTCACCGAAACCCGTGTCGGCGTCGATGAGCGCCGGCAGCTCGGTCATGCGCGCGATCTGCTGGCCACGACCGGCCACCTCGGTGAGGGTCGTCAGGCCGATGTCGGGCAGACCCAGGTCGGCGCTGAGCACCGCGCCCGAGATGTAGACGCCCTCGAACCCCTTCTGCTCGATGAGCCGGGCGCTCAGGGGATTGAAGGCGCCGGGGAACCGGAGCAGCTCGCCCGACGCGAGCCGCTCGCGGAACAGCCGGCGCTTCTCGGCGGCCGGGGTGGTGGCGTAAAGCATCAGTTGCTCCTGTCCGGTCGTGCACAACGTCGCCGATGCGCGCAACACGGGCGGGTTGCGGCCCCCGCGTGGGCCGTGCGGCTGCGGATCAGCGACGTTGTGCACAGACGCATGTCAGAACAGCCCCTTCGGGGCCGGCGCGGTGGCCAGTACGCCGGGCTTGGCGACGATCGTGAGCTGCGAGACCTCTTCGGCCGTGAGTTCGGGCAGGCGCTGCGCGAGGTCGAGGAATCGCTCGATCTCCTGCGGCGTGAGCACGGGCTCGGCGAGGATGCGGAACTTGCGGATGTAGTCCTCGCGCGCGAACGGACGCGCGCCCAGCGGGTGCGCGTCGGCGATGGCGATCTCGTCCACGATCTCGCTGCCGTCTCGGAATCGGATGACGACGCGACCGCCGAAGGCCTTCTCGTTCGGGTCCTCCGAGTGGTATCGGCGGGTCCACTCCTGGTCTTCGGCCGTCGTGACCTTGTTCCACAGCGCCACGGTGTCGTCGCGACCGGCACGCTCGGGAGCGTAGGAGTCGACGTGGTGCCAGGCGCCGTCCTGCAGCGCGACGGTGAAGATGTACGGGATCGAGTGATCCAGCGTCTCTCGCGATGCTGTGGGGTCGTACTTCTGCGGGTCGTTCGCGCCCGAGCCGATCACGTAGTGCGTGTGGTGGCTCGTGTGCAGCACGACCGACTCGATCTCCTGACCTTCCGGCCCGTGGCCTTCGCGCAGCGACGGGTTCTCGGTGCCGAGCTTGCGGGCGAGGTCGATCCAGGCCTGCGCCTGATACTCGGCCGAGTGCTCCTTCGTGTACGAGTCCAGAATCCCGCGCTTGGCCTCGCCGGCTGTGGGAAGCGGCACCTCGTACGAGGCGTCCGGTCCGTCCAGCATCCAGGCGATGACGCCGTCCTCGCCCTCATAGATCGGGGACGGGCTCGTCTCGCCGCGCATCGCACGATCGACCGCCTCGATGGCCATCTTGCCCGCGAAGGCGGGAGCGTGTGCCTTCCAGGTCGAGATCTCGCCCTTGCGCGACTGGCGGGTCGCCGTGGTGGTGTGCAGCGCCTGGCCGATCGCCTGGTAGATCGTCTCGACGGGAAGGCCGAGGAGGGTTCCGATGCCGGCCGCAGCCGACGGGCCGAGGTGGGCGACATGGTCGATCTTGTGCTTGTGCAGCGAGATCGCACGCACGAGGTCGATCTGGATCTCGTACCCGGTCGCAAGGCCGCGCACCAGCGCCGCGCCATCGGACCCCACGTGCTGAGCGACGGCCACGATCGGCGGGATGTTGTCGCCCGGGTGCGAGTACTCGGCAGCGAGGAAGGTGTCGTGGTAGTCGAGCTCGCGCACGGCTACGCCGTTCGCCCACGCAGCCCACTCCGGGCTGGTGCGCCGGTCGATGTTGCAGCCGAACACGGTTGCGCCCTTGCCGCTGATCGACACCGCGTGGTCCAGCGCCTGCTGACGGGCTGCGCTGACGGGCGCTCGGGTCAGGGATGCCGCGGCCACTGCGGCGTTGTCGATCACACGATTGATGATCATGTCGACGACTTCGGGCTCGACCTCGACCGGGTCTGCCGCGACCTCGGCGATCCGCCAGGCCAGCTGCCCCTCGCGGGGGAGGTACTCGTCGCTGCGGTGGACACGGAGGTGGTGCGTGACAGTCATGATGTGCCTTTCAAGGTCGTGAGCCATCGACGAGCCCGGGGACCGCGGCCCCGCTGGGTGAGCCGGTCGACGCGTCGAGGGAATCGAGGATCGTGGCGAGCGCATTGTGCAGGTGCACGTGCGTCGCGTGGGCGGCCAGGTCGGCGTCGTGCGCGGCGATGGCCGCCGCGATGAGGCGATGCTCGGCGACGGATGCCGCGAGCCGGCCGGGATTGTCGCGCGCGAGCCTGCGCACACGCACGAGGTGGGTGCGCACGGTGCGCAGCGCCGAGGTGAGGTAGTCGTTGCCGACCGCGGCGTCGAGTGCGGAGTCGAACCGCGCGATGAGGGCGTAGTACGCGTCCAGACCCGATCCTCCGTCGAGGTCGGCACGAGTGAACTCGTCGGCGAGCACGGCGAAGGCGGCGGCATCCGCTCGTTCTGCGGCCAAACGCGCGGCGCTCTCCTCGAGTGCACGGCGCAGTTCGAACAGCGCGCGGATATCGTCGACGTCGATGCCGGTCACGACGGTGACCCGCGGGGACTGCTGCGTGACGAGGCCATCGGCGGCGAGCCGACCGAGTGCCTCACGAAGCGGTGTGCGGCTGACGCCGAGACGGGAAGCCTGTTCCACCTCGCCGAGGACGGAGCCCGGAGCCAGGGATCCGGACTGGATCTCGTCCAGGAGGGATCGGTACGCGCGATCGCTCGCTCTCATCCGTATCTCCCGACCTCATCGACCGTGCTTATTGTATACACACAGTGGGTACGAGCGCACATTTGCAAACCTGCGCGGCTACTGCGTATACAACGCGCCCACGCGCGGGAATCTCCGAACCCCGCGCCCTTCCACAGGAATACGCTGGGAACGTGAGCGGTGAGCCTGGGGGCGACGCAGCACACGTGGAGCGCGGAGAGCTCGACGCGTTGCGACGTCGAGCGTACGCGCCGGACGCCGACATCTGGGATGACGCCGTCGCGATCGCGCGCCTGAGCGAGCTCGAAAACAGACTCCGGCGTGAACGCGACCCAGCTCTGCGGGAAGCCCCGCACAGCTCCGCCGACGATGGCGACGAGGAGATCGATGCTCCGCCGTTCCGACGCCCCGCCACCTCGGCGCCGAGCCCGGCGCCGAATGCCGAGATCACACCTCCCGCGGCCGCGCCTTCGCTGCGTCGGCCCCGGCACACCGCACTCGTCGGCGTCATCGCGGTGATCGCAGGCCTGTTCGGCGGGATCGCGTGGAGCCAAGCCCATAGCGCGACGACGACGCCGTCGGCATACGCGAAGACCGCCGCAGTTGCCAACGACAGGCGGGCGGCGGGATACGAGATCGGCTACGACCTTTACATGGACGGGCTGCGAGACGACCTCCTTGCCCTCGTGCGCGGCAGCGGACTGGCGGACCGCATGATCCGTGATCAGCTCACGCCGTACGGAATCCTCTTCGGCCGCACCGTAGGGGCTGGTCCGACGATCGATCACGAGTTCTGCATGATCATCGCCGATCTGCCGGAGACCTCGATCACGTGCATCCCCGTCGAGAACGCTTACGCCAACCCGGTGTCGGTCATTCTCCCGGCCTGGTACACCGAACCGAACAGCGATCTGTTCACGGGGCTCGGCGCCCCGGTGAGCTTCACGCTCATGCCCGGCGGAAGCGTCGTCGCGGTTCCCGCCGACCGCGCGGAATCGCTCGCTCCGATCGACTCCGCCGCGACCGTCGCGACCGCCGCGCCACCCGGCTGGCAGTGATCAGGCGCCGGCCTCTGCGAGGTGCTGCTCGAGCGCGTCGATCGCGGGGCGTTGACCTTTGACGAGACGCTCACGTGCGGCATCCATCGTCGTCCATTCCACACGATCGACCTCGGGGAATGACTGCGTTCGGCCCGAACGGGGAGGCCACTCGAGCTTGAACTCACCGAAATCCATCCCCTCGAGCGAGACGCCACCGCCATCGGCGACGAAAATCGTGACGCGCTTGCCCGACGAGTACGCGAACGTGCCGAGCTCGGCATACGGAACATCCGGTGCGGTGAGCCCGAGCTCTTCGCCGAACTCCCGGAGCGCGGCATCCAGTGCCGCCTCGGAGCCGGGATCGTACTCGCCCTTGGGGATCGACCAGGCTGCGGCGTCCTTCCCCGTCCAATACGGGCCGCCCATGTGGGCGATCAGCACCTCCGGCTCAGGGGTGAGCCGGTAAAGAAGGATGCCGGCGCTGGTCACTGCCATGCGGGGGACTCGGTGCGCTCGCTCGACGACGGCCGCGACAGCTCAGGGACGCGACGGGGGCGAGACGGTGTATGTGTGCTCGACGTCATCGTTCACCGTGTCGCCGAGCGCCGCGTCGATCGCAGTCATCGTGTCGGCGTCGAGCGTGACGCCCGATGCCTTGACGGATTCGGCGATCTGCTCGGGCCGGGATGCCCCCACCAGCGCCGCGGCGACGTTCGGGTTCTGCAGCACCCACGCGATCGCCAGCTGCGGCATCGTGAGCCCGGCCTGCTCGGCGATGGGCTTGAGCCGCTGCACGGCCACGAGCACGTCGTCGCGCAGGAAGTCCTTGATGAAACGCGCGCCGCTCTTCTCGTCGGTGGCGCGCGAGCCCTCCGGCACCGGCTGACCGGGGAGGTATTTGCCGCTCAGGACGCCCTGCCCCATCGGCGACCAGACGATCTGAGAGATTCCGAGTTCCTCCGAGGTGGGAACGACTTTGCCCTCGATCACGCGCCACAGCATCGAGTACTGCGGCTGGTTGGAGATGAGCTGGATGCCGAGATCCTCGGCGAGCGCGTGCCCGTCGCGCAGCTGCTCGGCCGTCCACTCCGAGACGCCGATGTAGAGCGCCTTGCCCTGGCGGACGACGTCGGCGAAGGCCTGGAAGGTCTCCTCGAGGGGAGTCTCGTAGTCGTACCGGTGCGCCTGGTAGAGGTCGACGTAGTCGGTGCCCAAGCGCGTGAGCGAACCGTTGATCGCCTCCATGATGTGCTTGCGCGAGAGGCCGGAGTCGTTCGCGCCCTTCGGCCCGGTCGGCCAGAACACCTTCGTGAAGATCTCGAGCGACTCGCGGCGCTGGCCTGCGAGCGCCTTGCCGAGCACCGTCTCGGCGCCGGTGTTGGCATAGACGTCGGCGGTGTCGAACGTCGTGATCCCGGCATCCTGCGCGGCGTGCACCGTGGCGATCGCGTCGGTGTCATCCACCTGCGATGCGTGGGTCACCCAGTTGCCGTAGGTGATCTCCGAGACCTTGAGACCGCTGTTGCCGAGATATCGATAGTTGACCATCCCTTAACGCTAGCGGCGCATACGGATGCCGAGGGCCATCCTATTTCGTGACCTTCACGGTCAGGTTCGCGCTCGATGTCTGGCCCGCGGCATTGGCGAAGACGACCCGGTACACGTAGGTCCCCTTCGGTTTGCCGGTCAGCGTGAGCGATGCGGTCTGCGAACGAGGGGTCGCCGCGACCAGCGCACCCGCGGATGCGACGATGCCGTTCTCGTAGAACGTATAGCTCGTCGCGTTGGTGCCCCACAAGAACCCCGCCGTGACGCGGTAGTTGCCCGCCTTGAGATTGCCCGACGAGATCAGCGTCGGCTTGGCCGGGTTGGCATGGATGACCTTGACGGTCAGTGGCGACGTCGTCGTGGTGCCCCGTGAGTTGACGAGCTGAGCCGTGTACACGTACGTGCCGTTAGCCCGACCCGCGACCGGGAACGTGGCGTACTGGGCCTTGGGCGTGTTTCGCGGACGGGTCTGCTCGGCGATCACCACACCGTTCTCGAGGAGGCGGACCGTGCGCGCGTTCTCGCCGCGAAGGATGGCCCACACGACGTTGTAGGCGCCGTCGAGCTGACCGTTGTCCAGTCCGTTGTCGGTGACCAGGAAGCCCTTTGCGGGCTTCACCGTCGATCCATCGTCGAGCTCGTATCCGAGCGTGAAGGGCGAGAAGGTCGACGTGACGCCGCAGACCCGGCCGGGCTGGCTCGTGGTGGTGATGTCGCTCCAGGCATGCGGACCCGGTGGCGCCGCCTCGAAGTGGTAGAGCCGCGGCGGAGCTCCCGGGATCTGGGTCGGGTCATAGGTGATGCACAGCTCCACGGGTCCGGGCAGCGTCGCCGATGAGCTCAGGTGGTAGAAGACGCTCGAGGCTCCCGCGAGCTGAAAGCCCGTGATGGTGGGGCCGGTCGAGCTCACTGTCGCCGTGAATGTCATCTCGGGGAGTCCGTCGACCGACTCGAGCTCGACGAGCGACGTGCCCACGGAGAGACTCACGCTCTGATCTCCGTCAGCGACTGCGGTCCACTGCGATAGGACGTCTGTCAAGGGAACCACCTCGAACGGTTCCCACGTGCCCGTCGGCCAATAGGAATCACCGCGGACGCCGGCCAGGAGCTGATACTTGCCTGGCGCGAGATCGACGGGGAGCTCGAACGTCGCGTTCAGAGAACCATCGGCCGCCACAGTGCCCGAACCGATCTGACTCGCATCGGCAGGGAGTACTGCTCCGAGCAGTTGAAAGAAGAAGTAGTCGAACTCGGGCGCGATCCACAGCTCATACAGCTCTCCGGCGGGAAGCCCCGATGCCGACGCAGTCGCGGTGAGCCCGGGGAAGATTTCCACCCCCGACGAGGGGCCAGACACCGTGAGCTCCTGACCGATCGCCGGAAGATAGGTGTCCTCCACCTCCTGGTCGAGGTGGATGGGGACGAATCCGCCGGATGCCGTGTATCGGGCGATCTCGGTGACGACCGCCGGTTCCTGCGACTCGTCGATGCGGAAGATCCCCGCGGTGTGCCCCGGCCACTGCGGAAGCCCGCTGTCGAACAGGGACAGCGATTCACCAGGAGCCAGCGGGAAGCGGAACCCGTCATGGAGGTTCTGGTCGGCATAGATTCCCCACGCCTCGGCGGTCCACATCCGTTCGACCGTGCCCTCCGTGTCGATGTCGATGCCGAGGCCGATCACGAGTTCGGCGCTTGAAGTGTTGGTGACCTGCGGCAACCAGAGGGGAAGCGGATCCAGGAGTTCGCGGTCCCCGCCGATGGGGTTGACACTCGTCTCAGACAGCACGAACCCGGTTGTGTAATCGGGCGTGACGACGGGGAATCCCGGGGCATCGGTCCACACCAGCGGCCACGGATCATCCGCGAGCGCCGGGGCGGCCCAGACCGCTCCGAGGAGGAGGCCGACGACGCCTGCGATGGTGATCGCGAACCGCGGGCGACGTACGGGCATGACGAACCCCGATTCCCCCGGCCCCAGTGCCGGGTGGCTGCAGCGGCATCCCCTGTCGCCGATGGCACATCATGGCATCGCCGCAGATCACCGTCAAGATGCCCGGATGCCGCGACCCGCGGCGTTACCTGGATGGAAGGGCGGTCACTCCTCGGTGGGGGTCACGGCGGCGACCGCCTCATCCTCCGTCGTTGCCACGAGCTGCCCGCAGGCGCCGTCGATCTCCTTGCCGCGAGTGTCGCGGAGGGTGGTCGGGATGCCGGCATCATTCAGGCGGCGGACGAACTCGTTCTGCACGCTGACGTCGGACGCGGTCCAGATCGAACCCGGAGTCGGGTTGAGTGGGATGGGATTGACGTGCACCCAGCCGCGACCGCGCGCGTTGAGCTTGTCGGCGAGGAGGTCGGCGCGCCAGCCGTGGTCGTTCATGTCCTTGATCAGTGCGTACTCGATCGAGACGCGGCGGCCGGTCTTCTCGAAGTAGCCGCGCGCCGCATCGAGCGCCTCGTCGACCTTCCAGCGCGAGTTCACCGGAATCAGCTCGTCGCGCAGCACGTCGTCGGGCGCGTGCAGCGACAGGGCGAACGTGACCGGGATCTCTTCGGCGGCCAGCTTGTTGATCGCGGGTACCAGCCCCACCGTCGAGACGGTGATGCCGCGCGCGCTCATGCCGAGTCCGTGCTGCTTGTCGACCATGACGCGCACCGCCTGCATGACGCGGGCGTAGTTGGCCAGCGGCTCGCCCATGCCCATGAAGACGATGTTGCTCACGCGCTCGGCGCTGTGGTCGTCGCTCTTCTTGCCGCCGAGCCCGCCGTCGGCGATCAGGCGATTGGCGCGGACGATCTGCTCGATGATCTCCGCAGCGGACATGTTGCGAGTCAGACCGGCCTGGCCGGTGGCGCAGAACGGGCAGTTCATCCCGCATCCGGCCTGCGACGAGACGCACAGCGTGATCCGGCCGGGGTAGCGCATCAGCACCGACTCGACAAGGGCCCCGTCATGCAGTTTCCAAAGGAACTTGATCGTGTCGCCGCGGTCGGTCTCGAGGCGCCGCACCTCCGTCAGCAGGGGCGGCAGCATCCCATGCACGAATTCCGCGCGACCCTCCGCCGGAAGGTCGGTCATCGCTGCCGGGTCGTGCGTCCAGTGCGTGAAGTAGTGTTTCTCGAGCTGTTTGGCGCGGAAGCCCGGCAGGCCGAGCTCCTTCACCTTCTCGACACGGGCTTCGGGGGTGAGGTCGGCCAGGTGCACGGGCGGCTTGCCGCGCTTCGGGCTCGCGAACTGGAGGAGCGGGCGACCCGAGTCGTCCTTCTTCTGCGACCAGCCTTCGGTCTTGGGCCGCACCTGCCGTACGGATGTGTCAGGCGTGGTCGCCGGCCGCGGCTGGACGGGCGGCGTGGCCCGCACGGGAGGCTGGGTGGTCATCCTCCGAGGGTAGGGGACGCACCTGAGCGCTAGCGTGGTGGCGTGAACGACGTGGACGACGTGACCGTGCGACCCATCCGGCCCGAGGACGCTGGCGAGGTGCTGACCCTGCAGCGCGCGGCGTTCGTGCAGGAGGCGTTGATCTACCGGACCATCGACATGCCGCCCCTCACTCAGACCCTCGAAGAGCTCGAGGCCGAGCTGCGCGAGAACCTCGGCATCGTCGCCGTGGCCGGCACGCGGATCATCGGCGCCGTCCGTGCGCAGCGCGACGGGGAACTGCTGCTGATCGGGCGCCTGGCGATCGCGCCCGACCAGCAGGGCCAGGGGGTCGGCACGCTGCTGCTGGAGGCCGTCGAGGAGCGCGGGTCAGGCGCCGGTGCCACCGTGGCGGAGCTGTTCACCGGTTCCCTCAGTGACGCCAACCTCCGCCTCTACGAGCGCGTCGGATACGTCCAGAGCCAGCGCGTGAAGGGCGACGACGGCATCGAGCAGATCTTCTTGCGCAAGCGCCTGACGAAGACGCCCTCCTCACAGCATGAGTCGCGGAACGCAACCGGCTGAGTCGCGGCATCCCGCCACTATCGTATGGATGTGGTGTCGCCCGAGAGCCTGCTCGCCTTCGTCTTGGCGTCGCTCGTGCTCATCGTGATCCCGGGGCCGAGCGTCCTGTTCACGATCGGTCGCGCCCTTGCGCTCGGGCGCATGGGGGGCCTCTTGAGCGTGCTCGGCAACGCGCTCGGACTGTTGCCGGTGGTCGCGCTGGTCGCCCTCGGCGTCGGCGGCGTCGTGGCGCAGTCGGTGATCCTCTTCACGATCGTGAAGGTCGCCGGTGCGCTGTACCTGATGTTCCTCGGCGTTCAGGCGATCCGCCACCGCCGCCGCGCTGCTGAGGCTGCGACCTCGGGCGCTCCCCCGCGCTCTCGGTGGCGGCAGCTCGGGGAGGGGTTCGTCGTCGGTGTCACCAACCCGAAGACGATCGCGTTCTTCGTCGCTGTCCTCCCGCAGTTCGTCGACTTGAACTCGGGGTCGGTGCCCCTTCAGATGATCGAGCTGGGACTCATCTTCTTCGTCATCGCTCTCATCTCGGATGCGGCGTGGGCGCTCGTAGCGGCGGCTGCCCGCACGTGGTTCGGCAAGTCACCGAAGCGCATCGCGACCCTATCGGCGACGGGTGGCGGACTCATGATCGGGCTCGGTGGCATCCTGCTGCTCACCGGCAACGAACACTGACCCCCTGCGTTTTGACCTCGAGAAGCGGATGCCGCTACCCGGCCGCGGGCTGCGCGCCGAGGTTCACGAGGTTGCCGTCGGGGTCGCGCACCTGAGCCACGCGTTCGCCCCACGGCATGTCGGCGGGAGGCTGGACCGCCTCTCCCCCGAGCCGCGTCCATGCGGCGTATGCAGCGTCGACGTCGTCGACGTAGAACCAGAGGGCGACGCGGTCACCCGCTGTCGGAGCATCCGGCACACGACCGATGCCGAGCGCCTCAGCGCCCAGCCGCAGCGCGACGTAGTCGTCTTCGTCGCCGCCGGCGAACCGGTACTCGACCGTCGCGCCCAACGCCTGTTCATAGAAGCTCACGAGTCTCGGCAGATCGCGCGAGTTCAGGATCGGAAACAGGCTCCGCACTTCCATGCCGACCACCTTACGGCCGCCTGCCGTAGACCGCGAGACTGCAACGGAGACTCGAGACTGCTGGGTTCACCCACTGTCTGGAGGCGCGGGTGCAGTGTCGGTCAGGTGGAGCAGCTAGAGGAAGATGTCGGGGAAGAGTCGGTCGTCGGGGGTGCCGGGCACCGCGGCGTACCCCGAGAAATCGGTGATGCCGGCATCCGTCAGCACGTCCTCGACGATGAGGCTCTGCCCGGTGTACTCGCGCGCCGGACGCGTGAGCACTTCGTACGCCGCATCCGCGTAGATCGCGGGCGTGCGACTGGCTGCCATGACGAGGTCACCGCCGAGCAGGTTCTGCACGGCCGCAGTGGCGATCGTCGTGCGCGGCCACAGCGTGTTCGCCGCGATGCCGTCCTTCGCGAACTCCGCCGCAAAACCGAGCGTCACGATCGTCATGCCGTACTTGGCCAGCGTGTAGCCGGTGTGCGCGCCGAACCACTTCGGGTCGAGGTTCAGCGGCGGCGAGAGCGAGAGGATGTGCGGATTCTCGGCATCCCGCAGCATCGGCACAGCTGCCTGCGAGAGCATGAACGTGCCTCGCACGTTGACGTCCTGCATGAGGTCGTACTTCTTCGCGGCGAGGTCGAGCGAGCGCGACAGGTCGATGACGCTTGCGTTGTTGAGCACGATGTCGATGCCACCGAACTCGCCCTGGGTCTTGAGCACCGCCTCGGTGATGTCGTCGTCATTGCGCACATCGCCCACGATCGGGAGCGCGTTGCCCCCCGCCGCGCGAATCTGCTCGGCAGCCGAGTGCACGGTGCCTTCGAGTTTCGGATGCGGTGAGTCGGTCTTTGCCAGCATCGCGATGTTCGCGCCGTCGGCCGCGGCGCGCAGTGCGATCGCGAGGCCGATGCCGCGGCTGCCGCCGGACATCAGGATGGTCTTGCCGGCAAGGCTCCGTCCTGAGCCTGTCGTGGATGTCATCGAGTTGCCTTTCGAGTGGATGCCGCGGCGAAGGCTGCGACGCGAGCTTGGGCCTGGGGAGTCGCGAGCGCCGCACCGATCGTGCGCGCCTCGTCGGTCAGCTGGTCGACCACGGTCTGCTCGGGAGCGGAGCGGACGAGCCGTTTGGCCTGCCCGTACGCGGCCGATGCGCCGCTGAGCCAGAATCGGGCGACCTCTTCGCCGCGGGCTCGCACCTGCTCCGCCTCGACGGCCTCGGCGACCAGCCCCCACTCCACTGCTTCGGCGGCACTGAGCAGCCGGTCCTGCAGCACGAGCTGAAGTGCACGGCGCTGCCCGACAGCTCGACCGAGGTGCGCGGTGACAGACAGATCGGGCGTGAGCCCCATGTTCGCGTACAGGCTGCCGAGACGGGAGTTCTCGCCGACGACTGCGTAGTCGGAGGCGAGCAGGATTCCGAGGCCGCCCCCGGCGGTCGTGCCCTGCGCTGCGGCCACGACCGGAGTCGACGACTGCGTGAGCGACAGGATGCCGCGGTTGATGACGCCGGCGAGCTCGGCGATGTCGTCGGCGGAGAAGCCGCCTGCGGCCATCGAGAGCACGTCGCCGCCGGCGCAGAACGAGGGACCCTCGGCGTCGATGAGGATCGCTCCGACGTCGTCGCGGGCGACCGCGTCGGCCGTGATCTGCTCCCAGGCGCGGGCCGTGGCCTCGTCGAAGGCGTTGAGCCGCGTCGGCCGGTTGAGGGTGATGCGTGCAAGTCCGTCGTCAACGGAGAACAGAATGGGATCGGTCATGATCGCGCTCCTATCGCGGCGCCATTCGGATGGCACCATCGAGGCGGATGGTCTCGCCGTTGAGGTAGCTGTTGTCGACGATCGCCATCACGAGGCGCGCATACTCATCGGGGCGACCGAGTCGTGCCGGGTAGGGCACCTGTTCGCCGAGGGAGTCTTGCGCAGCCTGCGGGAGGCTTGCCAGCATCGGGGTCTCCATGATCCCGGGCGCGATCGTGAGCACCCGGATGCCGTAGCGCGCGAGCTCGCGCGCGATCGGGAGGGTCATCGCGTGCACGCCGCCCTTGCTCGCGGCGTACCCTGGCTGCCCGATCTGGCCGTCGAAGGCGGCGACACTCGCGGTGTTGACGATGACTCCGCGGTCGCCGTCCGCGTCTGGCTCGGTGCGCGCCATGAGGGCAGACGCCTGGGCGATGACGTTGTACGTTCCGACGAGGTTGATGCGGATGATCCGCTCGAACGCGTCGAGCGGGGAAGGGTTTCCCTCGCGGTCGAGCACTTTCGCCGGCGGGGCGATGCCGGCGCAGTTGACGACGACGCGCAGCGGGCCGGCGGCGGCCGCAGCCTGCGCGGCGTCGGCGACCTGCTCGGGGTTGGTCACGTCAGCAGGCGCGAAGGTTCCGCCGAGTTCGGCAGCGGCATCCGCTCCGGCCGAGGTCGGCAGATCGATGATCGTCACCGCGGCGCCTGCCGCAGCCAGACGGCGTGCGGTCGCGAGGCCCAGGCCGCTCGCGCCGCCGGTCACGAGGGCGGAAGTGCCGGTGATGTCCATGTGCTCTCCTTCGAACGTGCGACTGCATTCCACTCTATGCGGCACTGAGTACCACCCTGCACCGGGACTGCCCGCTCGCCGGACGAGCAGTGTTCGCAAGTCAGGCTACCGGCGTCCACTCCGCGGCGGTGGCTCGAATGGGGCGTCCGTCCTGGTACCGGTGCCTGCACAGCCTGAATCGCGCACACCCCAGGGGGTGGGGGCATGATGAGGGCATGGAGCTGCGAACCAAGCGGGTCTACGATGATCCCTCGCCTGACGACGGCTTCCGCGTGCTCGTCGACCGGCTGTGGCCGCGCGGCCTGACCAAGGAGCGTGCGGACCTCGACCTGTGGGCGAAGGATGCCGCGCCATCCACCGAGCTGCGCAGAGCCTTCCACCACGAGGGGATGACGTGGGGCGCCTTCGTCGCGGCGTATCGCGCCGAGCTCGATGGTCCCGCCAAGCCGGCCGTGGACGCGCTGCGCGCCGAGCTGGCGGGGCATCCCATCGTGACCCTTCTCTATAGCGTGCACGACGAGGCTCAAAACCACGCCCGCCTGCTGCGCGATGCCCTTCTCGCCTGACCCCCTCCCACAGAATGGGGGGATGTCGTTTCCCGTCGAGCCCATCGCCGTTCCCGAGCGCGTCCGCGCCCTCGCCGGACCGGCGGCGCTCGAGCCGGTGTGGGTCAACAATCTCGGCGGATTCACTTTCCGCACCGACGACGAGCGTTACATCAAGTTCGGCCCACGCAATCACGAGACCTCGTTCGCTGGCGAGGCCGAACGCCTGCGGTGGGCCGGCGCGCACACCCCCGTGCCGCGCGTCCTCGAACTCGGAGTGGACCAGACCCACGAGTGGCTGGTGACAGAGGCGCTTCCCGGCCGGTCCGCGGTCGACACACGGTGGGTTGCCGACCCCGCGATGGCGGTACACGCCGTCGGCGAGGGTCTGCGGGCGCTGCACGATGCGCTCCCCGTCGACTCGTGTCCGTTCGAGTGGAGCGTCACGTCGCGGATCGCGAACGCGGCGGGCCGCGGCATCCGCGTGCCCGATGCCCTGCGGGAGCCGCCTACGATCGACCGTCTCGTCGTGTGCCACGCGGATGCCTGTTGCCCCAACACACTCGTCGGCGACGACGGAGGCTGGACCGCACACGTGGATCTCGGCGCCCTCGGCGTCGGCGACCGCTGGGCCGACATCGCCGTCGCGGCGATGAGCACCGAGTGGAACTACGGACCCGGGTGGGAAGACGCACTCATCGAGGCCTATGGGCTCACTCCCGACCGTGAACGCCTCGCGTACTACCGAGACCTCTGGGACGCGACATGACGACCGTCGCGGCTGTGGTCGCTGGATGATCCGCGTTCGGCGAGTGTTGCGAGCCTGATTCAGAGAACGGACTGCCCGCTGGCTTCGAAAGACGCCGCGAGAGCCTCGAGCGTGGCAGTGCGTTCCTTCTTCGCGATCCTGCGGAGCAGCGGGGTCGCCAACCGGTACATCCGGTGGGTGCGCATTCTGGCGTTGTGATGCACGAGCGTCGAGACATCATCGATCGCCTCAAGCCGGTAGGCGGGCCACCCCTCTAGCTTGAGCTTGCCTGCCTTCGACCTGTCCCACCAGTGGTACACGAGCGTGTGGGGCGGCTGGAACTCTGCGATCTCGCCGGGGGTCGGGCCGAATGACGTCTTATCCAGGTAGGTGGTTCCGAGAGTGGGCACGCCGGGCGAGGTCTGCTCGGTGTGCCGAAGCATGCTTCCCCGCTCAGGCATCCACTCGTTGTACCCGTTGATGTCGGCCAAACGGGCGAAGACGTCGTGGATGCCTGCATGAACGGTGCGGGTCAAGTCGAACTCGATGACGCCCATGATCTGAGGATACGACTGCATGTCCGCGAAATGATCCGCATTGTGCTCTTCGACGTCGATGGCGTGATTCGACGCTTCGGCCCGAAGTACGTGGCCGAAATCGAAGTCAGACTTGGACTGAGTGATTCACACGCGGCTGGCGACCATACGCTCTTCGAGTTGCCACGTGCGGGCTTCGTCATCGGACCACTCACCGAGCCAGACGAAGCGATCGTTGCTGATCTCGGTGAACCGCCAGCGCAGGAGGGGCTGCTCGTCGAGGCTGACCAGGTGAATCTCGTCTCCGACCTCGCGGCCGATGAACTTGCGAACCCGTCCGTTCACCGGCTCCACCCACGTCGAGCGCCAGGCGCCGAGCTGTGGATCGAAGAAGCGGATCGTCGACCCATGGAACCCGTACCCGGGCTCCCCCGCGCCTGATGCCCCGACGGAGGGAACCGTCCACACGTCTTGCACGGCACGCCCGCCGAGAACCCAACCGAAGTGGAGGTCGCCGCGGACATCCACCGGGGCGTCCGGGTCACCCGGGCGGCTCCATCCGAGCTCCCACGAACCGACGAAGCGACCGAATGTGTCCATGTCAGGGTTCGATGGGGCACCCGCATGGAGAACTTTGGTGAGCGACATCCGGCAATAGTAGGCATCCGCACCGACATCCGAAATCGGCCTCGACGGTGTGCTGCTTCCGCTGCTTCGCACGAAAAAGCCCCGACCGTTACCACGCGGCCGGGGCGAGACGGATGAGAAGTCCGCCTATCCCGTCTATGGTACCCCGGCGCACGATTCGTGAGGTCTATTCATGGGAATGTTCCTCCGCGGTCGATGGTTCTCCTCAATGCGTGGTGTCCGCCTCGCGATCTCACCGGTCACAAGGTCATTGCGACCCGGCAGCAAAGGAACTCATGAAGGCCATCTGGAATGGAACAGTACTCGCGGACTCTGACGACACAGTCGTCGTGGAGGGCAATCACTACTTCCCGAAGGAGTCGATCGACGACCGTCATTTCGTCTCGAGCGAGCACCGCACTGTGTGCCACTGGAAAGGTACCGCGAGCTACTTCCACATCGAGGTCGAGGGCAAGCGCAACACCAACGCTGCCTGGTATTACCCCACTCCGTCGGCTGCCGCATCGGAGATCGCCGGACACGTCGCCTTCTGGCGTGGGGTAGAGGTCGTAGCCGCGTAGCAGGCGGGCACACCGGTCTGCATTCCGCTGGGTTGATCCAGCGACTCACCGGTGCCCCCTCCCGGCGGGAGTGTTTTGCTGCAGGGCATCAATGAGAGCATCTTTCTCATGCGATCCCCCGGAACGACGCTCCTGCGATTGTGGGGCCGCCTCCGCCCGCTGCCGGGCGGCACGTGGCTGTTCTCCCTGATCTTCGGTTGGCGGGTTCCCTATTCGCGCTCCGTCCGGCCCCACGTCCGCGTGCTCGAGCCGGGTCACGCCGAGGTCGACATCCCGGACCGCCGCGCCAACCGTCAGCACCTGGGTTCGGTCCACGCCATAGCGCTCTTGAATGTCGCGGAGCAGGCCAGTGGCCTCGCGCTCCTCACAGGCCTGCCGGACGGCATCCGCGGCATCGTCACTCAGATCTCGATGCAGTACGTCAAGAAGGCGCGTGGCTCGATCCGCGCCGTCTGCCATATCGCTGCGCCCACCGTTGACGGTGATATGGATTTGGATGTGACAGCCGACTGCCTCGACCGCGGCGGTGACGTCGTGGCCCGCGCGACGGTGCGCTGGCGGCTCGGCCGTATCGCCGACTGAATCTGAATGCTCGCTACTGGCTGGGGTAGTCGGTCACCGTCAGCCAGAGCGGGTACAGGGCTCGCCGGGCTCCAGCATCCGTCATCTCGACCGTGAACGGTCCGCCGCTCGTGAGGTTCGCTTCGAGGTCGCCGGGGGTGATCTGTCCGGCGAGTTCGAAGGAGTCGTACACGAACGGGATGCCGTTCGAGCCGAGTGGGCTGGGCGAGTCCATGAGGTGAAAGTGAAGGTGAGGTGAGTCGGTGTTCCCGGTGTTGCCGAGGAGCGCGATCACCTCTCCCTTCTCTAGCTCCTGGCCCACCTCGACGTCCATCGGGTTGTCGGGCTGCAGGTGGGCGTAGAAGGCGTAGACGCCGTCGCCGAGCTGCTGGACGATGTGGTTGCCGCCGTACTCGTCCAGGGTGAGGCCGGTGGGATTCGCACCCGGTGTCTGCTCCGGCAGGTCGAATCGCATGGACACGACCGGTCCGTCCCCGACGGCGAGGATGTTCGCGCCGAAGTAGGGGTAGCTCGCGAGCTCGTCGACCGGACCAGTGACGAACGAGCCGTTGGTGTCGAGTTGCACGTAGTCGATCGCGTACCGTTCGGGCGCGTGGTACCGCCCGTCGATGGGGTTGACCGCTGCGCGGTGCGGCGTGACCGCACAGCAGCTGTTGCCGTTCAGCCAACCCTCGCCCTGCAGCGGCGGAGCGATCACGACCGCCTCGACCGAGTCGATCGCTGTCACCGCGAGTCGTTCCGTCATCTCGTTCGCGATGATCGGCAACGCGCCCGGTTCGAATGCGAACGTCACGTCGTGCGCCAGCGTGGTAGGCAGGTCATCCATGGAGTCGACGACGACGTCCAGCCACACGAGGGCGCTCTGCCCTGGCCCGATCACCCGCCCCGACGCGATCGTGCCCGAGACGTGCACCCACGGCACAACGGCGTCACCGTCGAGGCGCTCAAGAGACTGGCCGCTCTCGTCGAACACCTCGATCGACTCGATCGTGGCTGTCTGCGTCGTCACGTTGCTGAGGAACAGCTCATACGCGATATGCACGCGGCCGTCCGTGGCCGGGAGGGGCCGCGGCACGCTCAATACGTCCGCGATCACGGGCGTGAAGTCGTCCTCCGACGCGTCGACGACGGCCGGCGTGCTCACTGACGGGCGAGGTGTCGGGTCGGATGTCGGTGCAGTGCACGCAGGGAGGAACAGCGCGGCCACCGCGAGAGGAGTGAGTATGGTGAGCGCTCGGCGCATGCACCCCAGTATGGGGGTCGTCGTCGGCGACCGGCTAGGGCGGCCAGCTGCACTGGATCGACCTGAGCGGGTGTCCCTCGCTCACTCGCATGCGAGCCCGTCGCCGTCGCCGTCACCGCCGTTTCCGGTGCGGTTGGCGAACCAGTCATAAGGCTCGGCATGCGCGGGGTCATCACGGTTGAACGGTCCGGTCGGGTGACCGACGCCGTTCTTCTTGAGCTTCGTGCACGACGAATACTGCTCCCACCACTGGTCGGTCGACGGCGGCGGCGGTACTGCAGCGGCCGCCTGACAGGCGACGGTGACCACCGATCCGTCCGCACCGAGCGAGGCGCGCTGCGCGGAGTGGTAGTCCGCCTCTCGCGGGTGGGCAGGATATCCATCGAGCGAGTCATACCGAGCCACCGCGTTGCCGGACTGGAGTTGCAGAAGTCCGAGGTCCATACCAGCGGGCGTCGTGACATAGCGGATGAGCCGCCCGTGTCGGTCCAGGTCGTTCTGACCTGCCGGAAGCTCGAGCGCCACGGCATCGCCGGGCTCGAGCTCGCTCGCGATCACGGCCGATGACTCATCATTGCCGCACTCGCCTCGTTCCGGCGCGTCGATCCCGATGATGCGAATGGTGCCCGCGCTGGTCTCGATCGTGTCGCCATCCACTACCGAAATGAACGTGATCGGTTCCGCAGAGGCCTCCGCAGGAGTCGACACGGCGGGGATGGATACCGGCGCGGGCGTGGGTGGTGCATCCTCCGGCGTCTGCGCCGCACATGCCGACAAGACCGCGGCCATCGCTACCGCAGCTCCGACCGACGCCAGCGTCTGTCCGACTCGCACGCTTCCCGACCCTTCTGTCCCCCCGGCAAGAGTGCGTCGCAGCGCCCCCGTCACTGATCGCCAGGTCACGTCAAACTAGCAGTGCGATCCGATCGGACCGCGATAGTAGGGTGCCGATCGAGACGACCCGGAAGGGTGGATGGCGAAGGGAGAGCCATGATCGCTGAGCTGAACAGACTGGTCGAGCTGGTCGAGGAACGGCTGGCCGGCGACATCGATGTGGCTGAGTTGGCTATCGGACTCGGCACGACCGAATACCACCTCCGGCGGATGTTCTCGTCGCTGGCCGGGATGCCGCTCTCGGAGTACATCCGTCGCCGCCGCATGACCCTCGCTGCCGCCGACATTCTCGGAGACGCGGATCTGCTGGGTATCGCAGTGCGATACGGCTACGGGTCAACCGAGGCATTCGGCCGGGCGTTCCGATCCGTGCACGGCACCAGTCCCGGCGACGTGCGTCGGAATGGCGGCCCCCTTCGTACACAACCGCAGCTCAGGTTTCGCCTGACCGTAGAAGGGAATATCACCATGGACACCCGCATCGTAGATCGACCGGCCTTCCGACTCGTCGGCCACGCGGCCCGCGTACCGCTCATCTATCAAGGCATCAACCCCCACATCCAAGCGCACATCGCTTCTCTGCCTGCGGCGGAGCACACACGGCTCAAGGAACTGAGCAACACCGAGCCGGCGGGTCTGCTGCAGGTGAGCGCTGACCTCGATCCGGACTACACGGAGGGCAGCGAGCTGACATACCTGCATGGCGTCGCCACCACCGAGACCACCCAGACGCCTGACGACCTCGACACGATCGAGGTGCCCGCCGGCACGTGGGCGGTGTTCCGTACCGAGGGTGAGTATCCGGGCGCCTTGCAGTCGGCCTGGGCGGCTACGGCGACGGAGTGGTTCCCGTCGAACCCGTGGCGGTTGCGCCCGGGGCCGTCTGTTGTTGCGGTCCTCGACCGAGCTGACGACTTCAGCACGGCCATCAGCGAGTTGTGGCTGCCTATAGAACGGGCGTGATCGAGCCGCCGCCGCGGAGACACGCCAGGCGTCCTGAAGGTGGCCACGCCCACCTTGTCGAAGTCGGAGCCAGTCGGCAGACTGGCCGCAGCAGCGACGCGAGGGGTCTGCCCATGCCCGATGAGGACTTTCCGAACAGACACACGCCAACCACCTCGCACGCGATCGGGCCGCTCACTGCGGAGACCTTCCCCGCGTGGCTTGCACTCGCGCAGAAGCACAATGGCGTCTGGGGCGGATGCTACTGCTCGTACTTTCACAGCGACACAGAGCACACCGTGAAGGACGAGCACGACAGGGCGACGTTCAAGCAGCGACTCGTGGCGGAGGGCGTCGCGCACGCCGCGCTCGTCTTCGACGGCGACGACGCGATCGCGTGGTGCGAGTACGGCAGTCCGGGCGAACTGCCGAACATCTACCACCGCAAGCAATACGACGCGGGCGAGGTCAACCCGGCACCGTGGCGAATCACGTGCTTCTTCGTCGACCGTGACCACCGGCGTTCCGGAGTGGCACGGGAGGCGCTGGATGGTGCACTCGATCTGATCGCACAAGCCGGCGGGGGCGAGGTGGTCTCCTTCCCCAATGAGCTCGTCCCCGGCAAGAAGACGTCGTCCTCGTTCCTTCACAACGGCACGAGGGCGATGTTCGAGAAGGCGGGGTTCACGTTCGAACGTCATATCGGCAAGAGCAAGACTGTGATGCGCAAGACGGTCGCGCCGGCCCACGGCTGACGCAGGCACGAGACCTGGCACCGGCCCCGTTGAGGGCTTTGCCCTTGCGCTCGCCGCTCCGCCCTGAGCGGAAACGCTGGCGAACGCGGCACCTCATGCACACGATGGGATGGTGTCGAAACACGTGCTGAGGGGTTTCAGCGGCGAGGTCGCGGAGAACTACGCGCGATATCGACGCGGGTACCCGCCGCCGGTCCTTGACGCTTTGGTAGAGGCGTTCGGCCTGGACCACGCCGACGTGGCGATCGATCTGGGATGCGGCACCGGCCAGCTGACCTTGCCACTGGCTGAGCGGGTCCGCGCAGTTGTCGGCGTAGATCCGGAGCCCGACATGCTGAACCTCGCGGCCGGCGCCGCCCGCGCGCGGGGTGTCCGAAATGCGTCCTGGATGCTCGGCTTCGACAGCGACCTGACCGCACTGGCCGGTCTGATTGCACCGGGTACGGTTGCGGCAATCACGGCTGCGACGGCAATCC